>Ga0070706_100001082_pt1 | contig 29478 bp, 24 predicted proteins | sample KBSK5501metaG_FD_65476 | JGI IMG/M metagenome (GOLD analysis project Ga0070706, IMG submission 65476) | Corn, switchgrass and miscanthus rhizosphere microbial communities from Kellogg Biological Station, Michigan, USA - KBS K5-50-1 metaG | ecosystem: Host-associated > Plants > Roots >... | reverse complement strand
TTGGACCGTTGCGTGGCGCTGCAGACCGATCCTGCCCTGATCGCGACCATCCAGTCGGCGACTCACTATCACTGGTGGCCTGCCGATTATTCACCGATAACATAACATCATTTGGTATCAGACGGCATGAGACGAGAACGGGCTTAAATTCTGGGCTCACCTTACTGGCGAGATGGGATCAGACGGCGAAGAACGCGGTGCCGCTTTCTCCAAAACCACAGTGTGCTGGTTCGATCCCTGTCCCACCTGCCCGTAAACGCATAAATTCATGCGGGCTGCTGCCTCGTGCCCCTAGCACACTGTGTGTGCTTTGAGCCCTAATTGACCCCAATGTCATACCATTAGGAGCAACACCGCAGGTCTGTGAGTGTGGCTCTGTTGGCGATGGACTTCCTGGCACACCAGACCCGAGCCGCCTTTCCGTAGCCATTAGTAACCTGGCGGCATCTTTCATGATCTATGGGCCAAGCCAGGGAGTAGGTCACGATTGCCATGCTGCGCCAAGTATCCCACCGGTGCGCCCGCTCATTCTACGCCTCGGTTGCTTGGCGGATGCGTCGTACAGGCTCGGCTTCCTGTGTCGCGCTTGGGCCTGTGTGCGCTGCCTCACGCACCTTGCCAGGTTCCGGAGCACCTGACTGAATGGAGTTCGCCACTTCCTCCAGTCTCCGCAGGAACTGCCGGTCGCCCAAGCGCTGCAACACAGGACGCGCACGTTCAAGTTGAGCAAGATCGCAGCTACGCTGTGCCAATACGATGCGCATTCGAGCGACGTGCGCCACCACTCCACCATGCTCAGCCTCCTCCAGCGCCGTCGCCAGCCGCGCGTCATCATCGACGGAAAGTGCTTCGGCAATTGCCAGACAGAACAGCGGAAACGGCACCTGCTCAGCGTTCGCCTCGGTGGCGGCGGCCGACAACAGCTCTTGCGGTGTGCGGATGGCACGTTCACTCAGGAACATCAGCGTCTCGGGGTAGCGTGTATCCTGTGTCCAGTGCAACGCCGGCGCACCAAGCAGCTTGTCGGCCTCGTCCGTGCGGTATGCCGCGACGAGTCGTCTGAACTCGTCCGTTCGCTCCTTGGCGACCAAGATATCGAGCGCTGCGAGCGCCGTGTCCGCTGTCGTTTGATCCTCCTGCGCCATGGCGACAGTCAGGGCGATGAAATGGCACATGAGCCAGCCGCGACTGATCTCGTGCTCCGACTGATCCCAGGCGTCCCGCGCCGCATCGAGGAAAGGAGCAAGCTCGTCCCAGCGCCCCCCGTACCATGCTACCGTTGCCGCTATCGAGACAGCCAGACCCAAATGCAGCGCGGACTCGCCTGGACGCACCTGCTGCAGAGCTGCACGCGCCGCCGCCACGCAGCGTTCGTAGTCACCTGTATTGAAATAGCCGCGCACAACCGTGCTGACGGCGTCGCCCCGCTCGGCGGCAGGAAGGTCAGGAATCGCGAGTCGGCGCTGCGCGGCTTCGAGGGCGTCAGCATGCCTGGCGAGCGCCATCGAAAGCGAAATGTAGATGTCCAGCGCCTCACTGAGCGCAGTCCAATTCGCCTGCGCCTCGAAATATTCGCCGGCGGCGTGGCTCGCCTCACGTGCGCGCTTGATCTCCTCAGCAGGGACGTTGTTGCGCCAAAACAGCCAGAGCAGATCTACCAGGCGAACGCGCCACAACTCCTCCTCATCATTCGCTGCCTCGGCCAGCCGACGCGCCTCCGCCTGCATTTCCTCTAACTCATGCCACTCAGTCCCATCCGTTTGCATTGCGCCCCAGCGCAGATAGGCGACTAAGAGCTTGCGTAGTAGCCGTGCCCCGCTCAGCGCATCGCCCGCCGGCTCGGCGCGCCAGCGCGCCAGTGCCTCACGATACGCCGCTGTCCCCGTCCCGCGAAGCACCTGATGTACATTGTCTCCCAGCGCTTCGTAGAGCCTCCCGCGTTCACTCTCCGGCGCGAGGGCAATGGCGCTCTGCAGGTGACTGCGCGCCTCCAGGAAAGCTCCTACTTGGCTCGCCAGCTCGCTCGCGCGCGCGAGGAAACGCACGACCCTGGCTACGTCTACCGGCAGCTCGACTGGCACCGCGGACTGCCGCGCAAGCACCACCGCCTCGCGGTAGTGATAGGCAATTAACTCGGTGAACTCGTCCAGCCGATCTGCGGCAAAGTTCTCCAGCCAGATCGCGACCTGCGTATGCAGGCGGATACGCTCACTGCGAGTCAGCGTCCCATAGGCGACATCCCGGAAGAGGATGTGGCGGAAGGTGTATAGGCCATCCTCAGCTGGCGCGATCATGTCCCGTGCAAGCAGGTTGCCCAGCGCCGCCTCCACATTCTCATGCAATGGTTCGCTCGCGATTGCCTGCAGCATGTCCGGACGGAAAGTGCGTCCCACCACCGCCGCCTCTTGTAGTACAGCTCGCTCGATTGGCGCCAGGCGATCCAGCCGCTCCAGCACTGCCTCATGAACGGTATCGGGCAGTCCATTGGCAGAAACAGTGCGGCCCATCAATCCTCGCTCGGCCACCGAGTGCGCCAGTTCGATGGCGAAGAATGGGTTGCCGCCTGAACGCTCGATAATGCGCATGCGCACCGTTCCATCCATACCCTCGGCCAAGCGGTCGACAAGCTCGCGCGTCTGCTCGTCGCGCAGCGGTTCGAGCGCGAGCGAGGTAAAGTTGCGCTGTCCACCACCCCAGGACGGTCGCCGATCCAGCAGCTCGGGCCGGCTGAGCGCCACCAGCAGCACCCCTGCCTGGGTGCGCGGACTCATGACATGCTCGACGAGATCAAGTAGGCTTTCACTTGCCCAATGCAGATCCTCGAAGATGATGATTCGCGGTGCCTCCCGCGCCACCGCCTCCACAAGCAGCCGCCATGCGCCGAAGATGCTCATGCGGTCGCCCTGGCTGTCAGACTGGCCATCGCGCTCGATACCTAGCGTCGCCAGCACCAGATCGGCCAGCCGTGCTGCGTCCTCGGCTTGGTGCCCCGCTCGCGCGAAAGTCTTCGCCAGTTGCTCACGCGAGAATTCGCCGCCGAGCAAGCCTTCCAACAGTCCCCGTAGTGGCCAGTATGTGAGATGATCGCCGTAAGGCAGGCAGCGCGCCATCGCTACCTGAAAGCCCCCGCTCGGATCAAGCCGCGCTAAGAACTCCTCTAGGAGGCGCGTCTTCCCCGTGCCGGCTGGAGCGATGATAGAGATGAGTTGTGGCCTGCGCTCCTCCAGCACGGCGGTGCACAAGAGAGCGAGCTGCGCCAATTCGCGCCTTCGCCCCACCAGCGGTGGCCGCCCCACCTGCCGCGTCGGACGCGGTCCACTCAAGGGATACGCCTCAATACGGTGGCGTTTACCTTTGGCTGTCACCAGCCGCCGCTTGCCGAAAAGGAACGCTGCGCGCGCCGCCTCAACGGTGCGCCTGCTCGCGATGATCTCACCAGGTTGCGCGTGCTGCTCCAGGCGCGCCGCCACATTGACTGCGTCGCCCGTCACCAAGAAGTCACTGCGTGAGCGGTCACTGGTCGCAATGACCTCGCCAGTATGTACGCCCATGCGCAACACAAATCGTCCGTCAAGTACGGCATCGCCCGCCACTACGTCACGCAGCGCCTGCGCCGCCGCCAGCGCCCGCTCCGCGTCGTCGCCATGCGCCTGCGCCAACCCAAAGACTGCCATCACTGCGTCACCGATGAACTTCTCCACCGTGCCGCCGTGCTCAGACACAACGCGACGCGCATGCTCGAAGTAGCGCATCATCAGTGCTCGCACATCCTCTGGATCGAGCGATTCGCCCAGCACCGTCGAGCCGGTGACGTCCGCGAAGAGGATTGTGACGAGCTTACGTTCCTCGGCCATTCGCGTTGCCCCCACGATTGCACACCATGCGCTGCTCCTGGCACGCGCCTCGATTATTTTACCGCGCTTTGTGGGCGACGCGACGCCAAGTGGCGAGATCGACCAGGTGACATAGAGGCGGCGCGTTATCGGAAGCGTGCGCTCAGGACGGCGAAGCTCAAGAGGCGTTTACTGCCCAAGAAGGCGATTAACTGCCAATTTGATCAACAACAGGCTCCAAGACTGCGGGTAGGCCTTGGTTAGCACCGCATGCAGGCAAATAGCTGTATTCTTGACTTATGAACAATTCGAACGGCACATCACGTAACGCTGGCAGCAATGCGATGGAACGCTATGGGACTATGTGGGATTGTACACGCGTGAAAGCACGCGAAAATTCGGCACAACGGGACTGCACAGGACGGCATGGGACAGCGCGCCGCTTTCTCCAAAACCGCAGGGCGCAGGTGCGATTCCTGTCCCATCTGCCCCGAGAACCATGAATTTATGGGGGCTGCAGCGACAAAACCGCAGCCTGACGACCTACGCCTAACTTGTGATTGACGTACTGGTACGACAGATGCACATAAGATCTTCGCGCCGACAATAGCGACCTAGCGACACCTCCCATTGCGCCTGAACAGAAACAAGGGCACAGGCCAGGAGTCCTGATTGAGGCTCTGCCAGTGAACGATGTGCGACACCCGCAATGATCGCCGGGAATGAGGGGCGGACAAGAGTGTACGCCCCTGAATGCCTTGATGGCTTTGCACCTGTCATCGCTCAGGCCGCGACATCGCGCTGGCGGAAGAGCGCTCCAGCGGCGACGAGGGCCGCGACGATGAAGGTTCCGACCAGCAGCAGCGCGTTCCCGTAGGGGATAACGCTTGTGCCTCCCTGGGCAATCGCCGAGATCAACTGGCCGGGCAGCCACTTATTACCGTCCGACCATGCCAGCAGGATGACCTGCTCAACCACCAGTATATAGACCAGTCCGATCGAGAGGGCCGACGCCGTCGAGCGGAGAATCAGCGCAAGGATCGCGCCCAGCGCGCCCCAGACCAGCGTCGCCAGCAGCAGGTTGCCCGCGCCCTTCAAAAGCGCCTGCACGCCATCGGGCGTGAACCACGCAGCCGTGCTGATGCCATGCGTCGGAACCAGGATCAGCGCCGTGACGAGCGCGGCCCCATACGCCAGCGCAACGCCTAGTGTCACAAAGCTTGCCAGCGCCAGCAGCTTCCCGCCGAGCAGGCGCAGGCGACCAGGTTCGCGTACCAGCAGGTTGCGTAGCGTGCCATTGCTGTATTCCATGCCGACGGCGATGGCGCAGACGGCCAGCGCGACCACGCCGACGAACGTGGCGCTGATGCTCGCGAGGGTCGTGAAGCCAGTGCTCGCCGCCACCTGCGCGGCGGTCAGCCCGGCGCTGGCGCGACCGCCTGGCCCCCCGACCGCCGTGTTACTCAGCCGCGTCAGGTTTAAGACGATCGCCAGGATAGAGAATCCAATCATCGCGCCGAGTCCGCCCAGGATCATCCCAGGCCGGCGCAGTTTCAGCCACTCACTCTTGAATGTGCGAATCATGCATGTGCTCCGTTCAGTTGCGCCACGCCTGAAGCACCAGTCGCCGGCTCAGTCAGGGAGAAGAACGTCTCCTCGAGGCTCGTGCGATCAACCGTCAGTTCGGTGAGGACAGCGCCCGCCGCCATGGATTCCTTATTCAGCGCGCGCGCGAAGTCGGCTGGAGCGAGGATACGCAGACGCCCGTTCTCCAGTGTACTTTCATACTGATGGCTACTGGCCACCGCTGCGGCGATGCGCAATTCATCCTCGCTGGCGGCGCTGGCGATGAGCGCGCCCTGTCGGCTCTCCAGCAGCGCGTCCATCCAGCCCTGGTACACCACCTCGCCTTGGTTGAGCAGGATGATCCAGTCGGCGATCTGCTCGACCTCCGCCAGCAGGTGGCTGCTGATCAGAATCGTGACGCCCTGGTCCCGCAACTGCCGGATGAGTTGGCGAATCTCCTGGATGCCCGCCGGATCGAGTCCATTGGTTGGCTCGTCCAGAATCAGCAAGGCTGGGTTAGGCAAGAGTGCCGCGGCGATGCCGAGCCGCTGGCGCATGCCGAGCGAATAGGTTTTCACCGCGTCACGCTCGCGTCCCTGCAGGCCAACCTGCACGAGCAGTGGATCGATGCGCCGCTTGTCGACGCCACCAAGCGCCGCCAGAATCTCCAGGTTGCGCCGTGCGCTCATTGTGGGATAGAACGCCGGGCCTTCGATCAGTGCGCCGACGCGCGGCAGGTAGTCGGAGGGATCGCTGGACGGAACGCCCAGCACCTCGACGCTGCCCGCTGTTGGTTTGATCAGCGCCAGTAGCATGCGGATGGTCGTGGTCTTGCCCGCGCCGTTTGGTCCGACGAACCCGGCGACGACGCCCACAGGAACCTCGAAGTTCACGCCGTTCACTGCGTTACGCGGACCATAGGTCTTGGTGAGCTGGCGCGTGTGGATCGCCAGTTTGGGCGTCTGTAAGGCAGGCGCGTACGTGGGAAGGTCGCTGGGAGCTGGCTCGATAATCGTCTCAGCGCCCTCTGATTGGGTGATTACGCTCATGATTGTGTCTCCTGTACTCGTAATGTCGCGGTCACTTGGCCGCTGAGTACAGGATAGGACGGGCACGCCTCCACCGCAGCGTGCGCGCGGATGATAGGCCTCCTCCTTGAGGATGAATCCTCAGGATGATAGGCAGGACAGTGAGGGACCACCTTGCACGATCGCTACCGATCTACCAGTTGGGGCAGATCAACTCGCGCCAGGGGTGATAAAGCCTGACTCGTAGGCGAAGACAACTGCCTGCACACGGTCGCGCAGGTTGAGCTTCATCAGCAGGTGCGCGACGTGGCTCTTTACCGTCGTCTCGTTGACGACCAGCTCTTTGGCGATCTCGGCGTTGGATAAGCCCTTGGCGATGAGCCGCAGCACTTCCGCCTCGCGCGCCGAGAGTGCGGTCAGAGCGGTAGGGTCACCGGCGCGCGGTGAGGGCAATTGGGCGAAGCGCTCGATGAGGCGCCGCGTCACCGATGGATCGAGCATCGCCTCGCCCGACGCCACCACCTCGATGGCCTTGAGCAGGTCCGCGGGCGGCGTATCTTTCAGCAGGAAACCGCTCGCCCCGGCGCGCAAGGCCTCGTAGACGTACTGGTCGAGATCAAAGGTTGTGAGGATGATGACGCGTGTGGCGGCGGTGTCGCTCGACGCCGCCAAGATGCGTGTCGCCTCGATGCCATCCATGACAGGCATGCGAATGTCCATGAGGACGATGTCGGGCCGCGCCTCACGAGCGAGCCGCACCGCTTCCAGCCCATCCGCCGCCTCGCCTACCACCGCGAAGCCTGGCTGCGCCTCGATCAGCATCCGAAAACCAGCGCGAACGAGTTGCTGGTCGTCAGCGATGAGCACACGGATGATGGTGTCTGGTGTGGTCTCGGTCATGCCGCTACCGCCTTCAGCGGAAAAGACGCACGCACGAGGAAGCCGTGCCCTGGCACAGGTCCAGTCTCCAACTCACCGCCAAAGAGCGCCACGCGCTCACGCATGCCGATCAGGCCGCGCCCTGCATCCGCGCCTGGGGATATGTTCTCCGCGCCACGTCCGTCATCGCTGATCTCCAGTTCCAGCGCGTCGGGCTTGTAGCGCACGACCACGCGCGCATGAGCCGGTCCGGCGTGCTTGAGCGTATTGGTCAGCGCCTCTTGCACGATGCGATACGCCGAGACATCCAGCGCCTCTGGCAGCGGCTGTGGCGTTCCCTCGACCTGGAGCGTGACCGGCAGCCCCGCAGCCCGGCTCTCGTTGACCAGCCGCTCGATCTGTGCCAGCGTCGGCTGCGGCGTTCGATCTCCCCCTGACTCGTCACTATGGAGAACGTTCAGCATCGCGCGCATCTCCGCCAGCGCCGCACGGCTCGTATCCTGGATAAACCATAGCACCTCGCGAGCGCGTTGTGGATCGCGCTCCACAATCTCCGCCCCTGCTCCGGCCTGCACCGCGATTGCGCTGATGTGATGCGCGACCACATCATGCAACTCACGGGCGATACGCGTGCGCTCGTCCTGGGCGGCGCGGCGAATGTTCTCCTCTTTCTCCTGTTCGAGCCGCCGCGCGCGCTCTTCAAGTCCTGCCAGATAGGCGCGGCGCGTGCGGATATTGTCGCCCAAGCTCCAGCTAGCGAAGACGAACGCCGTCAGGATGAAAAGAGTGGGCCAACTGTTCGGACGCCCTAGCAGCGCGCTGACAAGCAAAATCACCGCATTGACGCTAGCGATCAGGACAGCAAGACGTAGCGAGACGCGCCGCTCGACACGGCTCGCCACGGTATACAGCGCGACGGCGAGGCCCAGACTACCTGGTCCGCCATTCAATGGGAGGAAGATGAGCGCAAGCGCCTCTGCGGTAGCCGTTACCGCAAGCACCCCCAGTGGCCAGCGCCTACGCGCCACCAGCGGCAGCGACTGCATGAGCGCCAGCGCCACCGCCAGCCAGAGCAGAGGGCCCGTCACCCGATCCGGTCCTGCGAGGACTGACCCAAGCGACGGCGCCAAAACGAGAAGGGTCAGCAGCGCATCGCCGACAATCGGCGGGACACGCCAAGACCTGACGCGGCGCTCCATCGCGTTGATCATTCGTTCGTCGGCTGCCATCCGCCCGGCCTCATGTCTCATCCAAGACACCTGCGCTGGCCACAGCATAGCATGTCCCCGCACGGAGTGTGGCGTGCAATGCTCGCCGCAGAGGTGAGGACTTCAGGCGGACAAAACAGACTCACAATAACAGCGCTAGATGGACCCGGTCACCGTTTCAAGGCGAGGAAGAGTGTCATAACGGTGAGGTCGTAATTATTGTCACGCCATGAGCGTTGCGATGGTGAGCGTCCGGATACGAGTTTATAGGTGTTAGCAGCCAAAGAATTGCGATCAATTGGAGAGCACATTTGACCCCAATGTTGACCACAACGTCGGTGAACTCTGGTGAACTTCTACGTACTTTGAATCGTCAAAATGGCCCATTTCCAGCCCCTTCGTGTACGATCCTGAACGTTCCTGAACGAACGGCAGCAGGCTCCAAAACCGCAGGGTGCAGGTGCGATTCCCGTCCCACCTGCCCCTAAACCCTGAATTTATGCGAGTTGCGGGCCTATGCTCCCAGCACAATTACTGCGATTTGACCCAATTTGACCCCCAAAGTGATACCACCAAGAGCAGCGCCGCAGGTATCTGCAGTGTGGCCCTGTAGATGGCGGACTTCCTGACATAGCAGCGAGGTCCAGTCGTCCGTACACGGTCAATAGCAACCTGGCTGTATCTCTCAGTGTCCTTGGACCTGCAGTAGGGAGCAGGTCAGGCCCATGGTGATGGGGATGTAGCTCGGGAAGGCGATGCGGTCGACCAGCAGGGCCCCGTAACCCTTGCGCGCGAGAAGCGTCGCCGTTGGCGTATCTGCGCAGCGCGCCTCGATCACGAGCACAGGCTGCGCCCGGATCAGACGTATGCCGCCAGCGGTGCGCTACCGCGCGGGCGGGATGTTCTGGTTGCCGCGAAGGAAGTTCGTCGGATCGTACTGCGCCTTGACCCGCGTCAGCCGCTCGTAGTTTCCCACGTACGCCGCCTGGATCCGCGCCGCCCCCTCCGCGCCCGCCTCCATGTAGTTCAGATACACCGCCTGGTCGGCGAATGGCTGCATCGCCGCCCACGCGCCCCGCGCCCAGCCTATGTGCCGCTCCGCCTCTGCTTGGTCGATCCACTGAGAGAGGATCAGCAGGTTGAGGTGCCCGTTGCGGTGCGCGAACGCTGTCGCGTCCGGCGCCACCCGCGCCACAGCGCCACCGGCTGGTTCCAACACCATCGCCGACAGCGGCGAGGGCGCGTCGAGGAACTGCGCAACCATCGCCTCGATCGCCCCAACGCTCAGTTCGGACAGGAAGCTCGATTTCCAATAGTGCCGCCGCGCGGGCGGAAAGCTGTCATCCAGCATCCGCTGGATGGCCGTATATGCCATCGGCTGGATCGTGTCCGCCACCGGCGGGCCGAAGCGGCGCAGCGACACCAGCGCGGCCTCCCCGTCCGCGACCGGACCGGTGTAGCAGACGATAAACGCCGCGATCTTGACGCCGTCCGGGGTGGTGAGCAGCGCGGGCTGGACCGCCAACTCCTCCGGCGCGCCGGGAAGGAAGTCACGGTAGAAGCGCAGCGCCTCCACGGCGCGGTCCACCGGATGGATAAGGAGCCCGCCCAATGCGGAGCCCACTGGATGCAGCCGATATTCGAGGGACGTGGCGATGCCGAAGTTGCCGCCGCCACCCCGTAGCGCCCAGAAGAGATCCGGGTGCTCGTCATCACTGGCTGTGACAACGGAGCTATCCGCCAGTACAACGTCCGCCCCTATGAGGTTGTCGCAGGCGAGACCGTGCTTCCGCATCAGGTATCCCAGGCCGCCGCCGAGCGTCAGCCCGGCGATGCCGGTGGTGGAGATCGTCCCACCAGTCGTCGCCAACCCAAAAGCTTGGGTCTCGTGGTCGAAATCCCGGTAGAGGGCACCGCCCTCAGCGCGGGCAGTACGACGGGCGGGGTCGACCCGGATCCCTCGCATCCCCGACAGGTCGATAACCAGCCCGTCGTCGCAGACAGCGGTGCCCGCCACGTTGTGGCCACCGCCGCGGACTGCGACGACTAGGTCGTGGTCGTGGGCGAATCGCACTGCAGCGATCACATCGGCGACGCCGGCACAGCGGACGATCAGCGCTGGACGCCGATCAATCATGCCGTTCCAGACCGCGCGGGCAGCGTCGTAGTCGGGATTGGCGGGCGTCAGCAGCGCGCCACGTAACGTGCTGCGGAGATCCGCGATCACTGCCTCGTGCATGCCAGATCTCGTCTCGGATGCCATGTGTCCCGCCCTCCTTTGTCCTTGATTCCACGGCGCTAGCTCCCACGCCCAGCGCCGTACATCCACAATGACAGTGTGCGCCCTGCTTCGGAAAATCACCAGGAACGTGGGTGCACATCAGGGTGCACAGTCGGCTGTGCGCCCCGCGTGTGCTACGATTTACGATCATATAGCATGTCGACCAAAATCTGTGAGACTTGCATAGGGTCGGGGAGCTGGCGGCGCTATGGCGCGCCTCGCTGCGAGGGCCGAGGGCATGAATACACCGGATAATGACTCATTCGGAGCGCTGCTGAGGCGCCATCGGACCGCTGCGGGGCTGACCCAGGAGGAACTGGCCGAACGTGCCGGTCTGAGCGTCCGCGGGCTCAAGTACCTCGAACGCGACGGCCGCAGCCCATACCCCGACACAGCGCGCCGCCTCGCCGACGCGCTCGAGCTCTCGAGCGAGGCGCGGGTCCGATTCGCGTCCGCAGCGCGACGGAGCGTGCGGCTGAAAGCGGATAATCCGCCCATTCACCGTCCGCACGCACTCCTAGAGCCGCCCAACCCACTGATTGGGCGCGAGACCGAGATGGCAGCCCTCCGCAACCTTCTCCGCCGAGACAGAGCACGGCTCGTTACGCTCACCGGCCCGGGCGGCGTCGGCAAGAGCGCGCTTGCGCTGCACGTGGCCCGCGACCTGCGCGCGGCATTCCCCGACGGCGTTGCCTTCGTCCCGCTCGCTCCGCTCGCCGACCCAGCATTGGTCCTGCCAACGGTCGCGGATGCGCTCGGCGTGGCGGAGGGGGCCGGTCACTCACTCGTCGACCAGCTGGCGGCGCGCCTGCGCGGGGGTAGGCTGCTGCTCGTGCTCGACAATCTCGAGCACCTGCTCGACGTGGCCCTGATATTGGCAGATATGCTCGGCCGCTGTCCGGGTGTGCGGATTCTCGCGACGAGCCGCGCGCCGCTGCGCCTGCGCTGGGAGCGCGAACTCCCGGTACCCCCGCTCGCGCTGCCCGATCCGAGCGATGGCGGCAATCCCGCATCCATCGGCGACGCGCCGGCGATCCGCCTCTTCGTCGAGCGCGCGAAGGCGGCCCGCCCCGATCTCGCCATCGGCCCCGCGGACATGGCGGCGATCGCCGCGATCTGCACCCGGCTGGATGGGTTGCCCCTGGCGATCGAGCTTGCCGCCGCGTGGATCCGGCTGCTGCCCCCGCAGGCGCTCCTCGTGCGCATGGACCCGGCGCTGCCGCTTCTGGCAGGCGGTCAGCGTGACCTGCCCGCGCGGCAGCGGACGCTGCGGGAGACAATTGCGTGGAGCTATAATCTACTCGCTCCCGCGGAGCAGGTGTGGCTGCGGCAGTTGGCTGTGTTCGCGGGCGGCTGGACCATCGAGGCCGCCGCGGCGATCCGCGAGGCGGAGGATGCGGCGCCGCAGGACATATTGCCCGCGATGGCCGCGCTGCTGGACCAGAGCATGATCCTCCGCATGGAGGGGATCGGAGGCGAGCCGCGCTTCGACATGCTGCACACGATCCGGGAGTTCTGCCTTGAACGCCTCGCGCGCGAGGCGGCACAGGTACGTGGCCGCCACGCTGGCTACTTCGTGGCGCTTGCCGAAGAGGCCGCCCCCCATCTCGAAGGTCAGGAGCAGGCGATGTGGCTCAACCACCTGGCGCGCGAAGCCGATAACCTGCGTGCCGCGCTCAACTGGCTCTACGCGCAGGGGGGCGCGGAGACGGGGCTGCGGCTGGTGCGGGCGCTGAAGGTGTACTGGTTCGTCCGCGGGCATCTGATCGAGGGATCCGAGCGGGCTGCCGCCTTTGCCACGCTAGACGAGGCTGCGGCCTACCCGCTGCTGCGCGGCGACGCCCTCACTGCTGCGGGCTTCCTCGCGCGCGAGTATGGCGATTACGACCGCGCGGAGGCAGCGAGTCGCCAGGCGCTGGCGCTCGCCCACCGACTGCACGACCGCCAGCGCGCAGCGGATGCGATGGCGAACCTCGGCTACGTTGCGCTGCAACGGGGGGAGGACGACGCGGCACGGGACCTCTTCCGGCGCAGCCTGGCGACGTACCGTGAGGTCGGCAACCTGCAGGGGATCGCCGATAGTCTGAGCTTCCTGGCGCTGACGGCCTACCGCGGCGGCGACCTGGCTGCGGCGCGGCGTCTGAACGAGCAGAGCCTGGCGATCTGGGAGGGGCTTGACGACCGCCAGGCGACGGTGTGGGCGCAAACGCGGCTCGCGCTCGTCCTCTTGGCGCAGGGCGAGCATGCCGCCGCCTACGAGCGCCTGATGGCGAGCCTTGAGACCTCGCAGGCGCTCGATTTCCGCTGGGGCTTTTCGTGGTGCTTCGACGGCCTCGCGCACCTCGCGGCGACGGCGGGAGAGCACGCGCTGGCCGCGCGGCTGCTGGCGGCGGCAGAGGCCGTGCGGGAGGCGGCGGGCGTCCGGCTCTCGCACGCCGAGTTGGCCGAGAACGACCGCCTCCGCGAGCGGCTCCGGAAGGAACTCGGTGCGGCATTCGGGCGCATCTGGGGGGAGCGCGAGGGATGGCAGGTCGAGCGGCTCGCCTACGCGGTCGCGCGCGCGCGATCGAGGTGGGCAGCAGTTATACTGGACTGAAGCGACACACGCGGTGCACGACCCTCACGGGTCCCGTTCAGCCCAAGGCGCGATAGAGTGGCTAGCGAATAAGAACGGTCTGCAACGCGGCGAGAAGGGCCGGGCCCTTTCTGTGCATCGAGGAGAGATTGACCTGCCCCATAGATGCATCCAAGCGAAATTAGAATGACCGGTCGCTTGTGATGATCAGGCGAAGCGTAGCGTTCCAGTTCATGAAGCACCGTCTTCCTGCGCTCGGGCGCAGATTGCATTGACTACAAAACTGACTACATACCGGTTGGACGTTCTTGGACGCCCCTGGACGATCCGATGACATAATCCGGCGATTCAAGGGTAACTTGGACACCTTTAGACGACTCTGGATAGTGCGCCGAGCGCTCCAAAACCGCAGGTTGCAGGTTCGATTCCTGTCCCACCTACCCCTCCAAAAGCTTGATTTCATGCGGACTTGAGCCGTTGAGCTTGGGGTCCGTTTTTGTGTGGTTTGCCCCCTATTTTGGCTTTTGACAGCAGTTTTGACAGCAGTTCGCGCTGCCGACACCCTACTGGACTGCACGACGCGCTGCTCTACCTGCGCGAGGGCGATACTCTGGTCGCCTGGCGGTTGGATCGGCTCGGCCGTTCCCTGAAGCATCTCATCGAGGCTATTCCTGCGCTTCATGAACGGGGAATTGGCCTCCGCAGCCTGACCGAGAACATTGACACGACGACCGGTGCAGGCAAGCTGGTCTTTCACATCTTTGGCGCGCTTGCCGAGTTCGAGCGCGACCTCATTCGTGAACGTACTCGGGCTGATTTGGCGGCGGCGCGAGGCTGACATGGTGGCAGACCTCGGGAAGCGGCGCTCAACACCCCACAGAAGATCGCGCAGGCGCTGCACCGCGATAAGAGTCGCTCGATCAGCCGACATCTGCAAGGCGCTCCACATCTCGCGCGCTACGTTGTACCGCTACATCAACGCGCGCGCCTAAGAGGGTGTTATGACAGCAGAGCAATGACATCGATAGCTCTCAAGCCAGAGGATCTTGGCTTCGTCATGCAGCCGAGGTGCAGGAGCATGGCCAAAATAGGACCACCATGCAACGAAGTTTGCTTCGATCGCCGCCACCAGAGCAGCGGGCGAGAAATCTGTGAGGATTGGATTGAGGATGGGTTCGGAGAGACCCGACATCACCACAGCTGCCTTTTTTGCCTGAGCGCGGCGAGACGAGCGACAGAGGCATCGCTCGTTCCCTCGCTGCATCGGTCTTAGAGCGCTGCACAGATCGTAGGCGCACATTTCAAGAGCCCCGCGGCGTGCTATCTCACCTACGGCCCCCATACTCTCATGGCGGTTCAGGAGAAGCCAGGCTACCGAAAGAGCGCCAGGGGACGTGGTAGGACGAGACATTGTGCTTCGAATCTCTGTCTTGCTCGAGATGCGATTCGTCAGACAGACCCTAAAGCGAGCGGTGGTTTGGGCGCGCTGGCGAGGTCCATGGCGTCCTGCCACTCCATCTCCATCCTGCCGCCTCCAGGCAAAGCGAGCGCCGAGAACGAAGTAAACAGCATGGCGCACTACATGCGCAGGCTACAGCACCTGTCTCTCCCTCGATCAGTTACCAGTCAATAAAGCAGGTGGGTAGGTGTCAGTCATAACCTCCTGACACCTACTCACTGGCTAATACGAGAGGAATCGAAGCCTCACAGCGCGCACCTTCACCCATGCTCGCTATGCCGCATACTTGCCAGCAACACATGCCGCTCATGCCGCATCAACCTGCTCATGAATCAGGGGAGCGAAACTATGGCGACCATCTTCATCTCCTACCGCCGCAGCGACGGTATCGACAAGGCGGGACAGATTCACAGTTGGCTCGTGGAGCGATTCCCTGAAGACAAGATCTCCCTGGATGTTGATCGCATCTCTGGGGGCGCGGATTTTCGTGGCGTGATCGAACGGACCATTACCCGGTCGACCGATGTGCTCGCGATCATCGGGCCGCCAGGGCTGACCGCAGCAGATTCCACCGAGCGCAGGCGACTCGATGACCCGGATGATCTTGTGCGTCTCGAGCTCCCACCGCGCTCGAGCATGGTATTCCCGTTGTGCCCATGCTCGTTCAGGCCGCGCATGCCGACCGAGGCGGAACTGCCACCGATAGCGCCGCCCGCACCGAGTAGCGCAAGATTGAGATTGCGGCCAACCAGACATTTGCGGGTCTCGGAGCGGTGATCCCTACTGCGGGTGGTGTCACACACCGTTTCTTGGCTTTGAGACAAGATGTGTGCGCAGGATACGCGTGAGGGGAAACGTGGGGGTCGCTGCCGCACGGGCAGAACTACAGAATCCTCGCTGATGTCTGGAGTTTTCGCTCTCGGAAGCTGATTGAGGGCAGTGGCCACGACCCCTTATGAGCATCTGACCCGCAGTGGGGGAGCTAGCACGACCAGGACACCCTGACGAAGGCGCAGCCGTGGAACACACGCTGGGTACCTACCTGGTGGCATTCGAGCCACCGGAGACCCGGACTGAGCGCTCGGACGACCAGGAGCGACGACGTGTGGCCCTTGAACAGGAGTTGGGCGTTGTGCTAGTAGTCTTCAGCTAGTCTTTCCGACGAAGGGGCCGCAACGCCCTAGCGTGTCCAGACACTGACAAGCCCCGTCCGCTGCAGCCACCACTCCTATGAACGCCACTGCACAACTGAACACCAATGCACGACAGGACGGCTGGCGGGCATTCACCAGGCGTTGGCGACAGTGGGTGAGCGCTCGTCACCTCCAGGCAACCGTGCTTCGCCACGTTGTACCACGCGTCCATGCCCAACTCGGCGGTGATCCCTTCTCACACCGGTTTACCATGCGACCGTCGGCGCTTCGGCGAGCAGCGCTGGGCATCCTTGTGCTCTCGGAGAGTGGGCTGCTGCTCATCTCGCTCGTGCCGCAGACGACGTGGGCCAGCCTCGGCTATCCTGATGGGCCGATCCCCGAGGCGCTCGCACCGCTGGTGGCTGGCCTCTTCTACCTCCTTCCCACCCTCACCGGCGTGCTTTGCCGCCGCTGGTCTGCCGCTATTACCCTGGCCACGCTGCCAGCGTGGCTTGATCTGGGCCTGTTTGCCATCGTGGCGGCCCCGCGCCTGGGGCCCTTCTCCTTCGCCCAGGATCCGCATGCTGCGGCCATGGTGGGCACACTCGAGCTTTTCATCGTCCTTGGTCTGCTTGGCTGGATCGCTCGCGTCGCACTGCACGACGCCCTTGCGCGCCGCTGGAGGCGTCTCCTGCTGCGGACACCTCCAGCGGCGGCTGGACCCCACACACCGAACCCAGCTGGCGCCGCGACCCCTGCCGAGCTGCGCGAGGACGATGCGGAGGAGACCACGCGAGTGCCTCCTGCCCCATCGCTGCTTGCCAGGCACGGCCGAGGAGCACTGCTCTTCTGCTTGCTCCTGGTCATCATACACAGCGGCGTGGCCAGTGACATGCTCATGGCCCCCGGCGGAGCCATCCACGGGTGGTCGCGGCTCCCCCAGGTCCACTGCACGCTGTGTCCGGTCAGGGTGGAGCTCGCTGCGCCACACCATCCCCTGCCGCCACTCACGCCCACCCGCTACGCGGCGCTCCTCGCGCCCCATCTCTCGCTGGACGAGCAACTGGGGCAGCTCCTGCTCGTGCAGTTTGCTGGGCGCGAGGCGACGCCTGATACCGTCCAGATGATCAACACCCAGGGAGTGGGCGGTGTGATCTCCTATGCGCAAAACATCCAGTCACCAGACCAGGTGCGCGCCATGACCGCTGCACTGCAGCGGATGGCGCCAATTCCGCTCCTCATGGCCGTCGATCAGGAAGGGGGTGTCGTCAATCGCTTTCGCTCCATTGTCGGTCCACTGCCAACCGCTGCCTCGCTGGCGACACCAGAGATGGCCCGCACACGGGGTGAGCAGGACGCGCTGCTTCTGCACACCTATGGCTACACCGTCAACTTGGCCCCCGTCGTGGATGTCGGCAGCGCCAATCCCGAGTTAGCTACACGTACTTTTGGCGCGGATCCCCTGCGGGTCGCGGCGATGGCCGGCGCCTATCTGACGGGTCTGCAAGCCAGCGGGACCGTCACCGCCTGCCTCAAACACTTCCCCGGGCTGGGCGCGACAACAACGAACCCACACTTCGGCCTACCCATCCTCACCCGCTCGCGCGCCGAGTGGGAAGCCATCGACCTTGCTCCCTATCGCCTCCTCTTGAACACGCAGGACGTGCGCGCGATCATGGTCACGCATGAGCTGATCCCCGCCGTGGACGCGCAGTACCCCAGCTCGCTCTCGCCCATCATGATCGACGAGGTGCTGCGCAGAGAACTCGGCTTCCAAGGCGTGGTCATCACCGATAGCCTCTATATGGGGGCGCTGAATCGCCAGTGGTCGGTGCCACAAGCGGCCGTGCTGGCCATTGCGGCGGGCGCCGATATGATCATGGGGATCTCCAATCCGCAGATGGTCGCCCAGATCAAGGCGGCGCTCAAATCTGCCCTCGCCAGTGGCGTGTTGACGACCGAGCGGATCGCAGGAGCCGTGCGGCGGATCCTCGCGCTGAAGATCGCGCTGGGCTTGATTCCCCTTCCGCAACCAGCCGCACCCACAGACAACCGAACTGCCTGACAGCCCAGTCACAGGTACCCCCACAACCACCTCCGCCGTCAAGCTGTACCTATTCAAGACGGACAACCGAGCTTGTCAGAGCGGGAAATTTGGCACGTGGTAACAGGTCTCTTTCGAGAGACACAAGGTCCGGAGCGATCGCGCGCTATCGTGGAACGCCAGGCAGCGAGCATGTGCCGAGGAGCAGTGAGATGGAACCCACGATTGATCACACGGCATTTGGCTCGATCACTATTGACGAGAAGACCTTCACGCATGACGTCATCATCCGACTCAGCGGGCAGGTGGAAAAACGGAAGAAGAAACTGTCGAAGGTCGTCTATGGCACGTCACACGTGATGGCGCTGGCCGAAGCCAAGCACGTGTATGAAAAAGGGACGAAGCGCCTCATCATCGGCACGGGGCAGCAGGGCAACGTCACGCTTTCAGAGGAGGCCGCGCACTATTTCGCGCGCAAAAAGTGCCTCGTGCAGTTGCTGCCAACCCCGAAGGCGATCCGGGTCTGGAATGAGACTGAGGGCGCGGTGATCAGCCTGTTTCACGTTACCTGTTGAGCAAAGGGCAGATCGAGCGAGGCGATGTGGTCTATGCCCTGTGGGAGCTGGTGGGATGTGGTATGATGCAGGACGTGGCCACACGCCGCTCCTTCGGCTCTGGGTTGGTGATGTGCGCCCACTAGATCGCCACCGCCGCTCCTGGGTCTGCTCATGGCGCTGGCGCGCCCCGACTCTGCATTCCCCCCTCATCCCCTTGTATGTTCCCTCCCTGTACGCTCCTCTGGTAGCTCATCTCCTCGTGTAGCGCGTCGCGCGCGGTGTGCGCGCTAGCAGTGCGTTGCCCTGCGTCCGAGACGGATCCTGATCACTCCGCCGGCGCTGAGGAGGGATTGCGATGACACGTATGACACGTATGACACGCGTGATTGGCCTAATCTTGATCGTCCTTGGAGTGATCGTGGGAGCCGTGGGAGCGATTCCGAGTGGGTTGGCTGGACGGTTGAATGGCGTGGGAGGGAGAGACCACCTCACCGCTGACGGGCTCGTGCTCGTCGGCGCGCTCCTCGTGCTCGGCGGACTATTCGTGGCGCTGCGCCGCGGGCCTGCGCGTCCAGTGCGTCCTGGAGATGCGATCCTGGACACTGCTGCGGCGCCCCCAGAGGCCACCTCGGCAGCCCCAGCGCCTAGCCGGGTCGGTCCGGAAGCGCCCGCCGCTGGGGAGGGGGCATCGACGCTCCCACCAGAGGCGCCGCCAGGCGTCCCACCCTGGCCTTCCCAGGAGGGCGAGGAGCACGAGGCACGTTGATCGGCTAGCGCCAGCTGGTTGGTCTGGTCATTAGGTGAGCGATGTGTAGAGCAGCGGCGCGGTGACGCGGTTGTGTGCGCGTTCCCCGTAGCAGAGCGCTGGTTGGAGGCCCAGAGAGGACGGAGAGGGCAACGAGTGAAAGAGGAGGCGCGCCGATGCCAGACGTGCCAGATCGAGATGAGCCAGATCGAGAGGCGTCACACAGGGCGCACAGGCCCGACGAGTCTGAGGGGTCAGCGGGGTCAAGCGGGCAGACCGCGGTCAGCATCCGGGAAGCCGCTGTGCTGACGGATCGCTCCGAAGCCGCTATCTACCACCTGATTGCGACGGGCCAGCTGCCCGCCCAGCCAACGGCGTCGCGTGGCCTGACCATTCACCCCAGGGATCTCGAGAAGCTGGAGCGCCACAGCACGGACTTTAGGCGCTCGGGGTGGACTGTGCAGTCTGTGCGGGACTGGATCCGGCAGCGAGGACAGGTGGCAGTGCGGCGACTCAGGGCAGGCATGAGATCCGTCTTGCCACACATGCTGTGGGACCTTCGCGGTCCCCCGTGGTACTGGATCATGCCCTGCTGCGCCGTCCTGGCCGCCCGTTGGTGATCCAGCCCACTGGAGCGCGGGAGTGTTTGCCCCGGATCTGGCCTCCGCGTGGATCGAGCGTCGGCGCGGCAGATCAGAAGAGAGGAGACACCGACGGAAAGCGAGGAAAGCGCCATGCCACGTGAGCGCTTCCACCACGACCTGCGCGCGCTCGAAGCAGCGGTCATTCAGATGGGCGCGCTCGTGGAGCGCGAGATCGCCCACGCCATGCAGGCGCTCACCCGCTGTGACGCAGTCGTCGCCCATGAGGTCGTGACCAGCGATGGCGAGGTCAATGCACTGCAGCACAGCATCCGCAGCCAGTGCATTAGCCTGATCGCGCTCCAGGCCCCGGTGGCGTGCGACCTGCGCGAGCTGACGACGGCGCTGTTAGTCATCAACGAGTTGGAGCGCATGGGCGACCACGCCGTCGACATCGCCCAGCAAGCGCTGCGCATGCAGAACAACGAGCCACATCCGCTCATGGTCGCATTGAGCGCGGTGGCCAAGCTCGTGCGCGAGCAGGTACGTGCGGCCATGCAGGCGTTCCTCAATGTGAACACGCAGCAGGCGCGCGAGATCGCCGCCAAGGACGACGAGATCGACCACCGCTACCGCACGATCTTCACCGAACTCATCAACAGCATGACAAGCGATCCTCACATCATACCGTCTGCCACGAGTCTGCTCTTCATCGCCCACGATCTCGAGCGCATTGGCGACCGAGTCACCAACATCTGCGAGGAGATCATCTACAGGGTCACTGGCGAGAGCGTCGAGCGCCAGTGACGCTCGGTGAGAGGGGCGCAAAAACGATGCGCGCTCGGCCACCGCTCGTCTGTTCGTTGGCGCTTGGCCAAGTTGTGCGCGAATCGTTGCAGGTCGCTCTCTGCGCGGCTTGCCCGGCATTCGCCTACGATTCCACCATCGCGCTGACGCCGCACCAGCAGAGGACGACGCCAGCAACGAACAGAACAAAGCTCAGCACAGTGATCAGCCACGTTCCTTCAACCCGTCGCCTGCGGGAAGGCTGTCGCCACCGCGCGCAGCAGAGGACGTAGACGCTGCTTGAACGCTGCTTGCGCCTGCGGGTCAGCCTGGACATGCTGTGGGAGTGGCATGCACAGACGCGCGCCCAGCCGCCGGCGGATCGGTCGCCCCAGGCGCTGCGCCATCCAGGCGGCGACGGTGCGCCCATTCCAGCAGTCGTGCTGCGGAGCCGGTCCACTCAGCGCTAGTCGCAACTCGATGTGTTGCGCCGCAGTCAACAGCTGGTGACGTGGCCGCGCCCGACGCCGCTGGTCTTTGACGCCGTCCGGCCCGAGCGCGTTATAGCGGCGCGCAATCTGGCCGATCCAGTAGGCGGAATATCCGCTGATGCTGGCAATGGCTTTGGCGGTGAAGCCACGCGCCAAGAGCCACAGGAGGTGCCAGTGACTGCGCTCCACTGGATCCTTGGTACTCCGATGACGAAGGGCGAACTCGGTCGGGCTCAGGTGGGGGTCGAGGTGGATAGATCGCGCCATGCCTCGCTTTGTGCAACTCTATGGCACGACCGCGTATCATCCGCGAGCGCACCCAGGCAGGACTCGCTGCAGCGCGGGCGCGTGGCCGACAGGGCGGCAGAGCGCGGGCCGAAGCGCTTAATACGCCTCAGTGGATCGCCTTGGCCCAGGCGTTGCACCGCGATAAGAGCCACTCGATTGCCGACATTTGCAGGACACTCCACATCTCGCGCGCGACCTTGTATCGCTACATCACCCCCGCGCCTAAACAGCGTGCGCTCGAATGTGGCGAAGCGGCGCACAATGTGGCTGATCTGCTGCGAGAGCGCCTCGACACCTTCGAGCAGGCGACAACAGAGAAGGAGTATTCAGCAGTTCCTTGCCGACCACTTCGCGAAAGTGCACAAGGTAAGTGGAGCGCTCCCTTGGGCCGCCTGAACTTCGTAGTAGTGTTTCATCGTTTGTGCGCCCGATTGACGCCTGTACCAGAGAGCGCCTACTCTCCTCATACATGAGGTGATAACTAACCCTTGACAACGTGTTAATAACTAGGTACAGTTTGCGGGTGAGAACCACCAGGCGCATTTTCTTCTAGGTTGCTGTCGGCGCCACCACCCCCAGCGGACGGTTTCCTTGCAGGGGCGGTGATGCGATTGGCCGGCAGGAGGAACGGTCGCTTCGCGCCAGAGCAGCGCATCTCTGGAGACCACCTTCATAACGATGGATCTTCGGTCTGCAGAGACGTCGTTATGCCCGCTTGGCACACGTAACGCACAGGGCATTCCAGGAGCCAAGCGCACGAGCCGAGAGGTCTCTTGTGACACTTGAGGCGATCACGACAACACAATGTCCAGCTCAGTTAACCGCGCAAGGCGAGGACGCCATGCCGGTAAAGAAGACGTCAGTTCTTTCGCGCGTTCTGCGGTACAGACACCAGTAGGGAGCCGTGGCCTTTAGCGCCTATCCCACCACACTCCCCCTACTGCCGGCGCAGACCACTCTCTGTATCGCGATTACAACATACTCCGAACCTCGTCTCATTATCGCGGCGCCATGGACGGCGCCATGGACGGCGCCTTGGGCGAGCGTGCCATCGGAGGATAGATCGCAGCCGGCTTGCCACTGACTCGCAAGCGCAATGCCCATCCACTGCTGGTGGTCGGCTAGTGGTTGGCGCAGACGACATGTGTCGAAAGGGAAGGAGGTGATAGCCACAGAGCGCGTGCATGTGTCGCCGCTGACTGTCGCTGACCATCGTTGAGATGTGACAGATGAAGATGTAGACACGGCACAGACACACAGACGGGAGGAGTCCATGCGACGTATGAGACGCATGAATCACCTGAAACTCGTGACCTCCATCGCGCTGCCGATCATGCTTGCGATCGCCATCATGGCGGTCCTCATCGGCCGGGTAGCAGCTGCCCCCACCCTCGTGCTGGTCTCCGGCCCCAGCCCCTTTGCCCCCGGCTGCGAAGGCGTCGCGCAGACCGGGACCAACTTCCAGAATGCCGAGGTCGAGCCCTGGGTCGCAGTCAACCCTGCGAACACCAAAAACATCATCGGCGCCTTCCAGCAGGATCGCTGGTCGAACGGCGGCGCGCATGGCTTGGTCGCCGCCTCCTCTTTTAACGGCGGGAAGACTTGGAGTGAGACCCCACTACCCTTCAGCGCCTGCGCGGGCGGGCTGGGTTACGAACGGGCCTCGGACCCCTGGGTCTCCATCGGGCCTGACGGTACCGCCTACACGGTGTCCATCTCGTTCAACAACTCGAACAATAACAATGCGGTCGCCGCGGCGACCTCCACCGATGGCGGCCTGACGTGGAAGCGCCTCAGCGTCATCATCGCTGACAACGCGCCCGACTTCCAGTTCTTCAACGACAAGGAGTCGGTGACTGCCGATCCAACGACCCCTGGCGAGGCCTACATTGTGTGGGACCGCCTCGAATCGCCTAATGGCAATCCGGACGCCGAGCTCCACACGGCGGCCTTCCGAGGGCCAGCATTGTTCTCCAAGACCACCAATGGTGGCCTGACATGGAGCAGCCCCAAGGTCATCGTGAATGTCCCCTCGCGTCAACAGACGATCGGCAACCAAGTCGTGGTCGACCCGCGCGACGGGACGCTCTACGACTTCTTCGACCTGATCACCCCACCGTTCAACGTGACCGCCTTCAAGGTCGCCTTCATCAAGTCAACGGACGGCGGCGACACGTGGACGAAGCCACAGGTCATCGCGGACTTGCGGTCGGTCGGCGTGCGTGACCCCAACACCGGCGAGCCGGTACGCACGGGCGACATCATCCCGGAGCCAGCGATTGATCCGGCGACGGGGCAGCTCTACGTCGTCTGGCAGGATTCACGCTTCACTGGCGGCCAGTTCGATGAGGTCGCGTTGGCCACCTCCACCAATGGCGGCGCTACCTGGAGCGCGCCCATCCAGGTCAACACCAACACGCCAACCAATCGGCCCGGGTTCACCCCAGCCATCCATGTCAATGCGGCGGGAACGGTGGGGGTCACCTTCTATGACTTCCGCAACCTGGCGGCGGGCAACACGACGACCTTGCCGACAGACTACTTCCTGGTGACCTCGACCAATGGCGGGACGAGCTTCGGCAATGAGACGCACATCACCGGTTCCTTTGATATGAAGACGGCCCCCGTTGCGCGCGGCTTCTTCGTCGGCGACTACGAGGGCCTAGACACCAGTGGCGCGTCGTTCGTGCCGTTCTTTGTGGCGACGAACTCTGGCAACACGAGCAACCGCACCGATGTCTTCGCGACGACCATCTGATCGTTCGGTTCTTCGTGGAGACACAAATGGGCAGCCGCGTCCGCGGTTGGACGTGGCTGCCTCCTCTGCGGCTCTATCGCCTACTGCTGATATGGCGCATGGCGTGGCGCCAGCAGAGCTGTTGCCCGTGAGCAGGCTGGCTCGACGTGTGCCGTCTGCTTTGGACAGGATTGGACGTACTCCCCCACAGACTCGCGCTCCATGCGAGAAAGGAGGTGGGATACGACCCGCTGGGACACTCCATCACGCCATCACACGGTGGCGCGACTCAGCCCGGCGAGCTGAACACATGACGTACCCGAGGGGAACCTAGGCAAACTCAGGCGCTTTCAGATTGTGTTGTTGGCTGTCGTTCGTGTCGGCCCCAGAGGGGTCATTCTCAGCTAAGGAGAACCTTCGCATGGCAGTTCTTTCGCGGTTTCGCTGGCTGGCCCTCGGTGGTGTCTCGCTCACCCTGGCCGTTATGATCGCACTGGCGGCCCCCGGCTCCGCCTTCGCCGCCGTCTCGCTCACCCAGATCAGCAGCGACCCCTTCGTCCAAGGGACATGCGCCGCCAACGCCATCACCAACCACCACACCGAGGTCGAGCCCGACACCTTCTCCAACGGCTCGACCATCGTCGCTACCTTCCAGGTAGGCCGTGTCTTCGACGGCGGCGCCTGCGACATTGGTTTCGCCACCTCCGCCAATAACGGCGGAAGCTGGACGAGTGGTCTGTTGCCTTGCATCACTAAATTCGTCTTCACTGGGTGCGGAGCGCTCACCCAGTACGATCGCGTCAGCGATCCCTCGGTGGCCTTTGATGCCAAGCATGGGCACTGGCTGATCTCCTCGCTGCCGCTCTTGGAAGCCGGTGGCGTCCATGGTGCGGCCCTCGTATCCAGCAGTTCCACCGATGCCACCGGAACCGTATGGAACAACCCCGTCACAATCCAGACGGGCGCCGACCTCGATAAGAACTGGACGGTGTGCGACAACACACCGAGCAGCCCGTTCTACGGCAACTGCTACACCCAGTGGGACGACCACGCCGCAGGCAACAAGGTGCAGCTGAGCACCTCGAGTGACGGCGGGCTCACCTGGGGGGCAGTCAAGACCACCAAACCCCCCGCTGGCGTGATCGGTGGCCAGCCACTGGTCCAGCCAAACGGCACGGTGGCGGTGCCTATCGACAACGCTTCTGAGACGGCGCTGGGCATCTTCACCTCTACCACTGGTGGCAATAAGTGGAGCGCGGCGAGGACTATCACCACGATCTCGCATCACAGCGTGGGCGGCAATCTGCGCGAAGGTCCGCTGCCCTCCGCCGAGATCGATGGCGCTGGCAAGGTCTATGTGGTCTGGTCGGACTGCCGCTTCAAGAGCGGCTGTACGTCGAATGACCTGGTGATGGCCACCTCGACGAACCTCACGACCTGGACCATCAGCCAGATCCCGATCACGCTGGGCGTCGGCGCCCAGGACTACGTCATCCCCGGCATCGCGGTCGATAAAAGCACCTCGGGTGGGACTGCGCACCTGGTGGTGACGTTCTACTACCAGAGTGCGACCTGTACTACCGCCTGCGCGCTAAACGTTGGCTCGGTCTCCTCGACCAATGGCGGCTCCACCTGGGGCGCGGCCACCACGCTTACGGCGAGCGCCATGCCGCAGGGCTGGTTTGCCACAACCTCGCAGGGGCGCATGGTCGGGGATTATATCTCGACCTCCTTTGGCAGCGCCGGCGCGGCCTTTGGCGTGTTCGCGACCGCGACCGCACCTAGCCCGGGCACGAACTGCAGCGATGTGCTCGACAACTGCAACGAGCCCATGGACACCACCACGAGCGGACAGGCCGCGCTCGGCGGGAGTATCTCGTCGGCGGGGGCGCCAGTGCTCTACGGTGGCTCCAATGGCAACAACGGCAACGATTGGGTCCTGGTCGCCGCCAATGGCGCTCGCCACGCGCGCTAAGCGCCTCACGGTGCGTGGGGCGCGAGAAAGGCGTCCCGCGCCAACAGGCCAGTTTGATAGTTGGATACCTCTAGGCCACCCGGAGCGGAGTACACTTCCGGGCAGGTTTGGTCTCCAGGCGCTCAGGGGAGGCTGGTGTTCTTGTCCACGGATCCCAGCCGTGCGAAGAGAGCAGCGTCCCCTCACACGCCCGCTATGGCTCTGTTGTCCTTTTGCAAAAAGGATATCCTGGACATGCTGTAGTCATTGCTCGGTGTGAACCCGCGAGCGGGCTTGAAGCAGGCTTCAATCCCGGCGTGCGTGTGGTCCGTGGCGGTTGACCGGCTTGCCGTCATGCCATACCGCCTCGCGGCTCCGCGCGAGCACGTAGCGCCACCTCTCCGGCTTGGAGAGTAGCGTTGTCCCCCTTGCGGTTGTCATCGAGTTGGCGCACGGGCTATCATGGCAGCTATGACATCCCAGGCGCAGTCGGACCGAGAGGTATCTGTGGATATCGCACATGCGCGGACGCCCGCTGCCTGTCTCGCGCTGATGGCTCTCGCGGGTCTGCTGGGGGGAGCGCTCACCGGCTGCGGCGGCACAAGCAGTATCGCCGATGATGGCTCGCAGCAGGCAGCCGAGGGCACGCCGGTCACAACACCGGGTCCGCAAGCCCGGTACGTGCAACAGGTGGTCACTGCCGCAGGAGTCGATCCAAACGGCGGGCCGGTGCGGCCCACCACGCGCTTTCACGCGCAGGAGCCCGTCTACCTCGTCGCCGTGGTGCAGGGTGTCGGATCGGTCGAGTCTCACCGGCTCTCGGTGCGCTGGCTCGTCAATGGCGCGCTGGTCCAGGAGGCGGGCGCGCACGCCAGCATGATCGTGACGCACGACGGCCCGGTCTTGTTCAGCCTAGCCTACCCTACGTCAGGCGCTGGCATGGCCCGACTCTATTGGGACGAGCCGGTAGGCGACAACAACGATACCTCTAACGAGCGCTTCCTCGCGCAGGCCATCTCTTTCACCGTCGAATGAATCGCTACGTGTCTGGTGTTTCGCCGCGTACCCTTTACGGCGTCTCATGCCAGAAGTGTTCGGCGCTGGTTGGCCAGGTCGAGGGCCTCAGGTTCGCACAGGCGCCAGCGGCGTTGATGCCCGCCGGTGGCATGTCGCCGACAACAGCGGCAGCCAGCGCCACTTATCGCGTGCTACAGACTGTAGAATAGTTGAATAGAGGCGGGTGTGTGGCAGGTCCTCCGCTCGTGTGATGAGCGGAGGCTGCGATGCTTCGAAGGGCAAGGGGGAACCGGGCGAACCCATCGGCCAGTTTGGCCACGGGCGTGTATGAGCGGTGGGGGTTGCGCCACCCTGTTCCCAGTCAAGGTGCACAACCGCAGCGCTGTGCGCGCAATGGCTCTGGCGCCCCCACGCTTGAGGGGCAGTCGAGAGAGAGGTAGTGGAGTTCGTGTTCAGGCCTCTCACATCCTGTGGAGGGGCCAGTAGAGGGAGAGAGGAGGAGCACGCCTTCTTCCCATCGCTGATGCGTTGGCCTGCGCTCATGAAACGCGCTTGTCTAGCGCAGGTCTGACTGCAGCGTTCGGAGGAGCACACAACGCCGCCTCTCGTATTGGGGCGGCGTTGCTAGTGGCGCGCGATGCGGAACTCCGCTCTGATTGGTATCCCAGAATGATGTCGTCAGCGACCGGCAGTATCTTCATGACGGCGCAACGAGACGCGACACCAGTGTTCTGGCGGTGGAACAGACCGCTACACTGAAGGGTCGAGCGCGGCATGGGCGTGCGTATGTCCGTGCTGAGCGGCTCGATCATCGGGTGCATACGCTCTTGGGGATATTCTCGGCCAATGCGTTGCTGCCCCTCGAGTTCAAGCCAGCGCACAACGCCGCAGATCTGCTCCCCCAGCATCTGGACGCTTGCGAGCATGGGGCAACGGAGAAGGAAGTGTCCAGCAGGTCCTCGCCGACCACTTCGCCAAGGTCTATGAAATTGCCATGCCGCTGAGGCCCGCCGCGTAGCGCGACTTACTCGGGTGGGAGCGCCGCGACATCCGTCGGAAACTTCCCGACCGCAACCTGCGCCACTGGTTGCCAGGTCTTTGCATCAAGCGCTGTGAGCGCATTCGCCCGCGTATTTGCCACCAGGAGGAAACGTCCATCGGGTGTGGCGGCCACGCCATGGGGTCCCTCCCCTGTGGGGATGCGCGCGATCTCCTGCATGGTCGTCGTCTCGACGATAGAGACCGACCCGCTGCTATTGTTGGCGACGAGCAGACGGGTGGTACCAGGAATCCACGTCACCAGCGCAGGACGCGTCCCGACAGGGACGGCGCCGGTGAGCTTGACGGTTGCGGTGTCGACGCTGATGACCTGCCCCCAAAGCGCAGCACTGACGTAGACATGCTTTCCATCAGGCGCGAGTGTCACACCATACGGCGCTCCATCTGGGAGGAGGAGGGTGTGTGTCATCTGCCGTGTCTGTGTGTCAAGGAGCACGAGCGCCCCACCACTCACACAGACAACATAGAGGTACGGCCATCAGGGGAGATCGCGATGGCGTGGGGCTCGCTCGGCGTGCTGATGTGCCCAATGGCCCGGCGGGTGGCGACGTCGACAATGGTGACCTCGGAGCCGCCGAAGTCCGTGACATAGGCGGTCGCCCCATCGGGGCTAAACACCGCATGCACCGTCGCCATTCCGACCGCGATGGTTGCGACTCTGCGTTGTAGGTGGCGATCGAAGACCCAGACCGTCCAGCCGCCGGAATTCATCAACCACACGAACGCGCCCCCTGGTTGGATGGCAAGGCCATGTGGCCCACCTCCAGTGCCCACGGTACGCGCTCCGAGCAGTCCGACATCGCCAGACGCGAAATCCGTCGCGACGATGGGGTAGTGTGCGAGCGATCCTGGCCATGAGTAGGGCGCCATCGTCCGGAGGGGCGGCGGGCTTGGCGGCGTGTTCGGTGGCGCTGGTATCTTGCGGGCGGCGCTGGCCGGGAGGACGAAGCTGCCACAGACGACGAACATGAGGGCCAAGAGCGCTGGATGTTTCAGGGAGGGAGCGATCGGCATGTCAGACTCCTGGAGAGAAGAAGAGGCCAGGCATGTGTTACGCCTATGACGCTCTCTCCACCAGAAAAGTTCTGCTGAGTTCACGGCAGCAGGATCGCCCTGCGTTGACCCCTGAGGCAGTGACACGGCAAGGACGGGCTGGCGCACAGCAGCGCATGTCGGTGTCTCGATGTGCCATGATGCTAGATTGTGAGGTCAGGTCGCGGAGGGATACATCCTGCAGCCGTTGGCGATGGGAGAGCG
>Ga0070706_100001081_pt1 | contig 29481 bp, 26 predicted proteins | sample KBSK5501metaG_FD_65476 | JGI IMG/M metagenome (GOLD analysis project Ga0070706, IMG submission 65476) | Corn, switchgrass and miscanthus rhizosphere microbial communities from Kellogg Biological Station, Michigan, USA - KBS K5-50-1 metaG | ecosystem: Host-associated > Plants > Roots >... | reverse complement strand
CATTCTCTGGTTTGACATCGCGATGCACCAGTCCGGCGGCGTGGGCCACCGAGAGCGCCGAGGCGATCTGCACGACGAGCCGCACGGCGTCCTGCGGCGCCAGCCGCTCCTCGCGTTCCAGCCGGTCGCGCAGCGACTCCTTGAGGATCGGCATCACATGGTAGAGGAGCGCGCCGTCCTCGCCAAAGTGGTAGAGCGGCACGATATGGGGGTGGTTGAGCGCCGCCACCCGCTGCGCCTCGTTGCGGAAACGCTGCACATACCCCGCGTCGCTCGACATCGCGGCGGGCAGCACCTTGACGGCGACCGCGCGCTTGAGCTTGGTGTCGAAGCCGCGGTAGACCTCCGCCATGCCACCGGCACCCAGGAGTCCTTGCAGTTGGAAGTCGCCGAGTTGTCTGCCGACCAGGCTGTCCCCACTCGTTGGCGTCACCCCATCCTCCTGCCCCAAAGCCGTCGCGGTAAGTCGCCCGCCGCGTTCTATGCGTCCCTGCGCACACCCTGAGCGCAGGTATTGTAGTGGCAGCCTGTCCGGTGTGTCAATTTGGCTATGACCGCCGTCTATTGCTTATGCAGCGCCTGCGCATGAGCCACTGAGGCGCGTTGTGAGGGAGGAGAGGCGCGATGAAACTCGCGCTGCTGCCTGGTCTGTGCGCGGTCTGCCGCCTGGATCCCGCGACTCCGCCGCCTGCCTGGGTGTGGCGTGAGCCATCCCCACTGCTCGCGATCACGCGCACCGCCAGCGAACTCTCAATTGTCTGCGCGCAGGAGCACGCGCCTGACAATGTGAGGCATGAGCGCGACTGGCGCTGCCTGATGGTGGAGGGGCCGCTCGACTTCAGCCTGACCGGCGTGCTCGCCACGCTGCTCACGCCGCTGGCCGAGGCGGGCGTCAGCATCTTCGCGCTTTCGACTTTCGACACGGACTATCTGCTCGTGCGCGCGGCGCAGCTTGACCTGGCGGTGAAGGCGCTCAACGCGTCGGGCCATCAGGTTGCGGCAATGGAGCCGTAGCAGTGAGCCGCGCCGCCAGCTGCGCGCCGCCGATGCACGCCAGTTCCGCGAGTGTGGTCAGGAGCCGCGCGAGCAGCGCGATGACCGTCGCCACACCGACGCTAGCGGGACCTAGCGCGATCAACCCTGAGGCTAGCAGCAGCGCGACCAGCGCCGCCTCGCGGAAGCCGATGCCGCTCGGCGTCACGAAGCTGAGGAAGCCAATATCCCACGCCAGCGCATACACGCCTGTCGCCACAAGAATCGCTGCAGCGGGCAGCGGCGCTGGCGAGACAGAGCGAATGAGCAGGAAGAAGCCGACGCCCGCGACCAGCCAGCTCGCCGACCAATAGCCGGTCACCGCCAGCACGTCGCGGTAGCGCAGAGAAAGCTCGATCTCGTCGCGCTTCAACAGGCGCAGACCTCTGTTCAGCGCCCAGCGCAGCGCGCGCGGATGGAGCCCGATCAGCAGCAATGGCACGCCAAGCGCGACGACGCCGATCAGCGCCGGACGCGGTATCCCGCTCGCCAGCGCGCGTGTGTCCGGCCACCAGAGGAGACTCACGGCGAAGACGAGCGCCGCCGACGCGATCTTGGTCGCCAGCTCCATCACCATGCTGGCAAAACCCTTCGCCATCGGCACGCCGTAGCGTTCCACCCAGAACACGCGTGTCAGCACATGCCAGACGTTGCCCGGCACATAGCGCGCCATCTCGGAGCCGAGATACATGCGCTGCGCCGCCAGCGCGCCGATAGAGTGGCCCATGCGCCGCAGGATCGTGCGCCAGATGAAGGCGAAGGTCAGTTCCTGCCCGGCGAAGAAAACGAACGCCAACGCGAGCAGCCCCCAGTTGAGCCGCCAGTCGTACGACGCCAGCTTCGACCAGCTCGACATCAGGCTCAAGACGACAAACAGCGCGATGAGCGTGACAAGGGCAATCTGTAGCAGGCGTTTATTGCGCTTCGCGAAAGACATCACCCAGTGGAAAAGCGTCCGCCAGCGCGAAGGCGCGCCGGGATCACTCACTCCAGCACCTGCCGGATGCTGTACTCCTGGGCGGGACGATAGGCAAAGTAGCGGATCATCTCGCTCTGCAGGCCAGCCAGGATGAAGCTGACCCCGAAGATCAAAAAGAGGATGCCGACGAAGAGCATCGGGCGGTTGTGGATCGGCTCGTGCGAGCCGAAAGGCAGCAGGCGATCCAGCACGACGTAGGCGTCCACCGCGACGCCAATCAAAAACGAGAGGATGCCCAGCGTGCCGAAGAGACGCAACGGCGTGCGCAGATAGGTCATGAGGAAGAGGACCATCAGCAGGTCGAGAAAGCCGCGCAGGAAGCGCCGCGCGCCGAATTTCGACCTGCCAAACTGGCGTGGGTGATGTGTCACCGGGATCTCGCTCACCCGGAAACCGCGTTGATGGGCGAGGACTGGAATGAACCGGTGTAACTCGCCGTAGAGCTTGATGTCGTCGAGCAACTCGCGCCGGTACGCCTTGAAGCCGCAGTTGATGTCGTGCAGTTTGACGCCGGTGCTGGCGCTGACCATGCCGTTGAAGACACGCGAGGGAAACGTCTTGGTCCAGGGGTCGAGGCGTGGATACTTCCAGCCGGAGACCAGATCGTAGCCCTCGTCGAGTTTCTCCAGGAAGCGCCCAATCTCCGCCGGGTCGTCCTGCAAATCGGCGTCCATCGTGAAAACGATCTCGCCACGCGCCATCTGGAATCCGGCGACCAGCGCGGGCGTCTTGCCGAAGTTGCGGCGGAAGCGAATGACGTGGACGCGAGGATCGCGCTCGCGCAGTACGCGCAAAGCCTCGAACGTTCCATCCACGCTGCCGTCGTCAACGAAGATTACTTCCCACGACTGTCCCAGGCGTTCAAGCTCAGCGCAGAGGCGCTCATACAGCAGCGCGACGCTCTCGACCTCATTCAGGACGGGAATGACGAAAGAGAGCGCCAGACGCGTTTCAGGCTCAGCGGTGTCTGGGATAATCGCTGGCGCACGATCCGCCGCGCGCTCGATCTGCCTCATGCCACGCCTCCCGACGGGGCTTCCTTCCCCGTGCCTCATTCGTTCGGCTGCGCCGTCGATAGCGCGTCCATCACGCATTATGCCATCGCGCCGGAGGCCCGTCAACGCGGGCGCCGCCCGGTGGGTAGGGGTCAGGACAGGGAGTAACGAACACCCGCGCCCCTCCGGCCCGTCAACCGCCTCTCCACCGCGCCACCTCTGGTCAGAGTGGTGCGGGATGTTCGGACTGTGATACGCTACTGCGACGCAGGGGACGTGGATACAGGACCGTTGTCCGGGGGAGACGGAGGAATCAGCCGATGGCGCTGGAGATTGGCATGCGCGGCGAGGCGACGCTGGTCGTCGGCGAGGAACACACCGCTGAAGCCTTCGGCGCGGGTGGAGTGCGCGTCTTCGGCACACCGATGATGATCGGGCTGATGGAGAATGCGGCCTGGCGGCTCGTCCAGCCGCAGCTTGAGGACGGCATGACCACCGTTGGCGTGCTGGTCAACGTGCGCCATCTGTCGGCGACCCCAGTTGGCGATACAGTCACGGCTATCGCCGAGCTGATGGTGATCGAGGGACGCCGGCTGCTATTTCAAGTCAGCGCGCATGATAGCCGCCAGCTCATCGGCGAAGGAACACATGAGCGTGCTATCGTCTCGCTGGAGCGCTTTCTGGCGCGATTGATTACACAGAACGCATAAGACCATTGGCGGCCACAATGGCGGCGGAAGTTGCGTCCTGGCGCGCCTGAGGTACAATAGCGGTGACCCTACGTCCGGTCGAAGTTCCACCTGCGCCAGTCATACATCACATGAAACACCCTTGGAGTTCCCATGTCGCTCATTAACATGGCCAAACGCGAGATCAACTGCAAGGTGGTCTACTATGGGATTGGTCTGAGCGGGAAGACGACCAATCTGCATTTCATCCACAAGAAGGTCAATCCACGCGATGTCGGCGCGATGGTCTCCATCGACACCGAGACCGAGCGTACCCTCTACTTCGACCTCCTGCCCCTGGAGATGGGGCGCATCCACGGCTTCCAGATCCGCTTTCAACTCTACACCGTGCCAGGCCAGGTGCTCTACCAGCAGACACGCATCTCCGTGCTCAAGGGCGCGGACGCAGTCATTTTCGTCGCCGACTCCCAGGCCAGCAAGCTCCAGGAAAACATCGAGTGCTTCGGCGAGTTGAGCGAGCAGTTGCGGCGTATGAACCGCAACATCGGCGATTTCCCGTTGGTCATGCAGTGGAACAAGCGCGACCTGCCCGACATCCTACCCATCCAGGTGCTCGAACAATACCTCAACCCTTACCGCAACCCCAGCTTCGAGGCCATCGCCGTCGGCGGCAAAGGCGTCCTCGACACCCTGCGCGTCGCGATCAATTCCACTCTGCGCCGCCTCGAACGTTCTTAGCCGTGACCCCTGCGCTATGAGGACGTCATCTCATCCGCGTCGCCATAGCGTTCCGCGGGCGAGCGCGTGTCAGATGGCCCCGACGGCGGCGTTGCGCTTGACGATGTGGGACGTGCGTGGCGCATGCGTCTGCTGCGGATGAAGAGGAAGAGGATGACAGCCGCGGCGAGCAGCGCGACGATCACCGGCGCTAGCGGGGTTCCCCCCGCGAGTCCCGGATAACGATACAACTGCCCTGTTGTCGCATAGGTGACAGGCGAGCGCTCACGGTTGGCCGTGACGGCGATGGCGCTCGCCGGCTTATCCAGCGCGTCGGCGAGAGCGCTCCAGGTTCTGGCCCCATCTGTCGAGGCGTACACTCTGTTCTCGACGGCGGCGTAGATCGCGCTCGGCTGAAGTGGATCACTGGTCAGCGCGCCGACCGAGCCACTCGGCAGCCCTCCCGCGACACCCGCCCAGGTCGCGCCAGCGTCTTCGCTGGCGTACAGTCCATGTGTCGTGCCGGCGTAGACGGCGCGCGCGTCGGCGCTGGCGGCGAGCGCCTGAACTCCGCCGTCAGTTGGAAGGCCGGTGTCGCGCCGCGTCCAGTCTTGCAGGGCCTCCTGTGACGTGTACAGATGGCCATCCGTGAACGCGACAAGCGCGGTCTTGTCGCGCTCGACCCAGAGCGCGGTGGCCACGCGTCCATCAGCGGGCAGCCCGCCCACGGCTGGCCGCCAGGTGGCTCCCTGATCGGCGCTGAGGAACAGGCCATGGCGCTCGGTCCCTGCCAGCAATGGCGAACCGTGCGGACCGGTTGCGATCGCGGTGATGGCTCCATCAGTGGGCAGACCAGCGTTGCGTGACTGCCACGACGCGGCGGCGTCGGTGGAGACATAGAAGCCCGTCGAGGCGCCGGCGTAGATGGCGCCGAGTACGCCTGGATCAGGGGTGAGGGAGAAGACCGACGAGTCTTGCGCCATGCCGGGTCCGGACGCCTCTACGCCGCCGCCATTGGCGGTGATGCGACGCACCCCGGCGCCAGCGGCGCCGACGTAGATCAGGCCAGTGATCTGTGGATCGGCGGAGAGCGCGAGAACCGGCGTCGTCTGGCCTCCCAGCCCGAAGAACGAACCGCGGGCGTCGGTGGAGACCGATTGCCAGCGCGCGCCTGGAGCGCCGCATCCAGTCAGCAGCGCAGCCAGCGCCACGCTCAGCCACAGGCCCGCCCAGCGCGCATCGCATCGAGAGCGTCCCAACTTACTCGAAGTCACCCAACTCAATTCGGTCGCCATCGCTTTCTTCCGCGTTCTTTCGCGCGTGAGCGCGCCGGCGCCTCGCACTCTGCGCGAGCGCTTAGGACAAAAAGGCCAGTTCGGAGCCGAGGCCGCGCTCACGCGCGCGCGCGTAGATCAGCCCTGCCACCGCTACATCCTCTAGCGCGACGCCCACCGACTTGAAGAGCGTGATCGCCTCCGCAGATGGACGTCCAGGCGCCTGGCCCGCGACGATAGCCCCAAGCTCGACCGCGCGCTCCCAATCGAAGCGGCCCACAGAGGCCGGTAGGATGAGATCGCCCGCCTCGATGCGCGCCTGGTCCAGCGCATCCACCGCGACGACCGCGCTGCGCTCCACCGTCTCGTCATCCACCTCGCGGCGGCTGGCCCAGTTCACACCGGCAGCGTTGACGTGCGCGCCGGGCTTGAGCCACGCGCCGCGCAGGACGGGATCGTGCGCGGTGGTCATCGTGATGACGACATCCGCCTCGCGCACGGCGGCCTCTGCCCCGGCGACGGGGCTGGCGTCCACGCCAGTCTCGCGCGTCATCTCCTCCGCAAAGGTCGCGCGGCGCGCTTCGTCACGTCCGTAAACCAGGATGCGGTCGAACGCGCGGACGGCGGAGACGGCGACAACCTGCGTGCGCGCCTGCAATCCGGTTCCGATCACGCCAAGAGTCTGGACGTCTGCGCGCGCCAGATATTTACTCGCCAGGCCAGAGGCGGCTCCGGTACGCATCTGCCCCAGCCAGTCGGCCTCGATGAGCGCCAGCGCCGCGCCATCGGCGGCGGAGTAGAGCAGCACGGCGAAGCGCACGCCCTCCCTGAAGGTCGTGTACGTCTTCAGACCGAGTAGACCAGGGCCGTCCGCCTCAGGCCGTCCCGGCTCGCCCGGAACGAAAGCCGACATCGTGTGCAGCACGCCGCGTCCATCTGGCAGCACGACGCGCCGGCGTGGCTGATTGCGCGCCACGTCCTCGCCCTGGCGGCGGAACGTGGCCTCCAGGATAGCGATGGTGTCGGGCATAGTGAGGATGGCGCGCACGTCATCTTCGCGGAGGACAAGCATGAACGATGCTCCCAGGAGGTCAGCGGCGGCGTATTGTGCGCCGGATGATGATCAGCGTCTCGATCACGCTGCCGATATAGCCGCGATCGGCCAGCTCGCCGGGGTGGGTGTACGGAACGAGGCTGCGATCTCCACTGGCGTTCTGCGCGTTGGCCCGTGAATCGTACTGAGGCGGCGGTGGCGTATATTCTCGCGCAGGCGCTCGCCTTCCACGCTCAGCGCCGGCAAGACGGTCCGCCAGCCGCTCGCCGAGCGCCAGCAACGCAGCGCCCGCCGCCATGCGCACGACCGGCTCGTTCCAGGCGTCCTGAGCGAAGCGCGCCAGCGAACCGATCACCGTCGCGCGTGGGCGTCGGCGGGCCAGCCGGTTCCGCTGCGCTCCGGGTACACTGCCGCTCGTGACCTCCTCGTTGTAGATCGGGACCGAGGACGCGGCGGATGACGCGACTACCGTGCCCTCCACCACACGCTCCGGCGCGACGAGCAGCCGGCCACACGCCGGACACGAGGGCGCGTCCGGCGATATGGTGGCCCGGCAGGATGGACAACGCATCGACATGCCTCCTCGCGCGGATATGAGCCTGTAGGTCAGGCTCTCACGATGTCGGCGATGGCGTCGACGACGATCTGGTTCTCCTCGACGGTGTTGTAGAACTGTGGCGAGATGCGCACCAGACCCGGTCGGTAGTCCACGATGATCCCCCGTTCCGTGAGACCGCGCACGATCTGGTCGGGGTGATCGAAGGCGAGCATCACGATGGAACTGCGCTGAGCGCCATCCAGCGGGCTGTGAATCGTCCAGCCATACGCTTGGGCACGGCGGATCAGGTCGTCGGCAAGATAGCGTGTGCGCTCGCGAATGCGCTCGACGCCGATCTCCAGGATCACATCCAGCGCGGCGCTGGCGGCGTAGACAGCGGCGGTGGCGGGTGTGCCGCCCTCTAGGCGCGCGGCGTCGGGCCGGTACTCCAGCGCGGTGGTGCGGAAGGTGAACTGGTCGTTCGAGCCAAACCAGCCGGTGACGGTCGGCTGCAAACGCGGGATCAGATCCTCGCGCACGTAGGCGAAGGCCATACCAGGTCCACCCATCAGCCACTTCAGCGTGCCAGAGACGAGAAAATCGACGCCAAGCGCCTTCACATCAATAGGAATCTGCCCACTGCCCTGGTAGTCGTCGATGAGCATGTACGCGCCATGCTCATGCGCCAACTCGCCGATACGCTGCACGTCCTGGATGAAACCGCTCAGGTAGAAGACACGCGAGGTAGCGACGAAGCCCGTGCGCTCGTCGATCAGCGGCGCGTAGTCCTCTGGCGCGAGCGTGATGCGATCCTGGCTGCGCGCGAAGGCCACTTCCACGCCTGTGCGTTCCTTGGCGAGCCACTGATAGGAAAGTGTGGGGAAGTCCATGTCGTTGAGCACGACGCGATAGCGCTCTCTGAGGTCAAGCGCGCTGGTAATGGCGCTCAGCGCCGAGGAGACGTTGGGCGCGAGCGCGATCTCGTGCGGCTGGGCGCCGATGAGTCGGGCGAACTTGCCGCGCAGCGCCGCGATCTCTCCCAGCCAGATGCGGTACCATGCCTGCGCGCCGTGCTCGTTCCAGTATTCCTGAAAGCGCGCCATGCCATCCATCACACGGGTCGAGAGCGCGCCGAGCGAGCAACTGTTCAGGTAGACTTTGCGCGCCAGGATCGGATAATCGGTGCGATACGCCAGCAGATCGAGATGCGGCTCAACGCGTACAGCGCGCTTTTTTGCCGGAGCGACGCCGTTGACCGACGCTGGGCGTTTCGTGGTCGAAGTGGGTTTACGCGCGCGCGGCGTGGCGCGAGAAGCAGACGTTTTCTCCGGCACAGCGTGGTCCTTCCTGGCGCGGCGACCTAAGATGAGCGTCGAGGAATATGGCGCGCGAGCGCGGTCCAGAGCGCGGCGGTTGATCTCGCTCTGAGCCTGTGTCGCGATTGTACCACGGCGGCTGCCCTTTCTCGCCGAGCGTTCGTATGAGTTTGCGGTCGCGCTTGCGACGCGCTACACTATGAGGCCCGGCCCCAACGACGGCGGGGTGGCGCAGTGTCGCGCCAGTGGAAAGATAAGGCTTGAGACCATGCTGATCTTCTTCGATATTGGCGATACGCTCGTGGATGAGTCCGACTTCGCGCGCTTCCGCCACGCGAGCGTCTTCACGTTTCTGGCGCAGCGTGGCATCGCGACCAGCGAGGAGCAGTACACCGCCGATCTGAATAATCTCTCGATGCGTGGACGTATGACGCTCTTCGAGCAGTTGCGCTGGTTCGCGTTGCGCGGTGGTGGCACGACCGTGCAGGCGATGGAGGTCTTCCGCGACTACATCCTGCACGTCGCGCCGGAAGCGCCCCGCCTCTTCAAGCTCTTCCCCGACGCGCGCGCCTGCCTGGAGCGGCTTGCCTCGGCACGCGACGCGCATAGCGAGCTGTATCGGCTCGGCGTGATCGCCAATCAGCCAACCTGGATCCGACACAGCCTGGCGGAGTGGGAGATCCTGCGCTACTTCGAGCCGGACGCGCTGGTGATCTCCGACGAGGTGGCGGTGAGCAAACCGCACCCAGAGATCTTCCAGTTCGCGCTCAAGCAGGCGGGAATCACGCCGGACGAGGCGGTGATGATCGGCAACGACTACTTCAACGACATCGAGCCGGCCAAGTGGCTCGGCATGCGCACGATCTGGATCGAGCGCGACGATCCCTACGCCCCCGGCGCGCTGCCTGTGCAGGACCCCTGGGCGGCGGACGCGCGCATCCGCTCGCTCTCCGAGGTTCCCGACGCGCTGGCGCGATTGGAGCGTCTGCCCGGCGCGAACGGCGTCGCCAAACCGACCCGCCGGAAGGCTCCTGCGCCAAAGGCGGGCGCATAAGCGCGCATAGGGATAGAACGTTCTGTCGCGCAACCGTGCTAGACTGCAAGCGTGAGCGCAGTGAAGCGCAGGCACATGCCAAAGGGGACGACCTATCGATGAGCGAGACATCCATATCGAGCGAGGCGGAGAACTGGCAGAGCCTGAACGAGCCGATCGCGTGGCGGCCAAGCGAGGAATATCTCCAACGCAGCCGACTGCGACGCTTCATGGAGCGGCACGGCGTCGCCAGCTATCCTGACCTGCTCGCGCGCGCCAACGACGATCCCGCCTGGTTCTGGGACGCCGTCTCCGACGACCTGGGGCTGGTCTGGCAGCGCCCCTATTCACAGGTGATGGACACCTCGCGCGGCATGCCATGGACGACATGGTATACCGGCGGCCAGTTCAACTATGTCGCCACCGCCCTCGACAAGCACGCCAGCGGACCCAACGTGGCGAAGTCGGCGCTGACCTGGGAGGGCGAGGATGGCGAGGTACGCCGCTATACCTACGCCGAACTGCTCGCGCTTACCAACCAGACCGCTAACGCACTCACCAGCCTCGGCGTCGGCAAAGGGGATCGCGTCGGCGTATACCTGCCGATGATCCCGGAGGTCGTCGCGGCGACGCTGGCTTGCGGCAAGCTCGGCGCGATCTATACACCGATCTTCTCCGGCTACGGCGCCGATGCGGTGGCCTCGCGGCTGATCGATAGCGGCGCGACGGTACTGGTCACGGCGGACGGCTTCTACCGGCGCGGCAAGGTCGTGCCGATGAAGGAGACCGCCGACGCCGCTGCGTCCCAGGCGCCCGAACTCCAGCATACGCTCGTCGTACGGCGCATCGGCCAGCCGGTTCCCTGGCAGGAGGGGCGCGACCGCTGGTGGCATGAGGCGGTCTCCGGCCAGTCGGCGGACTATGCGACGGCGCTGACCGAGGCCGAGGATCCGTATATGCTGATCTACACCTCTGGCACCACTGGCAAGCCCAAGGGCGCGGTCCACGTCCACTGCGGCTTCCCGATCAAGGGCGCACAGGACATGGCGCACCTCTTCGACGTGCAGGAGAACGACACGCTCTTCTGGCTGACCGACATGGGCTGGATGATGGGTCCGTGGGCTGTCAGCGGGACGCTGATGCTCGGCGCGGCGCTGGTGATCTATGAGGGCACGCCCGATCATCCCGGACCCGATAGGCTCTGGGCGCTGGCTGAGCGCCACGGCGTCACGATCATGGGCGTCTCGCCGACGGTGATTCGCTCGCTGATGGCGCATGGCGACGAGCCGGTGCGCCGCCACGATCTCAGCAGGATTCGCGTCATCGGCGCGACGGGCGAGCCGTGGAACTCCGCGCCGTGGCACTGGTGCTTCGAGGTCGTCGGCGAGGGAAAACGCCCGATCATCAACTACTCCGGCGGCACTGAGGTCTCCGGCGGCATCGTCGGCTGTACGACTATCACACCGATCAAGCCCTGCTCCTTCGCCGGACCCGTCCCCGGCATCGCGGCGGATGTGGTGGATGAGCAGGGTAATCCCGTGCGCGGGCAGGTCGGCGAGCTGGTGATTCGCCAGCCATGGCCTGGCATGACGCGCGGCTTCTGGCGCGATCCCGCGCGCTACGAGGACACTTACTGGAGTCGCATTCCCAACGTCTGGGTCCATGGCGACTGGGCGGCGGTCGACGCCGATGGCTTCTGGTACATCCTGGGCCGCTCGGACGACACGATCAAGGTCGCGGGCAAGCGCCTCGGGCCAGCCGAGGTCGAGTCGGCGGCGGTCGCGCACCCGTCGGTCACAGAGGCGGCGGCGATCGGAGTTCCGCACGCGATTAAGGGCGAGGCGATCACGGTTTTCGTCGTCACCCAGCCTGGCGTTGAGCAGACGGACCAATTGCGCGAGGAGATTCGCGCGGCGGTCACAAAGGCGCTTGGCCCGGCGATGAAGCCGGAGGCCGTGCTCTTCGTCACGCAGCTTCCCAAGACGCGCAACGGCAAGGTGCTGCGCCGACTGATCCGCGCGCGCTATCTCGGCAAGACGGACCTCGGCGACACCTCCGCGCTGGAAAGTCCCGACGCGCTGGAGGCCATAGCACACGCGCGTTAGAGAACCTTGTGAACTGCCCTGCCTGATCGGCCAGGGCGCCTGCCCCGCCGCCGCTGTTATACTGTGACCGCTGAGGCCGATTTGGCGCCAAACAAGCGCCGAATGCTGTAACCTGGCCGCAGCCACACGCGTAGTCGGACTAGTGGATACGTCTCGCCAAGCGGGCGCCATGCGCACAAGATGTATTCGGGCGAGGGAGCGGGGATGATCGCCTGTCCATATTGCGGGACGCAAAATCGTTCGGACGCCACCTACTGCAATAACTGCGGCGGCGCGCTGACGAGCACGACCCCACCAGCGTCGCAGCCCACCGCCCAGACCGGCGCGCCGCGTCCACCGCATGGCACCGGTCGCCTCCCCACACAGAGTCGTCTCGCCGGGCGCTACTTGATTGGCAAGAAGGTTGGCGAGGGCGGCATGGCCGCCGTCTACCAGGCGACTGACACCCGCACGAACGAGACCGTCGCGGTCAAGGAGATGGGCCAGGACGGTCTGACGCCGCAGGAGGTCAAGGAGGCGCTCGACGCCTTCCGCTTCGAAGCTGACACCCTCATGCGGCTGCGCCACCCGAACCTGCCGCGTGTCTACGCGCACTTCTTCGAGGGCGCGCGCCATTACCTCGTGATGGAGTTCATCGACGGGCAGACGGTGGAGCAGCGCCTCATCGACGCGAAGGGATCGCTGCCGGAGGTCGAGGTGATGGGCTGGGCGGAGCAGCTCTGCTCTGCGCTCACCTACCTGCACGCCCAGCGCCCGCCGATCATCTTCCGCGACCTCAAGTCCTCCAACGTCATGGTCACACGCGCCGGGAAGGTCAAGCTGATTGACTTCGGCATCGCGCGCGTCTTCGCCCCCGGCCGCACACGCGACACACAGATCCTCGGCACGCCGGGCTTCGCGCCGCCTGAGCAATATGGCAAAGCGCAGACCGACGCCCGCGCCGATGTCTACGCGCTCGGCTGCACGCTGTACCAGTTGCTCTCGAATTATGATCCCGCGACGACGCCGTTTGCGCTGCCGCCGCTCAATACGCGCAACGCCAAGGTCTCGCCGCATATTCAGCTCGCCATCGAGCGCGCGACAAAACTCGACCGCGATCAACGCTTCCAGTCGGTCGCCGAATTCGAGCAGTCGCTGCTGCATCCCGACGGGCTGTACTTCCGTACCGGCGAGCGCGCGCGTAACCTGAGCGAGTTGGTCGCGCTCTGCCAGAAGCTGCCGCAAGAGGGTGCCGAAGCGCTCTATAGCGGGCGCATCGAGTACTGGCTGCGCGCCTGGGGCAATAGCGCCGCCGCCAGCAGCGCAGCCAGCGCCGCGCGCGCCAACACTGACCAGGCGGCGGGCCTGCGCGCGTTCCTCGCCAGCGCGTCGCGCCGGGCAACCGCCAGCCCAAATCCAGCGGCGCGCCTCTTCCCGAACATACCGCGACCGACAGCGGCGCAGGGCGCCGCCAGGACAGCCACCGCGCCGACGGGAACGATCACCGTCCAGCCCAAGTCGCTGCACATGGGGCGGCTGACGCAGGGACAGCGTGGCGTGCAGGCGATTGTCGTCGGCGGGTTGCCGAACTCGACCGTGCAGGGGACGATCACGCCGCTGGCGCCGTGGCTCTCGGTGGATCGCACGATCTTCCGCGGCGGCTCGACCGTGGTGCAGGTGTTCGCCGAGACAAGCAAACTGCCCTCGACCGGTGTTCACCAGTCGCAACTCGTCATTCGCAGCGGCTCGCAGCAGGTCTACCTGCCCGTCTCGGTCGAGGCGCTCCCCGCGCCAGCGTCGACGATCACCGTCCAGCCTCCGAAATCTACAGCCTCACCCGCAAAAGCCACGACGGCCAAGCCCGCTCAACCAGCGGCGCGCAAGACGGCAGGGCCAGCGTCTCCGCAGGCGTCAGCCAGCGCCCGGCCCGCTGGACAAGGGGCAAAGACGGCGACGAAGTTCTCGATATCCACACAGACGCCCACTCGCCTTCCGCGCGTCGCGACCGCCGGGGCGATCGCCGTGGGCGCTGGCCTGCTCCCCCTGCTCGCGTTCCAGCGCGCCTATGATCCCGCCAGCGCGGCGCAACGTATTACCATGCTCCATGCCTACGCGCCGTGGTGGCCACAGATTCCACTGGTCTGGCCGCTGCTGTGGCTGGTCTTCCTGGCGAGTCTGACCCTCGCCGTGGTGAGCGCCGTGGCGGGCAACGGATCGGCGCGCTGGCGCGGACAGTATCGCGGCGCGTTCTTCGGCGCGCTGATCGGCCTGGTGGCGGCGCTTCTCCTCGGGCAGTCAGCGCTCTTCAGCGTGCCGGTGACGGCGGCGGCGATCCTCGTCCCAGCGCTCGTCGGCGTAGGGGCCGCGTTTGGCGCGGACGCGCTCTTTGGTCGTGGGATCCTTGTCTTCTTCGAGACGCTCTCGCGACGTGCGCGCTTTGTCGTCACCATCGTCGCCATTGTGCTTGGCGCCTGGGGCGGCGCCGTCCTCGTGGGCCAGACGAGCGTGCGTGCGCTTATCCCGCTCGGCTTCATCGCGGGGGCGTTCCTCGGCGCGTCGCTGTCCTCAACCATCAATCAGGTTCTCTATCAGTTGGCGCATGTGCCACGTTCTGCGCCGCGCCCAGCGCGCGTTCCCTAGCATGCCTGTCGAGACGCCTGCCAGGCCGTTGATTCCCCTTGTGGTGATCGCGGGGCCGACCGCGACCGGCAAGACGGCGCTCGCCCTGGCTCTGGCTGAGCGGCTGCGCCCAGTGTGGGAGGCCGAGGTTGCCTCCGCCGACGCGCGGCAGATCTACCGCCTGATGGACATCGCCACCGCCAAGCCTACTCCTGCCGAGCGCGCGCGCCTGTCGCATCACTTGCTCGACGTGGTCTGGCCAGACGAGACGCTGACCCTGGCCGAGTATCAGCGCATGGCGAACGCGGCCATCGCCGACGTCTGGGCGCGTGGGCGTCTGCCGTTGTTGGTCGGAGGCGCGGGACTCTACATCCGCGCGGTGGTGAATGGCCTGGCGATCCCGGAGGTCGCGCCGCAGCCGGAGTTACGCGCCGAACTAGAGGCGCTTCTGGCCACAGAGGGCGTCGCGGCGCTGCATGCACGCCTAGCCGCGCTCGATCCCGTGACCGCCGCGCGTATCGATGCGCGCAACCCACGCCGGCTGATCCGCGCGCTGGAGGTCTTTCTCATCACCGGGCAGCCCTTCTCAGAGCAGCTTGGCGCGCGCCCGACACCCTATCGTCCGCTGCTCTTCGGCTTGAACATGGAGCGAGACGCCCTCTATGCCCGCGCGGACGCTCGTATCGACACAATGCGTGCGGCGGGCCTCGTCGCCGAGACGGAGGCGCTGCTCGCGCGTGGCTACAGCTGGGAACTGCCTGCGATGTCGAGCCTGGGCTATCGGGAGGTTGGCTCCTATCTGCGCGGCGAGACGACACTGGACGAGGCTTTCATGCGCTTCAAGCAGGCCACGCATGGCTACATCCGCCGCCAGTTGACGTGGTTCCGGCGTGACAAGCGCATTACCTGGCTCGACGCCGCCCTGCCGCCCGAGACGCTGGCGGATCAGGTCGCCGCGCGGCTGCTGTCGTGGCTGGATGTGTGACACGTTGCTTGAGAATTGGCGCCGGATACGGAATGAGGATACCTATTACGACACAGCAGGGCCTGCTCACCGCCGAAGAGTTCGCCGCGTTGCCACACGAAGGGCTGTGATTGGAGTTGATCGAGGGGAAACTGATCGCCATGCCACCGACCCACGGCAATCATGGTGCGCCAGCGATGCGGCTTGCTTACTCACTATATCCTGACGCACCGCCTTGGCCAGGTGTATGCCGCGGAGACTGGCTTTCTACTCGAGCAGGACCCAGACACTGTACGCGCGCCCGATTTTGCGTTCATCCAGGCCAGCCGCGTGACGCCCGAGACCACTGCTCCTACCTGGGCGCCTGTGATTCCTGATCTTGTTGTGGAAGTCGTTTCGACAGGAGATCTCGAGACCGAGGTGGCCAGCACAACCAGCATGTGGCTGGACGCAGGCGTGCGCCTCGTCTGGGTGGTCTATCCCGCGGGCCGCGAGATCGTCGTCTATGTGCCCGATGGCGCAACGACCCTTAGCGACAGCGAGACGCTCAGCGGCGAGGAAGTGGTTCCCGGCTTCACGCTTCCCGTCGCCGAGGTCTTCGGTAGCTAGCCGCCAGACGTCCTGCCTCCAGTTGTGCGCGCAGCTCCGGCTGCGACGTGACCTCTGGGATCGCCAGACCATTCGTAGAGACCACCACTTAACACGCGCATGGATGAGGCTGCTGGCATGACACCCCCTGTACTTCATTAGTACAGCGCCGCATTGGCGAGAGCGCAACGAGCATACCATCCAGTCGCTGTGGCGCCGGAACAGTACGCAGGGCATGGTTTCATCGGCGGCTCGGCATATATGTGAGATAGTGCCTGCGGCGCCGGCGTCATGGACGCGCGATGCTTTCTCCGGGCCATACGCAGATGGCGTAGGGCGCTCTCTGGAAAGGCGACACAGCATGGATCCCAATCGCCCGACTGGTCCACAGTATCCACCGAACCAGCCGCCAGGATATCAACAGCCTGGATACGTTCCACCGCCTCCTGCGGGGCCATACAGCCAGCCAATGGGTCAGCAGCCATACGGGCAATACGGCGCGTCCCCGCCGCCGAATCGCTGGGGGCCAACCTCGCTGGGGATGGATGCGAACCTCGCCGCGGGCCTGGGATACCTCTTCCCGATCATCGGAGTGCTCTTCTTCTTTGTGGAGAAGGCTAATCGCTACGTGAGGTTCAACGGCGCGCAGGCGACGCTCATTGGCATTGGCTACTTCGTCCTGATCATCCTGTCAACAATCGGGGGCGTTTTTACAACAGTGATGAGTCGCACAGGCGTGGGCTTCGTCAGCCTGTTTTTTGGTTGCATCATCGGCTTGCTCTGGCTTGGCTTGTTCGCGCTCCAGCTCTGGGGAATTATCGTTGGCTTCACTGGTCAATATGTGAAGTTCCCGGTGATTGGCGAGATCGCCGAGCAGTGGGCGGGTGGCCCTCCAGTGGCCGCCTACTAACATTACTGCATGTAGCGGCGCGACAAACCCGCAAGAACCAATATGCGCGCACGGTGGCGGGACGGCGAGTCCATCGTCGCTCACCTCGTCCTCGTCGCGGTTGGCTGGATTCCACCTAATCGTCGGCAGCGCTGAATGACGTGTCTGCATCGGCGACGGTCGCCGGTGTCTTCGGCCCGCTGTCGTCGGTCGCCCGCCGCCTGCGCGCGCGATAGTCTTCCAGAATCGTGATATCCGTGGGCGCGTGTGCCAGGTCCACCGACTCATCACGATTCTGGTCGCGCGTCAGCGCGGAGAGGAAGCGCTGAACACGGCTCCAGCGGGGTGGGAAGGTCTCCGCCCAGAAGCGTTCGTCGCCTGAGCGTCCAACCGCCACAAACGAGTAGCCCTTGCCGGCGAAGTGGTACTCGACGCGCGTCACTGGAACCTTGGAGAGGCGCACACGCCGCGAGATTACCCGGCGCTCGCCGAGCTGAGACGCGTCGGCGGCAGTGGAGGGCGAGCGTTGGATCAGATCCCGCGCCGCCTGCCAAACGTCATTCGGAATCCCATCAGGGGCGTCCTCATTTGTCTCTTCGACGGAGCCTTCCCAGATCGTCTCGCCGGGCGCGCGTCGCACTGCGATCTCTGAAAGGCCGCCGAGCAGCGTCGCTCCAGTGAACGGGAGCGTCTGGCTGTGGATGGGAGTCTCGAAGCGCCGCAGGACATCCCGATAGCGGACGACCTTGCCCGCGCCTGCGCAGGTCGGACAGTCAACCGCTCCCAGGCCGGAGCACGTCTCACAAGCCACGTGGCCTTGATCACACACACACACGACTCGACCGTGATCGCAGTCCGGGCAGGCGGGCGCGTCGCTCGCGGAGACGACGACCGGCGCCCAGTGGACTGAAGCCGGCAGCGGGATGCCATACTCACGTCGCAGTCGCTCGCTCAGGTCAGCGGCGCGCAGCGCCGCGTTGTACGAAAACTGCTCAAGCTCGCTCTGGAGAAACGCGCTCGCCAGCCGCTCGGAGGCGGAGGCTGCGATGTATCCGCGACCGCGACAGCGCTTGCATGGGAGAGTCGCGCGTCCATGGCATATGGGACAGACCGCGACGCCCACGCCATCGCACTCCGCGCAGGTGATACGCATCGCGCCCGCGCACTGCGGACACGCGTCGATGACGCCTGAATCGGGCAACCGATCACGCCGCTCACCAGACTCGATCTCGTCGCTTTCCAACAGCGTGTATTCCCATGGGCTGAGCAGCGGAGCGAAGGCCTGCGGCGAGCCGCCACGGAACGGCTCGACAGACTCGGCGAGCGCGCGGGTTTCTGCGCGCTCGCGGTCCTCGATGCGCCACAAGCCACTATCCTGGAGGGCTGTGACGCGCATCGCCTCCGGCAGTTCGGGATCGACGAGGAAATCAACGCTCGTCCACCGCCGCGCGAGGGCGCGTGCGCGCGCTTCTGCGAGCGGAGCGACCACACTGGCGTCGGGCGCCGCTGGCATGGCGTCTTTCCAGAGGTCTGAGGCGCCTCTGGCGACATCACGCACGCGTGAGCCAAACCCGCCGAGTGAATCCTTGATTCTGGCTACGGTCTCACGCGCCTGGCGTTCCAACTCTTCGGGGTTGAGCGACCGTGCGCGCGGGTCATGTGGCTGATCCTCCCGTGCGCCGCCTTGCGCTGGATCTCTGAACGATAGGTCGTCGGCCACACTACACCTCCCCAATGGACACAGGCCGGAGCGCGTATCGCCTCGGCCATGAGAATGGCGTCGCGCCATCAGGTGGGAGACGGCGCGGAGGGGTGTCGGATGACAAGCTGCGCCTTGCTGACTACGTTTACCTGTGGTCACGCGTTGCAGACGCCAGATCTCCTCTTGGGGGCCCCAGCGGCGCTTCCGGTGAAGTCTGCGCTCCCGAGCGAGCGCGCGCCATACCATGCGCAGCATTATACCTCCATGAGAGGTTCCTTGTGTCATCCTGGCGCCTTGCGCCTATCACCACGCACGTAGCAGGACCCTGTTGGCGTGGCGCCGGGTGGCGGTCAGTGGCGCGATCTGATACCCTGATAGGCGCGGTATCCAACGAGCGCCAGCATACAGCGCGCGTTTTCGTGTGGTCTGCCGCATGTGAACCGGAGCGCATCTCGCCTGGCGTAATCATTGATTGAGGCCCGGATGAAAGACCAGGGCGCCGCTCTGACGGCGCCATGAGACACGGGGAGGGATCACGATATGGCGACACAACAGGAAAAAGAAGCGTTCCTGCGCGGTTGGCGCGCGGCGATGGATGAAGTGCTCGCGGTGCTCGCCTCCGAGGCGCAAACCTTCGCGGAGGAAGAACGTGACGCGGCCGCCTCTGGCGAGTACAAGCTGCCAGGGAGTTTCGCGCTCCAGGAAGTGCGCGGCTCCTTCAAAGGACGCCACGATCTGCTGGCCTGGCTCACCGAGAATGGCCCGACAGCGGCTCACGCCAATGACCCCACACTGGCCGCCGCGCTTGACGGCCTGATTGAGGGGCGCGCCACCGACGCGGAGCGGGCGAGCCTGGGTCTCGCGCGCGTGGAAGAGAGCTAGCTCGCGGCCTTCCATCGGCGCGACAAACACGAACGCCACCTAGCGGACAATCTCTGATCCGTGGGTGGCGTTGCTGTCGGCGGCGATTATCGGTGATTATCGGTGATTATCCAGGCGGGAGCGCGAGGGCGGTTACGGCGAGGAGCAACCAGAGCGACACCAGCTGCACGCCCTCAAGAATCGACGACTCGCCGTCGCGACTGAGCAGCATGAAGGCGAAGGTCGCCGCGCCAAAGATGATGATCTCGATGGGCTTGAAGACCAGGTCGAGCGGATGTCCCATCGCCGCGCCCACGAGCACGAGAACTGGCACGACGAAGAGGATCATCTGGATCGTCGCGCCAGCCGTCAGCGCCATCACGATCTCCATGCGCTTCTCGCGCGCCGAGCCGACCGTGCCGTACAGCTCGACCACCCCGCCGACGATGGGGATGACGATCAGGCCAAAGAAGAAGCCAAAGCCGGGGCCAAGCGCCTGACTGGTGGAGAACTCCTCGGCGGCGTGGGCGAATTGCTCGGAGAGAGCGAAGACCCCCGCCGTGGCCAGCGCCAGGATGATAGCGGCCAGCACGCCGCGTAGCGCCTTCGAGCGTTCGAGCAGGTTAGGCGCCTTGCCAGAGCGCGCGCGTTCCTCGGCGGCGGCCCTGCGGCGAGCGCGCGCCTGTTGCGCGCGTGGATGCAGCCTGCGTTCCTCTTCCTCCTCTTCCTCGCGCGCGCGCGCCTCCGCCTGCTCGCGTTCGGGATCAAAGAGCGCCTGGGTATCCTGGGTGGCCAGGGCGATGGCGGGACCGAGCGCCGCGCTGCGCGGGCGGCGTGGGCGTCCGTCACGCACGCGGAAGACCGCGAACATCACGTAGGCGAGGTAACTGACGAGGAGCACTACCGCCAGCGCCGTTCCCAGCGGTATCCCGAAGACGAGCAACTCGCCGGAGCCACCCTCGGTAGGTGTGGCCGCCGCGAGCGCGCCAGCGACATGCGCCGCTGCTCCCTCAGCCCCGCCACTGCCACTGGAGGCGCCCTGGATGAGCGCCGCGACGGTGGGCAGGCTCAGGCCGATCACGGCGAGCGCGAAGACTGTCGCATACTCCCCGGCGTGCTCGGCGTTGAACTTCATCGAGCCATTCTTCAGGCAACCGAGGAACGTGGCGACGCCCAGGAAGAGCAATGAATTGCGAATGATGACGCCAGCGACTGAACTGAGCACGATCTCTGGACCTTCAGACGGCGCGAAATTCAATAAGATGGAGAGCGCGATGGAGAGCTCGGCGACGTTGCTGAAGGTGGTGTGCAGGAGTCCCCCGATAAAGGGCCCTAGCAATTCTGCAAGCTCTTCGACCGCACTCTCGACGAAGCCGGCGAGGGGGATCAATCCGAGCGCGGCGATCAGTAGCAGGACCGGCTCGCCAGCTACGCCAAGATGCTCGCTGAGCCATTCGTTGAGGCCTAGTTGCTGATTCAGCAGGACAAGCGGAATGGCGAGCAGGAAGATGTTGATCTTGCGCTTCCAGACACGTGATTCCACGGCGCCTCCTCCTCATCGTCGCGAGATTGTAGTTGGTGGCCAGCCAAGGGCGCCACATCGTCCCTTCCATCTGGCGCAGACATGATACCGTATCAGCCCGCGATTGCCTATAGGGCGCCACGGAGTGGGTTACAGGGACAGCGACTACAATCCTTCGCCTGGCGCCAACTGGACCAGAGGTGCTGCAACCCCTGCTGCGCCATCGCCCCAGGCGGGGTGGCTCTCATACCGAGCTGCCGCATCATCTCACGAGTGATCTGATTGGACGGCAGCCCAGGCAGTTCAAGATACGCCGCGCGAGCGCGAGCAGAGAGGGCAGAATCGCCTGTCTGGTCCGCCAGCGCCGTCGCGAAAGGGAAAACGACATTCGCCGCCATGATACGCGCGCGGGCGGCGGAGATCGCGCCACCGGAAACCAGCAACGCCGCGACGACCGCAGTGGGTCCGGATACAAGCGCGGAGCGCAGTGGCTCCCATGGCCCTGTGGCGCGCCAGCGCTCCCAGAGCGCTAGCAATCCCACGAGGCGAACATGCTCGCTCCTGCTAGCTGGCTGCTGATAAGAAAGGTCTCCCGCGAGGAGCCGCAAACCCGCGTCCCGCAACGCCTCACGATGTCGCCCATAGCCCAGCGCCTCGGCCAGCGCGCCAGAGCGCACGGTCGGCGGTGGACCATCTTAAGCCTTGGATGGCAGGCGTAGCGGAGAGTAGGTCGTCCCGGAAGGAGCGCACACGTCGCTCGAAGCGCTCGACGCCGGCCCACAGCAGGAGTGTCCACAGCGCCATGGGTCCTATGCGGCTGGCCAGGCGCGCGCACGGCCAGACCGGCGCCGTCAGAGCCGTGAAGGCGGTCGGCGTGACGTTCAGTGTTGCGACCGGCGCGCTGCTTCCGTTTGCGAGCGGAGAGGCGGCAGAGGCGCCATCGAGCGCGACGTGTAGAATGACGTGATTGTAGCGCGCGTCGGTATGATGCCCATGCGCCAGCCAGTCGCGGGCGCGCAGGTGCAACTCGATATCGCCGAGGAGCCGCGCGCCATCTTCCGCCTCGAGCGCTGCGTCGCGGAAATCGGGACCGGGCCGCCGTTGCGCCGCCCCTCGAAGATCAGGCGATAGGTCGCGCCCGAGAGCGTTTGCAGTGTGGCGCCACGCCACACGCCCGCCGCCCAGCGCGCCGCAAGCTCCGCCTCGCAGGCAGGAGTTGAGGGTGGAAGTGGCGCAACATTCGTCGTCGCCCGCCTCGCCATGATCGGCCTCCTTGCATGAAAGAGGTACGCCGATCAGGCGCAAGAGCGGAACAGGCTGGCGATCAGCGGGCTAGCCGAGGAATGGACGCGAGTCGACCGGCGCAGCGCCATGGTACAATTGGCACGATGACGGCAGAGGTTCCCCAGAGCGCAATTTCTATGGAGCGGCGGATGACCAGCGAACGTGCGACGCCGGACAGCCCCATCGGCGTCTTCGATTCAGGCGTCGGCGGGCTGACGATTCTGCGCGAGTTGCTGCGCGAGTTGCCTGACGAGCGCTACCTCTACTTCGGCGACACTGGTAATTGCCCGTACGGCGTCCGCACGGAGGAGGAGATTCAGGCGCTCGCCATCGCGGCGGCGGATTTCCTGCTGGAGCGCGGCGCGAAGATTATCGTCGTCGCCTGCAATACCGCCTCGGTGAGCGCGCTCGCCGCCCTGCGAGCCGCCTTCGCCACGCCGTTCGTCGGCGTCGTCCCAGCGGTGAAGCCAGCGGCCAAGCAAACTCGCACGAAACGCGTCGGCGTCGCCTCAACCGAGGCTTCGGCCAAGGGCGGCTACCTCCAGCAATTGATCCATGACCACGCCAATGGCGTCGAGGTGCTGCCGGTTGGCTGTCCACGGCTGGTGACGCTGGCCGAGATGGGCGCGCTGGATGGGCCAGCGGTCGAGAAGATGGTACGCAGCTATATCCAGCCGCTGCTGGATCGTGGCATCGACATCCTGGTACTCGGCTGCACCCACTTCCCCGCGATGCGCCCGGTCTTCGAGCGCGTGGCCGGGCCAGAGGTCGCGGTGATTGACTCTGGCGCGGCGATCGCGCGGCAGACACGGCGTGTGCTGACCGAGCGCGGCTGGCTGGCGACGGAGCGCCAGGCGCAGGAGATTCCACGCCCACTCTCGCCAGACGACGAGTTCTGGCACAGCGGTGATCATGCTCAATTCGAGCGCGTCGCCTCGGCTCTAATGAATGAGCCGATCACGGCGGGCCGCGCCTCTGTCGCCGTCATGGCGCCCGTACGTCAGTAATCTTCACCTGCTCTGATCTCACTCGCTCACCGGCGCGGTGAAGACCTTGTGCGGTCGCCAGGTGGATTCCTCGCGGTCCCAGCGCAGGATGCCCAGGAAACGTCCGTCGCTCGCGTAGGCGCGCAGCAGCGCCTGCCCGTCAGTTCTGGCTATGGCAGATGGCGGTTCTAACGAAAGTGTCTGCCCGGTCCGTACACGTCGCTCGCCTTCCTCATCCAGCGTCACTGCGCCCCAATCCGCCAGCGCCTCGTCGGCGGGATGCAGCAACCTGCGCCAGTTGTCTCCGGCGAGCGCGGCCTCCACGTCCTCGAGTGTGACGCTCTGATCGAACGTGAAAGGGCCGCTGCGCGTGCGGATGAGGCCGGCGAGATACGCGCCGGGGCCAAGCCGCCGCCCCAGATCGAAGGCCAGCGAGCGGATGTACGTTCCCTTGCCGCACTCAATATCCAGGGTGAGGTCGGGTGAATCCCACGCGACGATGGTGAGCGCGTCGATGCGCACCCGGCGCGGTTCGGGTTTCACCTCCTCGCCCGCGCGCGCCAGCTTATAGAGCGGCTTGCCGTCACGCTTGATCGCCGAGTAGACTGGCGGGATCTGCTCCTGCTCACCCAGGAACTCCGGCAGGACCGCTGCGAGGTCATCCAGTGTGAGCGTAACCGGGTCCTCGCGGACGACCGCACCCTCGGCGTCGTAGGTCGTCGTCTCGACGCCAAAGCGGATCGTCGCGCGGTACGCCTTGCCACCCTCGCTCAGATACTCGGCGACACGCGTCGCCTGGCCGACGCAGATCGGCAGGGCGCCTGTCGCCAGCGGGTCCAGCGTGCCAGTGTGCCCAACGCGCTTCTGGCCGAGCAGCTTGCGGACGCGCGCGACGACGTCGTGCGAGGTCATCCCGGCTGGCTTATTGATGATGAGAATGCCGTCCGTGACGCTGTTTCCCTTCCATCGCGGCACTTGGTCAGCGCGCTCCAGTATACGCCGCGCTACTGGCCTGCCGACACTGGACGCCGCGACCGCAGGTGTGTCAGCCAGAGGGCGCCTACGACGATCAGCAGGCTCCCGCCGACGAGCGCGGCGAGCGTCCAGCGATAGGCGACATCGTACGGAATGCTGGTCAGGCCGAAGCCAAAGAGCGGGAAGAGCACGATCATCGCCCCGCTGAAGAATCCGGTGTCGAGCGAGAGAACCGTCGCCCGCTGGTCCTCCGGCGCGCGCTGGTTGAGGTATGTATTGAGCGCTGGATAGAGCACGGCGTCGGAAAGGTGAAAGAGCAGCAGGAAGCTCACCACGCCGAGCCAGGGCGCGCGCAGGCTCATCGCCAGGAGACCCAGCGCCTCCGCGCCGAGAAAGATGGCGAGTAGCTGTGGCGCCGGCAGCAGCCCGATCAGGCGTGGCGCGAAGGTGGTGTAGAGCGCGTCGAGCGCGTTGCTCGCGCCATAGATCACGCCGATCGCCGCCAGGGTGAAGCCGAGGCTATGAAAGTAGAGCTGGTTGTAGAAACCGACAGTCGTGAAGACGCTGGCCGAGAGCGCCGAGAGCAGGAGCAGCGCCAGCAGCCACGGATCGCGCCAGACCGCGCGCATCCCGGCGCCGAAATGCGCGAATGGCGAGCGCGCTCGCGCATGGGCGAGCCGCTTTTCCGGCAGGAGCAGCAACGGCGCGACGCCGAGCGCGATGACCAGCGATTGCGCGACGAAAGGCAGCGCCACGCTCACATTGCTCATGAAGCCGCCCGCCGAGACGCTGACTGCGGCGGCGAGCAATCCCAGGATGACGATGCCACTGAACAGCCGGCTGAAGCGCGCCGACTGATCGGGCGCGCCGGAGAGTTCGGCCAGCCGCCAGATCATCGCCGACTCGGCGCCGCCACGAAACGCCAGCCCCAGGCCAGAGAGCGCGAAGCCCAGCGCTATCACGCCGGGGAACGTCGGAAAGAGGAAGAGCAACGCAGAGATGCTGGACAGGATGGCTGAGACGATCAGGCTGGCGCGGCGGCCCACCAGATCGGCGAAGACGCCGGTGGGCGCCTCGGCGACGAACTTGGCAATATGGAAGAGTGCCTCGAAGAGGCCGATCTGGAATGGGGTATAGCCATGCGCGGCGAGGTAGATCAGCCAGATCGCGTTGCTGAAGAGGCTGTTGGCGCTGATGGAATACAGACTCAGCGCCAGCGTCCAGCGGCGGCGAGCGGCTGGCGGCGCGGGGATCGGCTCAGATTGTGCGTCGATGATCCGCTGATTCATGGTTTGTGGCTGTCGGGCATAGAACAGCCTCCCCCGAAACACCTACGCGCTTCTAGGGAGGCTGGAAGAGGGGTGTGTCGCGCGCTGGACTACTGAACGTCGACCTTGGCGCCGGCCTCTTCGAGCTTGGCCTTGGCCGCGTTCGCCTCGTCCTTCGAGACGCCCTCCTTGATCGGCTTGGGCGCAGAGTCCACCAGTTCCTTGGCCTCCTTCAGGCCCAGGCCGGAGACCAACTCGCGCACCGCCTTGATGACGTTGATCTTGTTCGGGCCAGCCTCCTTGAGGATGACGCTGAACTCGGTCTGCTCCTCGACGGGCGCGGCGGCCTCACCACCGCCTGCGGCGGCTCCCGCGGCGGGAGCGGCGGCGACCATTGCTGGGGCAGCGCTCACGCCCCATTGCTCCTGCAAGGCTTTGCTCAGCTTGACGAGGTCAAGCACGCTCATAGTACTGAGTTGTTCGATAATCGTGTCTACGTCTGCCATGATGTGGTTCCTTTGCTGTGTTGGGACGCCAGATCTCTGTGACCTGGCTGAAATAACGGGATGAACGACGACTTACGCGGCGGCGGGGTCGCCGCCAAGCTCGCGGATGCGCGCCTCGAGCACGTTGATCAGGTCGCGCAGCGGCGCGCTGATGACGCCATAGGTCTGGCTGAGCGGACCCTGGATCGCGCCGACGATCTGCGCGCGCAGTTGATCCTTGGACGGCGTCTTGGCCAGATCGGCGACCTGCGCCGGGGAGAGCGGGCTGCGCTCCAGGATGCCAGCCTTGATGGCGGCGGGCTTGCCGGTGCGCGCGGTGCGCAGGTAATCCGAGACCAGCTTGGCGGGGGCGACCTCGTCGTCGAAGCCCATCGCGATGGTGGTCTGCCCTTGCAGATACTCCGAAATGTCCCCGTACTCGGCGCGCTCGGCGGCGATACGCAGCAACGTGTTCTTCACGACACGCAGCTCGACATTCTGCGCTCCCAGCTTGCGCCGCAGATCGGTAATCTCGGCGACGGTGAGGCCCTCGGTGCGCATCAGCACCGCGGCGCGCACGCGCTCGAGCAGCGCGACCAGCTCGTCAATCTCGCTGGCTTTTGCGGGTGTTGGCATATGCGTATGTGTCCCTTCCAGGGCGTTAGTCGGGGGATGAATGTCAGGCGCGCTCCCCACCTGACTCGGCGTCGCGAGCGACTTGCCCGCCAGCGCTCTCCCGCTGCAATCGCCTTTGCGCCACAAGCCAACAAAAAAGCCTTCGGGCTGTCGAGCCGAAGGCCTGGAACCGTCTAACAGACGCGCACGCTTTACTGCGCGGGCCAGATGCGGTATCAAGTATCTTCGCCTCGGCAGGCTGTCTCGCTTAGGCGCTCCGTAGGGAGCGCGCCTGCTGTCTCGGGCGCGTATGCGGTTGTCCACTTACTATACGCTCAAGCGGCCCGCGCCGTCAACTCGATAGCAAAAGGGGAGCGCTTCATCGGACCAGTGGAGTACACTATGCGCATGTTCTCGTGGCGACATCCTCTCGCGGCCATACGCCGTTGATTAAGTAGAAGGCGGCGAGGTCATCGATGGTGGAGCCGCAGGGACAGCCCAACGGCAGGCGGTCAGGCGTAACGCACGTCGGCGCGACGCGCCCGGCGCTTGGCGGCCAGCGCCTCTCTGGTCTGCTCATATGGCGGCCGCACGACCCTGGCTTTGCAGCGCTACGCCGGGCGACGCGGGCCGCGATTGTCATCCCGCTGGCGCTGGCGGTCGCTCTGTTCGTTCTCCGTAATCCACAGGTGACGCTGTATGTTGCCTTCGGCTGCTTTGCGCTATTGGTGTTTGGCGACTTCGGTGGATCTCGACAGCTGCGTGCGGCCGCGTATCTTGGTGTGACACTGGTCGGCCTGGCGATCGTTTCCCTTGGCACGCTCGCCTCGTTCAGTCCATGGATCGCGGCGCCTGCCACCCTGCTGATTGGCTTCGTGGTGTCCTTCGCCGGGGTGTTTGGTGGGTATCCTGCCGCGGCGCAGTCCCCTTTGCTCCTGGCATTCGTGGTGTCGGTCGCGGTCCCAGCTCCTCCCGCTGCAATTCCTTCTCGTCTCACGGGGTGGGTCATCGCGGGCGTGGTGTCGACGATGGCCAGCGTGGCGTTGTGGCCACGGTTCGAACACTCAACTTTGCGCAGCCAGGCCGCCGCTGCGTGCCAGGCGCTCGCTTCCCTCGTTCGCGCAATGCGGACCGAGTTGAGCGCCTCTGATCTGAGCAGCACGCGGCAAGAGGCGGAGACGGCGGTTCTGGCCGTTGTGCGCGTCTACACCAGCGCCCCGAGTCGCCCCACAGAGGCGGTGCGGCGCGACCGCGCCTTCGCATCCCTGCTCACCGAGCTTGAGCGCATCTTGGGGTACGTCACACGTCCTGCTGTCTGGTCGCTGTCGGCGCAGCATCCCGGCCTGCTGGAAGGGGACGCGCTCGCCGCCCATGTCGTGCAGACATTGGAGGCTAGCGGCGACGTCCTGACAGGAGGAGCGCCGCCCGACCTGATCAGCCTGCAAGTGGCGCGACAAGCCCACCGCATCGCACTGGACCGCTGGGCATCCGATGCGCTGCGAGCAGCGAGCCAGCCAGAAGAGGTCCTGGCCGGCTTCGACGCCGACAACCCGTTGCGCGTGGTGGCGCTGCTGGCGCTGGCGCTAGGGGCCGACGCGCTGATCGCGATGGGACGGCCGCTGCCACAGGAGCTCCAACTGCCGCTGGTCATCCCCCGTGAGGCGGGCGTCGCGGGTGTGCTCCAGCGGATCGGCGAGACGATACACACTTACCTGCATCCCAGTTCGCGCGTTTTTCAGAACAGCGTGCGTGTCGCGATTGGGCTAGCGCTTGCCGTGCTTTTGGGTGGGCTGCTGCAGGTCGCGCATGCCTTCTGGGTCGTGCTGGGCACGCTCTCGGCGCTGCGCTCCAGCGCGCTCGCCACCGGACGCACTACCGTGGAGGCGCTCGCAGGCACGGCGATCGGCGTGGTCATTGGGGCGCCTTTCATCTATCTGGTGGGAACCCACATTCTCGTCCTATGGATCGCGTTTCCTGCTGCGATCTTTCTTGCGGCGTACGCCACCACGGTCATTGGATTCGCAGCGGGGCAGGCGGCGTTCACGCTCGTCATCCTCATCCTTTTCAACCTCCTCGCGCCCTCTGGGTGGACACTCGGGCTGGTGCGTCTGGAGAATGTCGCGCTCGGGGTGGGCATCAGCGTCCTCGTCGGGCTACTGCTGTGGCCGCGCGGTCTGCGTGATGAGTTGCGCCGTGCGCTCGCAGACCTCTACCACACGGTCGCCGACGATCTGGCCGCCGCCTTTGACCAGATCTTGGGCCTAGGCGCAGCGGAGACGTTCGTGCACGCGCAAGCTGAGGCTGTCCGCGCCGCCGAGCGCGAAGGTGATGCCCTTGATCAGTATGTGCGCGAGCGCGGCTCACGGCATCTCGCGCCTGAGATCGCTGGAGCCCTTGGCGCGGCAGCCCGGAACGCGCTGGTGGCTGGGGACCTGCTCCACGCGCTGGCCGACTCGGGCTACCAAGTGCAAGCTCCTGGCGTTATCGACGCCGCACTCCTCGACCAGGTATGCGCCCTCACCTATGCCTATGCGCAGTTGGGCAACCAATTGGACCAGGCGGCTACGATCGGACAGCCCACCGGGCAGCAGGTGGACGATGCCGTGCTGAGCGGCGCAATGCTGGATGCCTTGCGCCGCTGGAAGGAAGATCCCGCGGCTGAGCGGGCAGCCGTGGCGATCGTTGCATCTGGATCGTGGGCCTGGAACCTGGCGACGCTGGCGGCCGACCAGGAGGCAGCGGTAATCAAGGTGGTCGAGGCGGCGCGAATGCCATGGTGGCGGTGATGCAGCGTACACGGCGCGTCGTCTCTTCTCTCAGACCCAGTATTCTGGAGGCGCCATTCAGGCGAAACCAGAGCGGCGGTCCTGAACTGGCGGCCGAGTCACTGGCTCACGCGACGGGCGCGTCCAGCAGCAGACCCTCCTCGTAGATGCGGCGGATGACGCTCTCGATGTCCGGCTCCTCGAAGGTGACGTCGCGCAGCCGGTAGCGCGCGCCCAGCCAGGCGAC
>Ga0070706_100001080_pt1 | contig 29498 bp, 24 predicted proteins | sample KBSK5501metaG_FD_65476 | JGI IMG/M metagenome (GOLD analysis project Ga0070706, IMG submission 65476) | Corn, switchgrass and miscanthus rhizosphere microbial communities from Kellogg Biological Station, Michigan, USA - KBS K5-50-1 metaG | ecosystem: Host-associated > Plants > Roots >... | reverse complement strand
TTTGAATCGGCGAGGCTGCGTTCTACAATTCCCAGAAGATCTTTGATCTCACCGGGGCTGGTCGGCTCCCGCCTTAGCCAACCGTACTCCACCCACTTTTCTAAGCTCATCCTCGTCTCCCAGCAAGAATATCTTTTGCCCTCTGAGCACGGCGGTCAAAAAATGATTCCCGCTCGCAAGTTTTGACTTGAATTCCTCGACGGAATATACGGTTGGATTGATGGGACGGCCGATGCTTTTCTCAACGGTATAGAGTCGCGAAAGTATCTCGTCAAGCGTAGCCTTCCCAACGACCATTAGATCGAGGTCGCTCTGCGCCGTTTCTTGTTCCCGTGCCACCGACCCATACACAAATGCCACGAGGACTCGCTTCGCTAAAGGGTGCAGCGCTGACCGCAAGACGCTGAAGATGCCAATTGTCTTGTTTACGAGGGCATGCATCTCTCGAAATACCGGAGCGTCCCGGTTCGCTTGATAAAACACCTGACTGCCTAGTGCCTTGCGAACAATCAGTCCCACTTTGGAGAGGTTTTCAAGCTCGCGTTGAACCGCGCCAATGCTGCCATCCACTTCGCGTGCGATTTGGCGCGTGTAGAAGGATTGATCGGCGCGGCCATACAGCAGGGCGAGGATAGCACCCCTGGTGCGCCCGAATAAAAGGTCGGCCAGACCATTATGTGTACTCATTCCGAGAACAATTGTACTCAGTATGAGAACGCGCTGCAAAGGGTTCGCCTGGATTCGTTCATCCTCATTCCTGATGTTTCTCAGCCGACATTTAGGCGAACATCGGCGCTGGTCACGGAGCAGGAAGGGACTTGAACCCCCGCCGCCAGCCTTTTCAGGGCTGCGTACTACCAGCTTATCCCCATCATTTTTCAACAACTTAACTTTGCAGAGTGGCCCCAGTTTTGTTTACCCGAGACGCTCAAGCGGCTTGCGAGTTCAGTTTGTTGATGTCGAAGTCTTCTCCCTTCTTCCACAGTGTCAGTGTAATCGCTGCAATCTTGCCTGACAGCGTGAGGCGCACCATGGTCGGCTTGATGCCTTTGACCAGCGAGCGCTGGTAGAACTCCTGGAATGGTCCGGGCTGCACACTGGCCCGGGTAGCAGCGCCTTTAAACAGACCTTTCAGATCATGGTTGTAATCCTTGTTCAAGCCGCGAATGGTCGCCTGTTTTTTTCGCCGCTGCACTTGCCCGCGGACGTAGTGATATTCCCCACTGTCGCGAGTTTCCAATCCCAGTCCGCTGTAGGTCCATAGTTGGCGCTTGCTGCGAAAACGATGGGGAGTCTGAATCAGTGCCACCGCCAAAGCGCATCGAATCGGTCCCAGGGAGGGAATCTGCCGCAGCTTGGCGGTGATGGTATGTTTGCGACTCTCCGCTAGCAGTTCGCGGCGCGCTTGTTGGCGCAAGCGTTGCAGCGGGTCCAGTTGCTGGTAGAGTTGCTCGGCTCGCCGGCGTGTTCCCGCTTCGGGGATTTTCTCCGACTATTGGCTACGATGGCGCGTGTAGTAAACATCCCGGCCTGCACAGGGGATCGCCCAACTGCGATACAGCGCTTTCAGGCGACTCATGACCCGGGAAAGATCTTTGACCACGGTGAGATAACTGCGGGCCAGCTCGCGCAGCATGCGTACCCCGGTTTCGTGGTACACGGGCTTGAGATCATGGAGGCGCAGCCGCTCGGCGAGTTTGCGAGCATCGATCTTGTCACTCTTGTTGCCATGTTTGAGCAGCGCGTTCTTGCGCGGATTACACACCAAGACCTCGGTCACATGCGGCTTGAGCAGATCGTAAAGCCAGGCGGCCCAGGTACCTTCTTCGAAGGTCACGAACAGGCTGCCGCGTAGTCCAGCTAAGAACTCCAGAAGGGTAGCGGCTTTTGTTTCCAGAATGGATTCCATGATGACCTTGCCTTGGGAATCCATCACCGCGACTGAGATCGTTGCTTGATGAACGTCCAGCCCAATATACTTTTCGCTGCTCATCGAGGTGCTCCTTTTGTAGGTGATCATGCGAACGATGACAACCTACTCCAAAAGGGGCGCCCTCTTATAATGCGATTACATCAACTATCCCAAGGACTGCTGGAACTCAGCTTTCATCCGGCGTAAAGTGCTGACGAGAACTTGCGAAGTTGAAAAAGACAGGGAGGAATGACATTTTCGGGGGTTGACTTGTGATGAAACCAAATGTTTTCCGCACAAACGGGGACCAACGACTCTCAGTCTTAGAAATTCTCCAGCAACCACGCATTGCGGCTGTAAACAAACTGCGCTGAAAATGCCAAGTACCGACCGTCAGGAGATGGTACAGGGGTGGTGAAAATGCGGTTTGCGCTTTCCCAGAGGAGGTACCTGTGCCCGTGGAGATCCGAATAGAAGATCTGACCACTTTGGCCGCTATCTGTTGTGAGGAACAGGTGTTGTCCATCTCCAGACCACGCGACGTCGTTGATGACGTGGACTTCGTTTGCGATCTTTGATGGTGATCCGCCAGAGTTCAAGTCCAGTATTCGAACTCGGCAGCAGCCTTCTCTCAGCGCCACGCGTGAACCCTCCGGAGAGAGATCCCAACGAGGGAGCCCATTGACTACGTAGTCGGCCTTAGTGAATTGCGTACCCTTGCCTCCCATAGGGTCCAATCGAAAGAACAAGAGCTGATTCCCTTCGCGTTGGGTCAAGATGCACGAAGCTCCAAGCACGGACGGGCAGCGAAATGTTTCCGTTGGTCCTGCACTTAGCACAAGCTCCGAGCTGCCGCCAGAAGCCGGGATCCGCATCAAGCGTTTCGGTGCGGATTGGGATGAGAACTTGGACTGCGCCCAGTAGAGAATCCAGGAGCCGTCTGGCGTGAAGCGTGGCTCAGATTCATCATCGGGACCCATGATTATTGCTTTTGGGCTACCACTTCCGACGTCTTGCCGGTAAACGTCGTAACTTCCTCCCCGATCGGAGGCAAATAGAATCGCCTTGCTCTCACGCGTCCACGCCGCCGGGATGTCCTCTCGTTCGTCCGTGGTGAACTGCAGGATTGTTCTCAAATGCATCAACTTCGGATCGAACTCGCCGAAGTAGACGTCGTTCTGTGGCGAGCCTTCCAAAACAAGAAGTTGCTTTCCGTCGTTGGTGGCGCTCAGGCCGATGAAACCGGCGCGTGGCCAGTGAATGATTGAGCGAGGTTTGCTCAAAGGCGTACCAGCGACACGGTCGACGCTGACTTCCCACAATCCTGAATCGCCTGACTCGTCGTCTTGGGCAAAGATAATGCGTCCATCAGAGAGCCAATGGAAATCAGTTTGGTATGAGTTGGGATTTTCGTTCAAGAAAATGACCCTAGGGTGGTTTCCCTCTCGGTCACAGCTCTCAATTGCTTGCCGCGGGAGACCGTTAGCATCGCGATAGTCCCTCATGTAAGCGACTCGATTCCCGTCAGGCGACCACCAGACCTGATGGAGAAAGCTGCCCACAAAAGCTGCAATGCGGTGCGGTTCCTCTCCAGTTGCGCCCATCACCCATAGCTCGTGCTGTGGACGTCGACTGCTATCAATGAACGCTATACGGGTCCCGTCTGGCGAAACCGAAGCCCAACCCACACCATCGCGGAGCTTTCGCGGACTTCCGCCGAAGATTGAGACGGCCCACAAACTATCAATTTCATCAGAAATGAGGGTTCCTGCTACCAGAAGTTTTGTGCCGTCTGGAAACCATGCGAAGGTCGAGTCGTTGCCAAACCGTCCCGGCAATGGAATCGGATGCACCTCGCCCGTGTCGACCACGCGTGAGTAGAATCCGGTAGGGTCGAGGTAAACCAGATATTTCCCGTCCGGGGAGATGGCCGCCCAGATCAGGCTACGTTCCGGCGGATTGCTTGTGAGCTGCCTCTGGCTGATTTGTCTCCCTCGCCTGAAGGCTTCTGGAGGTATCATTTTGGCTAGCCAAGGGAACCCGTACACAGCAGCCAGCGACACGATCAATGCTGCGAATGCTACGACAGCATAGACGGAGACTCTTCGTGGCTTACCGACCTGCTCAAGGAGCCGGTATCCTCTCTTGGGAATCGTCTGGATGACGTGTCGCTCTTTAGCCGTCACCGGTGATTGCTGGTCGACCTCCAGTTCATTCCTTAACTCGCCTCCAGCAGAAACGGACGTTGGAGCGTGCTCAGCGGTTTCTCGCCCGACAGCCACCCCCCCCATAACAAGCCAGCGACGCGTCCCCGGATTCCCTCTTGATTCGTGGTCACCTTCCGCCTCCACCGGAGCCGCGGACCTGCACTCTTTCTCTTCCTCTTCCAAACGCAATCTGCGGCTTTGCAGCCAGGCATCGAGCTCCGAACCCAAGGCGTAGACCGAGCCGCGCTGGTCGTGGACGTGGCGATGAATCGGCATGCCCTCGCGCTTTTCCCAGCGCTGAACGGTGCTGACGTCCCGTTTCAGATATGTGGCAATTTCCTTCCACGAATCCAGGTGGGCTTCGGGGGGCTGGTCGGAGGGCCCTGGGGTTGAGCCTGGCGAGAGATCCGTCATATCCCACTCTTTCTCGCCGTCGCCGACGGTGCTGACGCGGTGCTGAATTCTAACCCTTGGCTGCCCACAGCGCAAATTTGAGCTGCATTACGCTGCAACACGTGGTGCGACCTATTGCAGCTTGCTTCCTCGGGTAGCCGATGGGATTCTCGTGGACATGCCCAAGGACGGGGGCGCTGACCTTCGGGTCCGTTTGCCCCGGATTGGTATTCAGGAGTTACGTATGTCCGGAATTCGCTTGTCGATGATGTGCACAGTTGTTGGAGTCGTCCTTTTGTTCGTTGGGCATCCGCCCCAAGCAAACAGCGCCTGCACGAACCCAAACAGCATTCTGAACGCCACGTATGGGTGGCAGGGCGAGTCGCTGCTAGCTGCCGGCAACACCCACGCTCCGAAAGTCGGGGATTTTCTGCCTCTTGTTCAGGTCGGACACCTCACCTTTGACGGAAACGGAAATTTTTCTGGAGCGCACGACACCGCCGGTGGCGGTAGCTTAAGCCCTCACGTCGATTCGGGCACTTACAGCGTGAATTCAGATTGCACCACGGGCACAATTTTCTTCGCTACCGGCATCGGCTTCACAATGAGTATCGTGATTACTAGTGGGGGGCAAGAGATCAAATATGTCAGCGCAACAACCGGCGGGGTTAACTCCGGCACCCTCCGACTGATGGCCGCAGCGCCATGCTCCGCTGGTATCCTCAATGGCAACTCGTATGGCTATGCTACGCACGGCCTCCTCGCGTCTGCGGGGAATGGCTTCCCGCGAATCGGCGGTTTCGTGCCTTTCGCGGATGCAGGTCAGATTTCATTTGCGGCCGATGGCAGCGTTTCGGGGGCGGATAACGTGAATCTCGGGGGCGTGGTTATCCCCGGCCGACCTATTGCAGGCACCTACAGTGTGAATTCGGACTGCACCGGAACGACCACCATGACGATTGCTGGCGTCGACAACAGCTGGCATTTTGTCATCCTTCAGGGCGCAGACCAGATCATCTTTGTTGCGACCCCAACCGGCTACGTCTGGGCCGGTACTCTCACCAAGTTCTAGCCAGCTTCTGCTTATCTGGTTGCTTCAGTACGCCGCAACTTGGGCTGCATTAGGCCGCAACCATCAGTTGTGAGACCTCTTGCAGCTTGCTCTCTCGCATCGCGGGGCATTGTGGAGTTCAAGACCACGATCAACTGTAGTCATGTGGACCGCAAAATGAGACCGAATCGGCGGGTCCAGAACACGCGAAATCACCCGATGTGACCCACTCGGCAATCTCGGGACACCAAAAGAAGCCGCCCGAGAAATCTCGAAAGGGTTGTTGGCGTAAAATCGCCATAGCACTCACTGACCCAGCCTCCGAGGCGAACAGACAGCGCAAGCTTGTGCTAACGTTGAAAATCGCTATTGCACTGACAATCTCCAGAAACTGCGGTCCCTTCGCGAGTTTTCGGCTTACCGGAAGTCATCGCGGAAACTCTTGCGGCGAATGGCGGTGACCTCCAGACGCAACCTCATATCCTAATCACAACGGCGAAAATTGTTCGTTCATTTCTTACGGGTATGAAGCCTGAACAAGACGGATACGTCCCCGGAAGCTATTCACAGACGCTCGCGAAACGATCAGCGGGCTTGCGCCAAGCGGATCATCGAGTATGCTCTTACCCCGTCTTCCATGTGAGACTCCAGTCGCGACCCTGCCTTCCTTTGCGCAAGCTGGCCATGGCGGATAGAGATTACAACAACACTGGAACGCGGATACAGGCGGAAGATGTTGTCTGCATAATCTGATTTCAGATCGCCTCTGAGAATGAATGGCTTTGTCAGCGCGTCCGCGACCTCAGCATCAGACAAGAGTACGGACACGCTGGTCTCGCCGCCGAGAGCCTGTCCCGTGTACGGATCGATCAGGTGGGATCTTCGGTTGTTGCCCTTGCCGACCGTGTGTTCGTACGTACCTGATGTAGCAAGCGCATCTCCGTCACGCAAATAAATCTTCGCAGCCACCAAGTGGCGGTCGCGCGGGTTCACAACGGACACCGACCATGCGAGACACTCGTCGCCTTCGGTTCGTTGGCAACCTGGCTGCCAGCCCGGTTGACCCAGCGCCTTCAGACTGCTGCTACCCAGGTTTACCAGGGCTGAGTGTATGCCATGCTCTTTTAGTACTTGTATGGCGCGCTCAACGGCATAACCTTTGGCAATACCCCCTAGATCGATTTCCATACCCGATACGGCAAACTGGACCTCCTTTGTCTCCGGGTCGAGCGCGACCTTGTGCCATCCCACCTTCCGTCGTGCCTCTGCGATTGCCTCGGCCCGAGTCTTGGCCCGGCAGGGCGCTCTTGCGGGACACCGGGGAAGAAAGCCCCAAGCTCGAACAAGGGGCGCGACTGTCGGATCGAAGACTCCCTCGGTTTCGTGGGCAATCCTTATAGCAACCTGCAGACGTTGAAACAATTCTTCGCTGACCTTGACCTGGGGACGCGGGTTTCCAGGCAAGGCGGCGCGAAGATTCATCCGCATCAGCTCAGAATCGGCGTTCCAGTTGGAGAGAACGGTGTCAATCCTCTTCAATTCCGCGAAAGCAGCGTCTACTGCTGCGTTGGCCTGCTCTTTTGGAGTTGTGTGTGCTGGTGGGGGAGGTTCTGGAATGCCTCGTCCTGAGGAGGCTCCAGATATTTCACCGTTTCCGAGAGGTAAAGGAAGCTCTTCTTGCTGAGGGTAAACTGTGATTTCACACAGAGTCCCCATCACATAGCGAATCTGCTTAATTGGACGAGGATTTGCTTCACCCACCACGGACTGTCCGAGGCAGATGAAGATGACAGCCCAAAATGCAGGAAATAGACGGTGGTGTCTCGATATCATTGTTGGCGAAAGATTTCGGTTAGCAGGAGCGCTTTCTTGACGCCACGGGCGATGGCATGAGCCGATAGGGTTGCGCCGGTAGAGTTGGTAATGTCACGATCCACCTGGATGGAATCAGTACTCTTCTTCCCGTGGAACTGATGCATGAACCGCTTGTCCCTGACCTCCCATCCACGGGTTTCCCGGTACTCAAGGATGGCAACTTCGCCAACTTCCCCTTTCGTGTTCACGCCCACGATGAAGGTGATGAATTCCTCTTTGCCGATCTCATTCATGATGACGGCGTAACCGATGGCTTTGCCATCTCTTTTGTCGCGGCCGACAAAGAACTTGTATTGTGGTTCGGGAAAGGGCAGACCGCTCTTGTGTCGCAAAGCGGCACGCTGCTCCGGCGACAACTGCTTGACTTCTGTGCTCACGGAAGCTGCGTTAGGAAGAGCGATCTTCACAGCCTCCGCTTCCGTGAGGTAAGTCTCACCGTGGAGAGTGGAAACCGCCGTCGCCATAGCAATCAGTAGGATCACCCCTCTCATGGTTGCCCGCTCTTCCGGACTTGAGTTGCCCTCGCTCCGTCCAAGTTCGCAGGGTTGTCGCGGCCCTCGCCATCGTGGTTATTGTTCCCGCGCCGGTACTTTGATCGAAACATGAGCACACCGCTCACAAGCAGCGCTAGCCACCCCAATGTGAGCCCGTCCAAAAGCAGTGCCCCAGTCTTGCCTATGAACTTGCCAGAATGGAGATCCGTCACCACAATATCGCTGCGAACTCCCATCGGCCCGTCATCCAGACGGTAAGAAGACGGGAGGAAACGCCGGCTTACGTACTTGTCCTCCAAGCCTAGCTGCTGGCTGTGCTGAATGAGAAGCCCAGTTGTGATGAGCAACAGCAGATTCAAGCTGGAAACAATCCCGATCCAAGAATGAAGTTTGCGCAAGAGACGCATGATTGATTTGCTCCGCAATGGCTTCTCTACATCACGTAGCGCAAGACCAAGTGTTTGTTATGGCTCTGCATCTGCCGGAAGGCCCCGACTTGTGCCATCAGGACAACGGCCTCCGTCCTCTTCAGTTTAATCTGGATGTCGTCATTACATTCCAGACACACGCATCCCGCCTCGCAGGCCTGCTCAACGGCAGAGCTTCTGTCGCAAACGCCCACAAGTTGTTGGTAGAGTCGCAGAAGATGTTCCGCGGTCATGTGAACGATGGCAAAGTATTTCCACTCCAGATGGAAACAGCCGTGATCACAGCGGAAGAGCCGGAACTCCGAAGGTTCCGTTTTCAGGAACTTGTCTATCGGCATCAGTCAACACTCCCTAGTTTGCGGTGGTTCCTTGGGATGCCGCAGTTATGGATTGAAATCCACTCATGGAGCCTGGGTGGTGGGAGGAGAGCCCGCCATCGCCCAGCCTGCTTTTGCGCTGAATAGCCGAGCGTCAGAACACGTAAGCAATCGAGCCCGTGAATCCGTTCTTGCCGTAGTCGAGATACGGCAGCGGATTGTTCCCGAAGTCCGCACCTCCAATGGCGCCGGGGACGTTCGGCACAGGTCCGAACGTGTGATTGAAGATGTAGTTCATTTTGAAGATCACATACGGAGAAGGGGCAATGTTGATGCCGAGCGTCGTCCGCGACTGGTTAAGGTAAAAATCCGAAAGCGTGCGATCCCGCCGGACCGCTTCGAAGCGAACGACAGGCATAATATAAGCGCCCTCATCGAATTTTTCAGCGTTATGAAAAAGCCCGCGAAAAAACTTGTATCCGGTCTCAACGTAGAACCCATCTTGTCCGGGCGAGGTCTGCGCTACGTACTCGGACAACGCTGCAATGGTGGCCGGATCGTTGGGATTCACCACGGGCGGTGCGGGGCTTTGGCGGAGGATACCGGAGCCGACGATGTTCGAATGGCCGTATTCGCCATTCAGGACAAATGGCCCACGCTGATAAGAGGCGTCGAAAAATACAATCGTGGCGGACTTCTTGGGATCACCCTGGTTGGTGAAGGTGCCAGCGTAACTCGAAACCCCGAATTCCAGGCCGAGAAGTGGTGAAAAACCAATACGCCCGGCCACCGCCTTGCTATTGCGGGTTGCCTGATTTGCGATTTGTCCCGGCTCGGCAGCGGAAGCCTGGCCGAGAAGCCTTGAGAAGGGAGTTGCTTCGCCGTCCGCGTTGGCGGCTTGGAATCCGTTCACGACGTTCGCTTGATACGATAGCCTCATCTCTCGCGGCAGGCGCACGATACCGCGAACGCCGATTCCGGCATCGCGATACGCCGTAGGCACGATGAATTGGTTAATAAGCGGCCGCAGGGTCGTGATGTTCAGGTTGGAATCGTGGTAAGTGTTGAACCGCCCGATCGGCGGCACGATGATCCCGGCACGAAGATCGAATTCCGGCCGCACTCTCCAGCTGATGAAAGCTTGCTCTATGTCAATCTCGTGGCTGCCGAACTCGTATTCGATCTCAGAGTTGAAAGTAATGTTTTGTTTCTTTGAAAGCACCGCGGCTATCCCTAACACAAAGCGAGTGCTTTGAAATGTGGACGTTCCGCCCCCATCGGCGCGCTCTGAAAGGGCGGGCGTGCGGAACTGGAAGTCACCGTAGCCTCCGACGACAACTCTGTCGGTACGCAACAGATGACCAGCCCCCGACAGGTCGCCGCCTTGTGCCTTGGTCGCAATCGCAATCTGGGGATCGGTCGGCTGGTTGGTGTATTGTGGCGTCCCTTTGGCCTCCGGTGGTTGCTGCGATGTGCTTGCGGCGGTCGCCCGGAGTTCCTGCTTGTGTGTGGCAGGAGCGCCAATCTGCGAACGCAGACGACTGAGTTCCTCCCGCAACTGTTTGACTTCATCACGCAATTCCTCTACGTCCGGTGATGCCTGCGCTTGGGATCGAGCATCGGATGTGCTCGTCACTTCGGCAGCATTGCGAGCCGAGGAAACTGGCGGGGTGTCGCTCTGTGTTTGTGAATAGAGAGGGAGTGCACTCAAGAGCAAGAGCACACCCAAGATAGCTCCTCGGGGTACGGTATCGATTTGTGACCCGTCTCGGTCTTGCTGGCGGTTGCGGCGACCGCGAGAATCTGATATGAAGAAGCTCACAGCGTAGAGAAGTCGTGACATTGAACCCTCGGCTTTCTGCGTTTAAGGGCTTTCGTCGTTGCTGCGACGAAAGCCCTTCGTTAATCTTTCTAGATGCAACTGTGTTGCATCTGTATGACCACAAATGAAATTGAAATTCATTTTCAAATAGCCGTCAAGTGTAGATGCAATTTTCTGTTGCAACTTGCTTGCAACTTGCTTGCAACTAGTTGTAACACCTAAGCTAATTGCCGCAGCCAACGGCAGATCAGTGCAGCAATCGGCGCGTCAGCACAGTCAAGCGGTAGGGATGAGTTGCAGCAGTAGAAGGAGTAAATCCAATGCCTTTGCCACAAACGGAAACCCCCGGGTATTTGATCTCGGAATTGGCGACTCGTGGAGTTCGAATGACGCGCCAGCGTCGCACGATTCTCGGCATCATAGAAACCGCCACTCGACATTTGGATGCCGGTCAGATTCTCCGAAGGGCGAAGGCGCAGGAGCCGGATATCGATCGCGTAACGGTCTATCGAACACTAGGCCTGCTTAAACGCCATGGTCTGGTGGATGAGCTCGACCTCATGCACCTGCAAGGCGAGAAGCACTTCTACGAGCGAAAAACGCCGCGCGAGCACCTGCACATGACGTGCCTCCGTTGTGGTCGAGTTGCCGAATTTGAAAGTCGGCTATTCGACAAACTAAAAAAACAGGTAGAAACGGAATGTCGATTCCACATTGTGGTAGCACGAATGGAAATTGGCGGGTACTGTGGACAATGCCGCGCGTAAGTTCGAGAGTTAAACGCTCATCAGGCTACGTGGTTTGTCGTTTCTTATGACCTCCGAATCCTCATAAAATTGGTTGCTTCTGAACTTGCTGCTGAACCCACGATTTCAACCCACGATTCGGATGTCTCTCACGACTTCTCAAGTACTTAGGCGGCCACCTGAAGTCACGTAAGTCGTTTTAACTACGGCACTGAAAAAGGCTGGCGTCGGCGGTTCAACTCCGTCCCTTCAAAGTTGCTTACTGTTGAGTAGAGGAATGGCAGCTCGTGGCTTGCTCTTTTGGATTCAGTACTGGCCGTAGCGTCCCTTCACCGAATCGATCAGCTTCTTCGAGTCGTAGCCAATGCCGTCCTTGAAAACGATTTCGACGTTTTCCACGTCCGCGATATGCGTTGCCGGATCGCCTTTTACTACCACGAGGTCTGCATTCTTTCCCGCGGCGATAGATCCTATCTGGTCCTGTTTGCCCATGTAAGTTGCGCCATTCAATGTGGCAATCTTGATCGCCTCTAGCGGCGAAAACCCGGCTTCCACCAGGAGTTCGATTCCGCGTTGATCGCCGAAACCGGGAACGGTGGCTCCATTGCCTGTTGGGTCGGGACCCGCCACTAGCAGTCCTCCAGCAGCGGCGAATGCGCGCTCCAGTTGCATTTCACGTTTGAAAAGCGCCTCAGGGTCAACTTTCGGCGGCTCTTTGACGGTAGGCCGGTTGCGAAAGTAAAGATACGCCTCACGCGCTTCCGCAGTCATCACATCCAGGACTCGTTGTTGCAAAGGCGGCCTTCCTGGCAGGGAAGTTTCAAACACAGGGAGTGTGGAAGTCACTGCTACGTGGTGGTTGACCAGCGTCTGGATGAGATCCCTTGCTTCCGGACCATTTGGATCCATATGCTCGATAGTGTAATCCCCTTCGCTGGCGGAGCAAACATCGGGCTTCTTGTCCGGATCGAGTTGAGTGTTCACGAAGAAGCCATGCTCAAGGTCGTCGATCCCCAGTTCCGCCGCTTCTTTATATGTTACCGAGCATAAGTGGCCAGTCACTTTGATGCCACGCTTGTGGGCTTCTTCAATCGCCGCCTTTAATTCCGCGCGCGTGATATTCATGTACGCTTTGAAAGATGCAACGCCGCAGTCGGCCCAGTAGTTCACCATCTGCCTCGCTTCGTCCGGGCCACTGAGCTCGTGCATCTGGATAGCGAAGCTGTTCGCGCCTTCGAGATATGGTCCGGTCACATCGATATGGGGGCCGGGCAGTTTGCCTTCGTCAATCTTGCGCTTGAGATTCAGGTCCGCATAAGTTTCGACGCTGCCAGTGGTACGCATCGTTGTCACACCTGCGGCCAGATATAGCCGTGGAGCAGAAAATGTCATCTGCGGAACCAGCAACGGCTCTTCCCAGCTCCAATCGGCTTTGAAATTGGGCCGCGCGATATAAAAGAGATGATTGTGCATGCCCACGATGCCAGGCATCACCGTGTATCCGCGGAGGTCAAGGACCGTGACGCTGTTGGTCGGAGAAACGTCAGAGCCAGCTTCGACAGAAGTAATCTTTCCGCGCTCGATGACGATATTCTGATCTTGTTGCGGAGCTCGACCGGTCCCATCTATCACGCGAACACGCGCGAGAATAACTTTGGGCGCGTTCACCCGGACATAATTCTGCACCAGTGGCGCCAGCGTGCCCGCCTGCTGTGCGCTTCCGAAGGGGCGAAAAAGCAACACAAATGACAGTACAAGGAACGGCAGCCGCCTTGAGCGCATAAGCCTCCGTAAGAGTCGGATCATTGTAGCCGACACAGATGACGATCGCCGTGCGTCTATGATTCGTGGCCAATGCCAGGGGGATCATGTTTCCGGACTAGCAGATTCCACTGGCGCATGAGGAAGCAGATGCCAAAGGCAGGGTTCAATCCGAATGTCGGACTGGCGCTCTGTGTCCTCGTCTTGTCCGCCTCTGGGCTGGTCGCGAGTGCGCCCCAACCGGCCAGCATGGATTGGATACACGTGGTGCGAGTCGGCGCCTACGGTTTGCAGCGAAATAATGCGCAGACGATCGTGCGCCAAGCTACCGAAAGCCACGTATTCGGCATTGAGGTAGATAATGACATCACGGGCAGATACCAAAGCTTCCTTGATCCCACTGAGAAACTCAAAGCGATTCGTGCCATCGCGCAGGAGGCGCACCGTGCGGGCAATCGTGCGTTCGTATACATCGCCGGTACCGAATGCATTACCGCAAACGCTGATCAGACCCCGCACACATTAGGCAAAGACCATCCAGATTGGTTGGAGAGAAAAATCTCAGGTGAGCCGGCCGTCTTCGGTGGAGGCACCGCATTTTGGATTGCCAAGGGCGACGAGGATGTCTGGATCAGTCCCTACGCCTCGGAATGGCGCAAGATCTACATGGAAAGAGTCCGGCAGATCGCAGCTACCGGTATCGATGGTATCTACGTAGACATTCCTTATTGGATGACCCATTTTGACGGTTGGGAAGATAGCTGGGCCAGCTTCGACGATTACACCGTTGCTGCGTTCCGGCAACACACCGGGTTGGATGCCCGACGAGATTTGAAGCTCGGTGATTTTTCCGCTCCCAATTTTCGAAAATGGGTTGATTTCCGCATTCAGACCATCACCGATTTCGTACAGGAAATTGATCGAACTGCAAAGTCAGTGAACCCCGAGATCAAGACCATCCCCGAAATTTATCCGGGGATTGAAGAAGAAGGCGTTCGCGTGGGCGCGGATGTTTACAGTCTCTACCCTGTCAGCGACGCAATTGCGCACGAATATGAATTTGGCAGTGGCGATCACATGGCATCGTCCCGCAGCCAACTGGACTGGTTCGAGTACCAAGTAGGGATGGCGACATTTCGGGCATTCGCTGAAGGTAAAGCCACCTGGATTCTTAACTATTCGTGGGACGGAGATCGGCGCGTTGATGCTGGGCAGTCCATGCAGAATCTGTCGATGCGCAAGTGATGGTAGGCGCCAACTTCTGGGACGCGGAAGGGCACTCCATGTCAGGGTCCAACGACTTGCCTACACGGCAGCGGATTTTTCGCTGGATTGAGAAGCACCAGAAGGTTTTCTACGGGTCACGAGAGCGAGTGGATCCAATCGGTGTTTATTTTTCTCCTGCCACGAGAAATTACTTCGCGCGCGAATTCATTCCCTCATTTCGGGGAATCATGATTCTGCTACTGCAGAGCCATCTCGAATATCAGGTTGTCACACCTCGAACTTTGCAAGCTTTCCGTGGTAAGACCCTGGTTCTGCCCGACGTCCGCATCCTCAATGATGATGAAAGAGCGTGGTTGCGGAGCTACGTTGCAGATGGTAACCGGCTTTTAATCTATGGAACCGACGCGACCGAGTTGCCGCGGCGGGCAAATGTAGTTCGCGATCAGTCCGATCCCGGCAAGTCCTACATGGCGGCGTTGGAAAAGGATTTCAAGCACATCACTCCTAGCCGTGAGCCGAACTTCGCAGCCAGTGCTATCCCTCGAGCCAAGATCACGGTCCAACTTTCACCCAGCCTGGCTACGCATATCGCCAAAGTTGACGGCAAGCTTTGTGTCTTCATAGCAAATTTCAAGGGCTTGCGCGGTCACGAAAACCCGCTGCAGATTCCCGAGGATGGCGGCAAAATTGTTCTCGAAGACGCGAAGACGAACAGGATGTCCTTTCTTCCGTTTCTTGGCGGGGCAACAACTCTAACCGGCGAAAAGCATGGTCAAAGAACATTCTTTGCTCTTCCTAGGATCGAGAAAGGCGCTGTTGTTTGCAGTGAGCCGAAGGCGTAGTCACCACCCGTTGGCCACAATCTCGTGCCTTGGGTATCGCCAGACATCACCAAATTCCTTTCCACTCGAGACTTACCACTTAACCCGGTCCGTTCTGGAGCACGCACGGGGGACTGCCGCTCATCGGGCCGTGACTTGGTAATCCCTGACTTTCCGGAATGACTTGGCGATTCCCCGAGGAAGTCTGATTATCGGTCTTGTTCTGAAATCCGAACAAGAATCCTTCATCTGCAGACAGGCTTCCCTGGCGTGATAAGAAATCGACCTTTTCGGGTCAGGAGGAGGAGAGAATGGATGTGGAGGGAATCTTGTCCGAGTTGAAAAAGCAGCGCCGGCGCATCAATCGGGCGATTGCCGTGGTGGAAATGCTCAAGCCACCCCGCCAACGGAAGCTTAGAAGTAATCGCCGAAAACTGACATCAACAATTGAGGTGTCCCGGCACATCCACCACGTATCTCCGGCGCAGGGAACGTCCGCAATAGGAAAAACCGGCAGACGGGCTAGGGTGATTCCGTTCGGGTTACGACGCCGCGCATGATCAGGCTACAACATGGCACTGAGCGATCGGAGCCGGCTGAAGGTTCAGACGTTACTCGCGACTAAACCGTCGCCACCGAACAACGAGAGCGGGTTTGTGCCCGCTCTGGTTTTTTCGGAGTTGCAATTCATGCAACTTTCTTCACGTGCTTCAGTTTCCATTTCGCCCAGCGCGCTTTCTGCGCCTCCGCGATTCTCCTGCGCGCGGCCACCGAGAGCTTTCGCGGTCCATGTCTTCCGTTTCTCTGCCCTCCGCCTGAACCCGATACGACCTTACCGAGTACGTCAATAGCCTCATCCAACCGCTTCAGTTGCTTTTGCGTGCGACTTCGTTCCTCGCGTAATTGCCGCAAGGCTTTAGTTAGATCCGCCATGTAGCCTCCAGTTGACTGTTACGGCTCTTATATCCTAGCACCCCTTAGTTGCCAAGGCACCGAATGACGTACCGGAGAAAGAGGTCTGCCTTTTTCGCCAATTACAAATTTAAATCGGAGGCATCCAAAGCGCGGTGATCTGATGCCATATCTGTTTTGCGCACATCTTTGCACCTCAGACTACCGCACCCCAAGGCAGAAACACGTCTCCTTACCTTAGTTGTAATTGAGTTAGACCTTGGGTGTATGGTTAGATTAACAACTACCAGGAAGAAATACAGCCAGGCGGAACTAATTCACGGGCAGTAATAATGCGGGCGGAAGCGTTCTCATGAGAGAGCCACAGAAGCGGGAAAACCTGGCTCAAGGACTCGAGGATGCGACCCTGCTCATAGGCCTTCTGGATCAACATTCTTTTCACCTGCAGCAGTTGGCCCGGATCCTGTCGCAGGATCTCGATGATCTTGTCGGCTGACAGGGAAACCCTCTGGTCCGCTTCTTGTTGTGCCTCGGATGTGGTGGCGTAGCAACTCGGGACCAACCACTGGCTCTGGGTCGCAACGGCGCAAGAAAAAGTTGCAACCAGCGTGAGCCGGACTACAAAGATTCGATATAGTCGCCGCATACTTGCCTCTATTAATGACGAAAGCTTGGAGAACCGCGAAAAGCCGCGGGCGTCAGGCCGGCTGCACATCGGCGGCGTCAACTTCCACCGCAATGGAACGCATGGAACCAGGTACGGCTGCGCCCCCTCACTTACATTTGAAACTAGGGTTCTGTTACCCGTTGTTTATCGGCGCTCAGTGAAGGAACTTCAGACGAAAATTCAAATTCACCAGTTCGTCCCAGCCAGAATGTAGGCGCAAAAGCAGAATTCCAGCGGGTACTCAGGAAAGGTATGTGCACACCATATTGTCTGTCTGTGACGGCTGTCACCAACCATGTCTTTTCTTTGCACCCGCTAACGAATTCAGCCGGCGCGTTGCCGGATTCGTGGTTTAGGCTCCCAACTTCTTCCAAACATGATGTGGACGGTTCAGCGGGAGAGCGGCAAGCGGCAACGGCGAGCAGCACTTCCAAGGATTGGAACCGTGGGTTGTGACGGATGTACTATGCTTTCGCCGTGCAGATTCCCATCAGTCGTGCTCTCTACACATTGTTAGCCTGCGTCGCGATGCTCTCGGCGAAGTGGGAAGACAATCCAGCGGTGCCGGAAACGCAGGATTGGCCGGTTTATGGCGGAAGTTCAGAAAATATCCACTATTCGCCATTAGCGCAGATCAATCGCAAGAACGTTAAGCAACTCGAGGTGGCCTGGAGTTTTGACACCGGCGAACGCGGCGGCCTGCAGACCAGCCCCATCATTGTTGACGGAATACTTTACGGGATCACACCCACACAGAAAATCTTCGCTTTGGACGCGGCAACGGGCAATCTTTTGTGGAAATTCGATTCCGGCACAAAAGGTACGCAACCGGATCGCGGCTTGGCATATTGGTCCAGCAAGCAGGACAAACGAATCCTGGTCGGTGTCATGAACTTCGTCTACGCTCTGGATGCCGCGACCGGCAAGCCGATTCCTGTGTTTGGAAACAATGGACGGATTGATTTGCGAGATGGTCTTGGGCGCAATCCTGAATTGCAGTCGGTTGCGTTGACCAGTCCAGCAAGCGTCTATAAAGACCTGATCATCGTTGGCGGCCGCCTGCCTGAAACCCTGCCAGCGCCTCCGGGTGATATCCGCGCCTATGACGTTCGCAGCGGCCAGCTGCGCTGGTCCTTCCACACCATTCCGCACCCGGGGGAGTTTGGTTACGACACGTGGCCTAAGGACGCCTGGAAGTACACCGGTGGGGCCAACAACTGGACGGGCATGGCAGTGGACGTGAAGCGAGGCATCGTCTATGTTCCCACCGGTTCGGCCGCATTCGATTTCTACGGTGCTGATCGATTAGGCGACAATCTATTTGCCGACAGCCTCATCGCCCTGAACGCCGAGACTGGTGAGAGGCTTTGGCACTTCCAGGCTGTAAAACACGATTTATGGGACCGGGATTTCCCCTCACCGCCGACACTTGTAACTGTGAAACGTGACGGCAAGGACGTTGAAGCGGTTGCGCAGACGACCAAACAAGGGTTCGTCTATTTGTTCGAACGCACGACTGGCAAGCCGCTCTTTCCCATCGAATATCGCAAGTATCCTCCCAGCACGCTGCAGGGCGAAATTGCTGCCGCCGAACAGCCTCTTCCATCCGCGCCCACGGCATTTGCGCGTCAAGATCTCACGGAAAACATGCTGACCAGCCGCAGCCTCGAGGTTCATCAATGGGCGCTCGAACATTTCCGAAAGTTTCGTAATCAGGGACAATTTGTTCCGTTCAGCGTCGGACAGGATACCTTGGTGTTTCCCGGATTCGACGGCGGAGCTGAGTGGGGTGGATCTGCCTTCGACCCTGAAACAGGAATTCTCTACGTCAATGCCAACGATATCGCGTGGACGGGAGCCTTGGCAGAGAATACCGGTGCTGAACCAAGTGGCCGAGGTTTCTATTTGGGCCAATGCAGTGTGTGTCATCGCGACAATATGGCGGGTTCGCCACCGGAATTTCCTTCACTCATAGGCGTGGCTGACCGTCTCAGCCGCGCAGAGATCACCGCCGTCATCCGGCGGGGCAAGGGGAGGATGCCCGGCTTTCCCAGCCTGGCGGAAGATCAACTCTCCGCTGTCATCGAATACTTAACCACGGGTGAAAACAAAGAGTTCCCGGCGTCCCAACCAGCGCCCCAACAGATGAAGTATCGTTTTACCGGCTATCACAAGTTTCTAGACCCGGAAGGATATCCTGCGGTTGTTCCTCCGTGGGGCACGCTGAATGCAATTAATCTGAACACGGGTGAGTATGCCTGGAAGATTCCTCTGGGGGAGTATCCGGAGCTTGCGGCCAAGGGCATGACGAAAACTGGCACTGAGAACTACGGCGGTGCCATCGTAACCGCAGGTGGCCTGGTCTTTATCGCAGCGACAAACTTCGACAAGAAATTTCGGGCATTCGACAAATCTAGCGGCGAGTTGTTGTGGGAGACCACATTGCCCTTTGCCGGCAATGCCACTCCTGCTACTTATGCTGTGAAGGGACTCCAGTTCGTGGTGATTGCGGCGGGCGGGGGGAAGGATCCGAAGTCGCTTTCAGGGGGAGTTTATCGCGCTTTCGCGCTTCCGAAGCGGATTCAGCCGTAGCGAGTTAGCTTGAGTTTCACACATCCTCTTGGCGCCACTCCTTCCCAGATGCCGGTCCAGGCGTTAACATAGGCGATTCCACTTCTTCTCTGGAGAGAACCAAATGCATCGCACCATACGGGCGGTACGCGGAACGGCGTGGCTGGTCATGCCGATGTTCTTGTGCGCGATGGGTCTCCGTTTCGCCCAGAGCAAGACAGAACGAGAGAGGAAACCTACCGAACAGGTGTCGCCCGCTCCAAACGCCGCCACGCAGAACATCGCTGCACCCGCCAAAAAGGAAGATCCTGTCTTCAAGGGATTGAAATACCGCCCCATCGGTCCCTTCCGCGGAGGGCGATCACTGACAGCGTCCGGCATCCCCGGGGATCTAAACACCTATTATTTCGGCTCGACGGGCGGTGGAGTTTGGAAATCGACCGACGGCGCCATGACTTGGACCTCTCTCTTTGACAAGGAAGCTGTTGGGAGCATTGGCAGCCTGGCTGTATCGCCCTCGGAGCCCAACATCGTCTATGTCGGCACGGGGGAGGCTTGCATTCGTGGCAACATTTCGCATGGTGATGGGGTTTATAAGACTCTCGACGGTGGCAAGACGTGGAAGAACGTCGGCCTGCGGGATACGCGCGCCATCGGAAAACTGATTGTTCATCCCAGAAATCCAGACATCGTCTATGTGGCGGCGTTAGGTCATCCGTTCGGGCCCAATGCAGAGCGCGGCATCTTTCGCACCATGGATGGTGGCAAGACTTGGGAGAAAGTGCTTTATAAAGACGAGAACACCGGCGGAATTGATATCGCCTTCGATCCGCATAATCCAAATATCCTTTTCGCTTCCTTGTGGCAGACCCGACGCACGCCCTGGAGTCTTTCCAGTGGAGGGCCGGGAAGCGGTCTCTATCGCTCCAACGATGGTGGCACTACCTGGAAACGGCTTGAAGAGCATGGGCTGCCCAAAGAACCCTACGGCCGCATCGGGGTTGCGGTAGCAGCCAATTCTGATCGCGTGTATGCGCTGATTGAAGCTCATGAAGGCGGCCTCTATCGCTCCGATGACGGAGGCGAGACCTGGCAAGCGGTGAATGAGGGCCGTTCCATCCAGCAGCGTGCCTGGTACTACATGCACATCGTTGCTGATCCGCAGGAAGCGGACACTGTCTACATAATGAATGTGGATTTCTACAAGTCCACTGACGGTGGACGCGACTTCAACAAAGTCAAAGTGCCGCATGGCGACAATCACGGCTTGTGGATTGATCCGAGAAATTCGCGGCGCATGATTACCTCCAATGATGGCGGAGCAACCGTGAGCCTAGATGGCGGAAAGACTTGGACCCGGGAGGACAATCAACCAACCGCGCAGTTCTATCACGTCATTACCGATACTCGAACTCCGTACTACGTCTATGGAGCGCAGCAAGACAACAGCACCATCGCGATTGCCAGCCGCAGCGACAATGGCGCAATCGATCACTCCAACTGGTATCCGGTTGGCGGCGGGGAAGCTGGCTACATTGCACCTTATCCTCCCGATCCAAATATTGTGTATGCCGGAGACTATGAAGGCGTCATTACGCGCTACGACAAGCGCAATGGCCAGCTCAAAAACATTACGATTACGCCGGATTTGAGTGACGGCGCAGGCGCTGCCAACCTCGAACACCGGTTTCAGTGGACGGCCCCAATCCTGATCTCACCACACGATCCAAACACGCTTTATCACGCCGGGGAACGCTTGTTTAAGACCACGGATGGAGGGATGCACTGGGCGGCGATAAGCCCAGATCTGACTCGCAATGATAAGAGCAAGCAACAGCCGTCAGGCGGTCCCATCAATATTGACGACACGGGAACCGAGTACTACGACACCATCTTCGCGGTCGCCGAGTCGCCGGTGACAAAAGATCTCATCTGGGCAGGCACCGACGATGGTCTGATTCACGTTACGCGGGATGGCGGCAAGAACTGGGCCAATGTCACGCCAAAGGACTTGCCGAAGTGGAGTCGCGTCAGCCTGATCGACGCTTCACCGCATGATGCCGGGACCGCATATGTCGCAATAGACCGACATCAACTCGACGACTATCGTCCGTATATCTACAAGACTGGAGACTATGGCAAGAGTTGGACAAAAATCACGAAAGGTATTCCGGAAACTACGTTCGTGCGTGCTGTCCGGGAAGATCCCAAAAAACGCGGCATGCTCTACGCCGGCACTGAAACTGGAGTTTATGTCTCTTTCAACGATGGGACAGATTGGCGTTCATTGCAGCTCAATCTTCCGACCACACCAATCCATGACCTGGTGGTCAAAAATGACGATCTCGTGCTCGCCACGCATGGACGGTCGTTCTGGATCCTTGATGATGTTTCGCCGCTGCGACAATTCGGCGATGAGTTTCCCAAGCAAGATGCCCATCTTTACACGCCATCCCCTGCTTATCGCATGCACAACGTGGAGGATCCACCCAAGCCCGTGCTGGTGGGGCAGAATCCGCCACCCGGCGCGGTGATCTACTACTCTCTTAAGGAAGCACCCAAAGGAGAAACCGTCATTGAGATCCTCGACGCCGCCGGAAATGTGGTGCGCAAATATTCCAGCAACAAAACTCAAGACTTGGACGAACCCTTGGACCCCGAGGACAAGAAGCCCGAGAAAGAGATCAAGCCAGAAGCCGGATTGAATCGCTTCGTCTGGGATTTGCGCTATCAGGGCGCCAGTCGCGTGCCTGACTACTACTTGTTCGAATACAGAGACGGCAGCCGTGGGCCAATGGCCATGCCCGGAAAATATCAGGTACGTTTTACCGTCGACGGCAAGAGCCAGACAGTTCGCATGGAACTGAAACTTGATCCGCGGGTGAACGTTTCGCAGGCAGATTTGCAAAAAGAGTTCGATCTTTTAATACAGATTCGTGACCAGCTCAGCCGGGTTTATGACACAGTCAACCAGGTTGAGGATGTTCGTCTCCAGGTGAATGGATTAAAGAAGCGTTTGCCTGACAACGCCAATACCAAACCAGTTGTGGCATCAGCGTCTGCATTGGATCAAAAGCTGGCTTCCCTTCGTGACGATTTGATTCAGGTCAAGATCAAGGCGAACGAAGATTCACTCGCCTATCCGCAAAAGGTGGACAGCAAGCTGGCATTTCTCGCTCTGGCCGTCGGTGACGGAAGCGATTCTGCTCCCACCGAGGCTGCGTATCGAATATTTGACAAACTGAAAAAGCAATCTGAGGCTAGCCTCGCCCGATGGACGGATATACAGAAGAACGACTTAGCGGCGTTTCAGAAAATGGTTGCCGGACAGAACATCCAGGCGATCGTGGTGCCAGTCACGGAAAGTACTGGGGCGGGGGGAGCAGGGCCTCGCTAGGATCTAAGTGAAAGTGGCGGCTTGAATCGCGGACATTCCGGAACGAGCCCCACATGCAGCGGTACTGCTGCATCTAACTGGCAAGGAACTGTGAATCATTGCCTCCGACAACCGAAATGGTTGGCTTGGCTGTGCCTTGCCATCTTGGTGATGGCTACCATTGCCCAGGCGACCCACCTCTGCGGTTCTCACCTAGATACCAGGAACTCAGTGGAGTCTCGTTCGGATTCTTCCAGTGCGACACTTTGCCTAACTTGCCTGATGGCTCAGCCAGCCACAGCGGCGGTGCTGTTTGCCGCATGTTTTTCCAATCTGCGGGTTAGATCGCGCGTAAGATTTCGTTGGATGGAACCTCGTCTCCTACTGGCATCCTTCCAGTTGTACGTTCGTCCCCCTCCAACCTATTAGTCATCTTCAATCACTTTTACATTTTTTCGGGCGCGTAAGCAGTCGGTTTGTACTGTCGCAAGATGGAACCTCAAGATACCCGTGATTTCCCCGGGTCGAGGAGTACGGAATGAAAAACTTAATCACCTGGGCCGGCGTGGCGATGCTGTTCACGATTCCACTCGTCGCTCAGCCGAGCAACACTCCATCACCACAAAATCCACCAGACTCATCTGCGATGGAGCAGCGGATCAAAGATTTGGAAGAGCGCATCATCGCGCTGGAAGGCCAAGTGCGCATGTTAAAGGCCACGCCAGCGGCCGCTCCCGCCCAACCTGCTGCAGTTTCGGGTCCGACAGCGGCCCAAGCGCAGGTGGCCGTACCACCGCCAGCCCCCACGCCCGCGGAAGCGCCTCCCGTCGCCCCCGGGGCTTTACCGGTTTACGGTGGCGCCTCTGCCTCGGCGAAGGCCCTGAACCCCGACATCAGCGTGATTGGAGATTTCATCGGCAAGGCTGGCGGCAATTCGGTGCAACCAACTCCGTCGCTCGAGATGCATGAATCCGAGGTCGGATTTCAGGCCATCATCGATCCGTACGCACGTGGCGACTTTTTCATTTCTTTCGGTGAGTCGGGCGTGAACCTCGAAGAGGGCTACATCACATTCACCGCATTGCCGGCCGGCATCGTGGCCAAAGTGGGGAAAATGCGTTCTGCTTTTGGCAAGGTCAATATGATGCACAATCATGTCCTGCCTTGGGTAGATAGACCGCTGGTCACGAATAATTTGGTCGGTGGGGAAGACGGTATCGACGATGCCGGCGTTTCAATTTCGCGCATTATTCCAGCTCCCAAAGGCTTATTCCTTGAGGCGACTGGCCAGGTTTTTCGCGGAGATTCCGGAACCGATGACAGCCCCGTGTTTCACGCCTCACGTGATAGTGACGTCAGCGCCGTGGCCCACTTGCGGAGCTACGCAGACATCAACGAATCAACCAACATCGATATTGGCCTTTCTTATGCGCGCGGACACAATGAACTTGGCACCGATTTCCTGACTCAGCTTTACGGGATAGACGCTACCCTGCGATGGAAGCCGCTAAGACGCTCCATCTATCATTCCTTTGTTGGCCGCGGCGAGTTTATCTGGAGCCAGCGACAGCAGGTTCCAACTGAGCAACGAGCGTTCGGTTTTTATACTTCAGCCGACTATCAGCTGGGACGGCGGTGGTTCCTGGGGGGACGCTATGATCTATCCGACCGCAGCCGGTTTGCCAACCTTACGGATAAGGGAGGTTCGCTGGTACTGACTTATTGGCCCAGCGAGTTCAGTCAGATTCGCGGCCAATACCGCCACACCAGCTACGCGGATAACATCAGTGCCAATGAATTGTTTATGCAGGTAATTTTCTCGTTAGGGGCGCACGGAGCCCATCCTTTCTAGGAGAATGAAGAATATGCGAATCAGATTCGGCTTCGTGGTTTTACTGGCGCTCGGAGCCATTTTTTCGACTGCGCCAGCGCAGGCAAAAAAGCTGAACGTCGTAACCTCGACCACCGACATGGCTGCGCTGACCCAGGAGGTTGGTGGCGACCGAGTCACGGTGGAGTCGATCGCCAAGGGTTACCAAGATCCTCACTTCGTCGAGGCCAAGCCAAGCTTCCTGCTGAAATTACGCCAGGCTGATCTGCTGGTCACCGTCGGATTGCAATTAGAAATCGGCTGGCTGCCGCCACTGATTACGCAGAGCGGCAATCCCAGAATTCAGGTAGGCGCGAACGGCTATCTGGACGCTTCCCAGTTCGCTGAGATTCTCGATATCCCAACCGGGCCGGTTACCCGTGCTATGGGAGACGTTCATCCTCTGGGAAATCCGCACTATTGGCTCGATCCGGAAAATGGACGCCGCGTAGCTAAGGGTATAGCCGGCAAACTCGGTGAGCTGGATCCCGCGGATGCCGGTTATTTCCAGGAAAAATTTCAGGATTTCGATAAGCGTCTAACTACGGCCGAGCAAAAATGGGATGCCGACATGAAGCCATACCACGGGCGCAAAGTCGTCACCTATCACAATTCGCTTCCCAACTTTGCCAAGCACTTCGGACTGAACGTAATCGGCTACGTCGAGCCACGCCCCGGCATTCCTCCTACGCCCAGCCACACAATTGAACTCATCGGATTGATGAAGCGCGAGAATTGCAAGATCGTCATGGTGGAGCCCTACTTCGATCTCAAGACGCCGAACAGCATTGCCGCTCAAACCGGAGCCCAAGTGGTGAAGTATTTGCCATCCGTAGGTGGAGAGAAGGATGTGACCGACTACTTCAAACTTTTTGATTACGATATTGCTTTGCTGACCAAGGCTTTCCAGGCGACTCAGTAGATAAAGGAGCGACATGGAGATTCTTCCATTTTTAGTTTGGCCATTTGTGGCCAGCCTGATTCTGACCGGAATCCACGCCTACTTGGGCGTGCACGTGGTGGAGCGCGGCGTAATCTTCGTTGATCTGGCGCTGGCTCAGATTGCGGCATTGGGCGCCACCATCGCGATCCTCATCGGCATGGATCCCCACGGACAGGGGGCCTATTGGCTTAGCTTGGCCTTCACCTTCATTGGGGCGGCTATTTTCGCGTTCGCGCGTACTCGCAGGGGACATATTCCGCAGGAAGCTTTCATCGGTATTGCCTACGCTGTAGCGTCGGCTGCTGCCATCTTGGCCATGAGCAAAGCCACGGGGGAAACTGAGCACCTCAAAGACATGCTGGTCGGCAACATTCTCGCCGTGGATAGGCACGAGGTGATCAAGACTGCCATTCTGTACGGTGCTATTGGCATTTTCCATTACATCTTCCGTCACAAGTTTCTGCTGATTTCTACCAACCCCGCCGAAGCCGAGGCCAGAGGCATGAGTATTCGCTTCTGGGATTTTCTGTTCTATGCCTCATTTGGCTTCGTAGTCACGTCATCGGTGGCAATTGCCGGCGTGCTTCTGGTCTTCTGTTACCTCATCGTGCCCTCAGTGGGCGCCATGCTTTTTGCCGATCGTGTGGGACGCCGCCTGGCGATTGGCTGGACCATGGGCACTCTGGTGTCTGCTCTGGGGGTCTATTTCTCGGTCTTGATGGACCTGCCGACGGGGGCTGCAATTGTCTGCACATTTGGCGCTGTGCTGGTTGTGATGTTCTTCATTCATTTGCTCTTCTTCCATGGCCATAAGTCCTCCGCCCCCGGAGGTGCGAGTTCAGTGCCGGAGCCAAAGGACACCCTGGTCCCGGGCTCCCGCTAGAAGGCCGTGACTGGCTATTACCTCAGTGCTATTTGGATAGCACCTTAGTGCATTGACCTACTGGTGTGCGCTTGATACGTTGAGCGGGTAGATTGGCCCTTTGGCCTCCCCTAGGGTGTGAACGCATCTAACAACATGGGGTGGGCTATGAAGATGCTTCATCTGTGCTATGCAGCGTTGGGCTTCGCGGTGGCCCGCTGGATCTTCAGGCGGGAAGCAATGCTGATAGCTGATCCGGTCAACCGTTTCCGTTCGTCAGGCCTTCTATAAGGAAAGTGGACTAGCTGGGCGTGCGGAATCCCGTTGCGTGCCGCTCCGTCTCCGCGCGCCCAGGTTCACTCGAATTCATTGCTTGGGTTCAGTTACCAACGTTTGTGCTGCCCGGCACATTCTCGTCTTCGCAGTGATTACAATTCTTACAGGATCCTCCGGTAGCGCCGGCGTCCCCGCCGGCAATTGGGCGGCTATGTCCCAGCCAACAGCCGGCGGGGACGCCGGCGCTACCCAGTGATTAAGTGAATGCTTGTCGATTAGATGAGTATGCCTGTCGCGCCGCTTGCGGCAGAATGGTGTGGCGCCCTAACTTCAAAATGAACTGCAAGCTCTATTCACCATTGTGTGTTTTATTGGTCGGACTATCGCTTCCCCTCGGGGTCGCCGCTCAGTCTGATGGCAACGATGTCTCGCTCGGGGACCTGGCACGTTCCTACCGGAAAAGCCAGGGTGCTCCGGCCCGAACTCTGATTGACAACGACAATCTGTTGCAAGTCATGGACGAGGTGCAGGCACGGAAACTCGCCGGCGGCTTGCTATTTTCATTCGACAGCTCGGGGAAGAGCTTTCAGGTGTCTTCGCCAGACGGGACGTGCAGTCTTTCTTTCAGCGCACAAGCTACTTCGTTAGTGTCCGCTCCGTTCGCTGCACGCGATCTTCCGGACAGTGAATTGGTCAAGCTCGAAGGCCCTGCCATCATTGACGGGGATCGCCTGCAGGTTTCCGTTCACAACGGCAGCGCGTGGGACCTCCGAGAAATCACCGTAGCCCTTACGATTTTGCGCCCACGCGACTTGACCACCGCCGACGTCGGTCCGGCAAAGCTGGTTCCGGCTGCCGGAGAAGGTATCGTGTCCCCGGAGAAGCGGCCGGATGTAACCGTGCTCTACCACTTGAAAGCTGCGGCAGCACCGCTTACCACCACAGTGTTCCAGGGAAGTTTGGATACAGCTCCGAGCGCTGATCAGGAGTGGCACTGGGCTATCGTGCAGGCAAGAGGAATTGCGCCCACTACTCCAGCACAAGGAATGGTCGGCGGTGAGGAGAGAAAGATAAACTCGCTTCTGACCACTGATCACTGACCACTAACTACTGACCTCACTTCTTCCACCTTGCCACTCTGTAAGCTGCGATAGGCCGCGTCCAGAATGATCTGGTTCTGCCAACCTTCCTCGCCGGGAACGGGGAATTCCGACTTGCCTTCGACGGCTGCAGCAAACTCATCTACCTGTCGCGCATAGGCTAACCGATTAGACAATGTTTCTGTTTCGACAAGCGCGCCAGCGCGCAGCAGTTCGACATTGATCAGTTTCTCAACGTTAAGAGCGTAATCTGCCCGCAGCACGCCAGTTTCTCCCACTACTTCGATTGGGGTTCGATATTCCGCACGAAAAGAGACCAGCACCGATGCCAGAGTTCCCCTTGAGAACTCCAGCGTCAAAGTGGCCGCGGCTTCCATCTCGCCGGAGTTATTGTCAAACAGTCCGCGCCCGCTGACGCGTACGACTTCGTCCTGCAAGATGTAACGTAGAGTATCGATACAATGCACACCAACGTCGGCGATGGGTCCACCACCAGCCACGGAGAGATCATTGATCCATTTGCGGGCATGGCCTTGTGCGGCGGGGAACGAAAACTCCGAGCGCGCGAAAATGGGTTTGCCGATTTGTCCCGCGGCTACTCGTTCCATAAACCGTGCGGTACTGTTCTCGAAGCGGAACACCTGAGCCACTCCAAGCAAAAGGTTAGCTTTTCGTGCAGCCACCACCATGCGTCGGCACTCATCGGCGTTCATTGCCATAGGTTTTTCGCACAGCACAGGTTTGCCACATTCGATGGCTAAGAAAACATCCTGTAGATGACAGGAATTTGGGGTGCTGACAAACACTGCGTCCACTTCGGGCGAACGGCATAAAGCCTCGGCTGAATCGAAGGCGAACGGGATCTTCCATTCCTGCGCGGATTCCTGTGCCTTCCCCTGACTACGTCGGGAAAGCGCTGTCACACGGCAGTTCTGCGCCAGCGCGAATCCCGGCATCAGTCGCTTGGCCGCGTGTAGGCCGAAACCAAGAATTCCAAAGCGAATCATGGGTTAGAAGAAAGAGTTGCAGCGTAGCAGAAAGCCTCAGGCAATGCATCAACCTGAGACTGAAAGAATCGACTGAGAATCAGGAACTATTTCTCGGCCATCGCGCCCACTAACGATTCAAAAATCTTGAAACCTTCGGTACCGCCCAGTTCCGACTCGCTGGCGCGCTCTGGATGAGGCATCATGCCCAACACATTTCGGCCGAGGTTACAGATGGCGGCGATATTGTCGAGCGATCCATTGGGATTGGCCTCGGGCGTGATTTCTCTGGAAGCGGTTGAATACCGAAACACAATTCGTCGGTCGCGCCGCAATTCGTCGAGAGTCGTCGCATCGCAGAAATAATTGCCCTCCATGTGGCCGATGGGAATGGTTAAAACTTCCCCTTCGCGACAGCCACTGGTAAAAGGTGTGCTGGCATTTTCCACACGTACGTGGACTGGCTTGCAGACGTACTTAAGGCTCACGTTGCGCATGAGTGCGCCTGGCAGCAGTCCTGACTCACATAGAATCTGGAAACCATTACAGATCCCCAGAACCAGTCCGCCACTGGCGGCGAATTTTCCGACTGACTCCATCATCGGAGAGAATTTGGCAATTGCGCCTGTCCGCAAATAGTCGCCAAAGGCAAAGCCTCCGGGAATGATGATCGCGTCGCAGTTTTCCAGGTCATGGGATTCGTGCCACAGAAACGTGACCGGTTGCTTAGCTACCTGCTGGATGGTCCAGAACGCGTCATGGTCGCAGTTAGAACCGGGGAAGATGATGACACCGAATTTCATTGCGCTCCTTTCATCAAAGTTTAGCACGAGAAAAAGAAGGTGCCCCGTATAGCTCACGAACCGTATGGCGTGTGCGGG
>Ga0070706_100001078_pt1 | contig 29501 bp, 27 predicted proteins | sample KBSK5501metaG_FD_65476 | JGI IMG/M metagenome (GOLD analysis project Ga0070706, IMG submission 65476) | Corn, switchgrass and miscanthus rhizosphere microbial communities from Kellogg Biological Station, Michigan, USA - KBS K5-50-1 metaG | ecosystem: Host-associated > Plants > Roots >... | reverse complement strand
GGCCGGGCGCCGAGCCGGATGGGGAAGCCGGTGGTTCCGATGCCGCGGTTGACGTACAGCTGCCCGCCGGGTTTTTCGTACCATCCGCTGACGTAGGGAGTCTCCAGGCGGACGAGAGAGAGGCCCCGGTGGAGCGACAACGTGCCGCCGTTGGTGTGTCCAGCCAGCGTCAAGTCGATGCCCAACTGGGCAGCGCGATCGAAGGTGTTGGGATTGTGGCTCAGAAGGACGTTGACCATGTCCGGCATCACCAGTTTTTCGTTCCCCGTGAGATACTCCTCAACCTCGTGCCCAGGATGATCAATGGAGAAGCGAAGGCTCTGGTAGTCAATACCGATCAGATTCAGCATTTCGCCGCGCGATTGAATGGGTGCCCGCTCTTGACGCAGGATGCGAATCCCCTCCGCGGCAAAGAGTCGTGTGATGGAATCCTCGGTTTCGGTATAGATCTCATGGTTGCCGAGGCAGCCGAAGACGCCATAGGGCGCACGAAGGCCCGAAAGCGCTTGCACCACGTCTCCTTCTGCTGCGGGATCGTCGGCCACGTAGTCGCCGGTCAGCACCACCAGGTCGGCTTTCAACCCGTTGGCGATTGTGACACAACGGCGAATCTCGTCCGCGGTCATGAAGGGGCTGATGTGAAAGTCGGATAGCTGGGCGATGCTAAAGCCCTCAAAGGCTCTGGGCAGACGTGCGAGCCCAATGCGCGGGCGAGTGACTTCCACGTCAAGCCGGCCGTATAAAAGCCCGTAGGCCGCGGCCATAAACGGCACGGCGGCTTACCGCGAAGGCGGTCTGCTCGAGCAACTGGCGGCGGGCGGGCGAGGGCAGGTCAAGAGCTATGGCACCAGGCATGGGAGCGGCGGCGTGGCCGGCAGCCTTGCGCGCTTTGCGGAAAACCCACGCTGCGGCGCGCGTCGTGCGGTCTACCGTCCAGAATAGAATCACCAGGCCGAACCCCGCCATCGACCCCACGAACCACCACGAGAAAGGCGCTTCAACCAGAACGCTGCGCAGCGTCAAATGGGTCGAATCGCCCCGCGGGCTGTAGGGGACGAAGTTGTAAGCGAAGAAGAACAGACAAACAACACTTGCGATGGCCGTAAGCCAGGCGCGCCGCGGCTTCCCGGGGATGAATCGTTCCCCAAGGTCGACGACGCGACGAATCCAGAAAAGCTAGCTGGCAATCAGCATCACGAAGATGGCGGAGAAGAACAGGAAATAGAAGGGCTCTGGCCCCTCACGCCAATTTGGGATGAGCCAGAAAGCGCAAAAAGCAACCCACGAGAAAGTGATCATGCTCACGCGCTTGTGAGCTCTGAAGAAACCGATCATCCTTGCCATGGCGTTTTTCGAAGAGTACAGCGAGCGATTATAGACCTGGAGCCACACTTTTGGTCGTGCAGAGCAGCTTGTTGCGAGGAGTCATATGGCACCAGAGAGTTGTCCCAATGAGTCGGGAGAACTATGGCTGGATAATGTAGGTCGCGCATAAGGCGTCCGGTGTAGTCGTAGACCTCCCTTCGCGAAGCGCCGGCTCCAACTAACGCGATGTCTGGCTCCAAACCCCCACTGCTTTCTGCGCAATGAAGATTACACGCGCATCGATTGATGATACACATCCCGATGTAACCTGGTCCTTACACCCGCCCTACTGGCATAAGAAATTCAGAAATTTGGAGAAGCCTCCTTTGATGAGAAACAGCAGACTTCGAATCCTAAGGTTTCTGATTGGGTTTTTACCTCTCGTAGCCGCCGCACTCTGTATTCCATTAGGCGTTTCGATTGACCGGTTTTGTGCTGACGCGAGGAGAGGCTTACGCTTCACCACTCCGTTGACAGCGAACCGGGCAATCTGGTTTAGCCTGCGATGACGCTGATTTTTCTCCAGGCGCACGTCGGCTCGTTTTCGTTCCTGTTTGCGAACTGAGGGATCGGGCGATCTCTGACCCTCATTCCTGACCGTTGGCAAGCGCACTCGCAGACTGAAGAAGACCGCCTTCGGACGTCGAGTGCAGGTCTTGGGCAGCACGGGCTGACTCGAGGCCTGTCCGCCCATCGCCCGATCGCAGCGCTTGGCGGGCCGCTTGGCGCAAAGCATACGCGTGTGCCGCCAGCAGCATCGGCGCCGTAAGATCAGCACCGCAGCGCGAACATTGTTGAGCGCCGCGAAACCGGGCCTTGCAAACCGGACAGCAAAGTGCGCTTTCGCCACTCATGCGCGGCCCTCCACGAAGAACAGCAACTCCCGCAAATCGCTTGCCGCCTGCTTGAGTGCAGTGGCATCGTTGGCGCCGATTGCGGATTCGATCTGCGCGTTCAAGTCGGTCGCTTCTTCCCGATCCTCTTCGTGCAACTGCTCGAGCAATTGGCGGGAGCGTTCGATCAATTGCTTTCCCTCGCGGGCGACCGAACTCCAGTCGTCGTTCGCCTCGAAATTTTCCCCAGCCGCGGGCTGGACTCGAAGCGAATCCTCGTTGACCATCTGGTCCGAGCCTTCGGCATCTTCGAGTTCGGCGTCCTCCTGCTCGCTCTGGCCCGGGGAATAGAGAGCCTGCAGACGTTTCCGGGCCTCGGCAATTTCGGCTTCGCTCTTGCTCTCCAGGGCGCGGGCAATAGTGATGTGCTTGGACAGGCCAGAGCGCTTTTCGATGGCCGTAACGTGCAGAATTCCGTCCAAGTCCACGCTCATGCGGCAGAGCACTTCGTTCTCGTCTCGCACTGGAGTGAGGCCCTTCACCTGGAACTCGCCGACCAGGATATCGCGCAGAGCATCCTCGTCCTCGCCCTCGTACACGCAAATTTCCACTTCTTCCTGGTACGCATGGCTGGTATAGAAGCGTTCGGTGCGGGTGATGGGCAAAGGGCTGTTGCGCCGCAGGATCGGTTTGTAGCAATGCGGATAAGGAACGCCGCCGCGTTCTCCGAGATAGGAGACTCCGAACGAATACGGCGATACGTCGACCAGCACCCGCTCCACATCGTGGCCCCCCAGTCGCGAGGCCAGCACGCCGGCGCCGAGAGCGACGCACAGGTCGGGATGAATTTCTTCCCGTGGAGTTATGCCGGTGCGCTCCTTCAGCATCTCGGCAATCAGCGGGGTGCGCGTGGAGCCGCCGACCAACAGAATGGCATCGAGGTCGGAAGGGCCCTTGCGAGCATCCGCCAACGCTTTCGATACGCTTTCCAGCGTCTGCTCAAGCAGCGGACGAATCATGCTTTCGTAGCGTTCGCGGGTGATCTCCAGTTCGAGATGCAGCGGCTTGCCGTCGAGTGTGACCAAGGCTTCTTCACGCACCGTCGTCTCAGGCTCGAAACTCAACCGGCGCTTGGCTTCTTCGGCCGCCCACCAGACGCGGGCGCGGGCCACGGGATGGTCCCGCCGCAGATCGATGCCATAGTTGTGCTGAAAGGTCGCGAGCAAATGCTCGGCCAGCAGGTCGTTGAAGTCGTCGCCCCCCAGTTGGTTATTTCCGTGACTGGCAAGCACTTCGGTGATATCGCCTTCCAGAGCCACGATCGAGACGTCGAAAGTTCCGCCGCCAAGGTCATAAACCATGGCGTTGTGCCGGCTGCCTTCTCCATAGGCCAAACTTGCCGCCGTCGGTTCGTTCAGGATGCGCACGGCCTCGAGGCCGGCCAGTTGAGCCGCTTCTCGCGTGGCCTGCCGTTGCGCGTCGGAAAAGTAAGCCGGCACGGTGATGACCGCTTTTTCGACCGTTTGCTGAAGTGCCCGGCCGGCCCAAGTGGCGAGTTCGCGCAGAATCAGCGCCGAGATCTCTGGCGGCCGAAACTGCCGCTCTCCAAGCGAAACCGTTTCGCTACTGCCCATCTTGCGCTTGATGCTGCGCACGGTGCGTTCCGGATACAACACCAACTGATTGCGAGCAGCCTCGCCCACCAGCAACTCGCCCGACGGAGATAGTCCGACGACCGAAGGAAGTAATTTGCTCTGGCCCGACTCGAGCACCTGAACTTTGCCCGCATCGAAAGCCGCTACCTCGGAGTTGGTGGTCCCCAAATCGATGCCCACAATCAGATCGCTCATTGTCAGTTCCTTTCTCCTCCGTTCCGTGCTCGCGGTCGCGCCACTTTGACCTGCGCCAGACGATACACTTCGCTTTCCCACTCGTAACCGTTGCGGTAGACTTCGACCACGGTTCCTTCCGGCACCTCGTCGGTCTCCCCGATGGCAATGGCCGTCATACGCCGCGGATCGAACCTTTGTCCCTCAGACCGGATCGCGCTGACATGGAGATCGAGTAGCGCCTGATCGAGCCGGTCCAGGGTAAGGCCGTAGCCCTGGGAAAGTGCAGCGAGAATCTCCTGCGTCTGCCGCGCGCGCCTCCGGCCAATTCCCAGCCAGCGCGCCCACCGCGGCCGACGTGAGGGAGCCAGCTCCTCGGCGGCGGTCTGCGCCGCGCTCCGTCCGCGTTCCACGCGATCCCGCAGATCAAGTAGAGTGTCGATCTCCCGCCTTTGCGCTAGCTTGCTGCGCGGCGTTTCGGCGGATGACTGGGCGGCGGTCTCCGCATTCCGCCGCTCCGCGGCGGACGCCTCCAGGCCCCGGAACAGGGTATCTTTCAACTGCGTGAATGCTCGCCCTTGCAACCGGACTTCCTGGGTGAGAGCGGTCATGGCGCACCACAGAGAATAGAGATCGCAACTTCGATCGACGGGCGGAAGCGGATCGCCGGTTTCGAGCGCAGAGAGCAACTCGGCAGTCAATCCCGAAGGCGGCGCCTCGTCGGCCAGCGCTTTCTCCAGCCAAGCCTCGAAGTTCCGCACCAAACGCTCGCGTTGTTCCGGAGAGGGCCTCCCATAGAGGGCATGTATATCCATTCGTTGTCTACTTTTTTTCTTTCAATACTGCTAGCCACGGTTCGAACCCGGTGTACTTCCTCTCATCGCCCGCGCCATCGAGCAGGGATTCCAAAGGGGCCTCCGGATCGCAGGAGAACAGGGTGTGCTGCGCGCGCCGGCGCCGGTCGCGCAGCAGATCATAGGCATCACGCACGCTCTCGAACTCGTCGGGACAGCGGTCCGGCGGATACTGCTTGAGCTTGCCGAGATAAGCGGCACGAATCTGCTCGTCGTCGGCTTCCGGCCCAACGCCAAGCACGGCGTGCGGATTGGACGCGCGGTCGGTTTCTCGGTTCATCCCATTACCCTAAAACAGATTGCCCTGTGCGGGCGACGGAAGAGTTCCCGTTGCCTTCTTTGTCTTTTCGCCGGGCGCAGACGGCCGCATCCCCGGCGGAACGTTCCTGAAAATTTTGGGCACCGCAATTTCGGGCGGTTCTCCGCGCGCAATCGCTTCTTCCACTTTCCGTGCGATCCGGGGGGGAAGCCTATCCAGAAACTGCTCGAACTGCTCCAGTGCACGGGAAAAAGCGGCGGGCGGAGGTTCGGCAAACTCGTTCTGGTCCTGGTCCTCTCCATCGTCTTCGCCCCACTCGCTCGGCGTTTCCCCGCGCCGGGCACGACAATCCGCGCAGTCGCAATCGCGCCGTCGAAGCTTGGAGCCATACTGGGCAGGACTGCTGCGTTCGTAAACGGGAAACTGCCTTTCCGCCCGCTCTTCCTCCAGAATCTGCTTCAGCAACTCTGCCGGCACAGGTCGGTTGGCGGTAGCGTCGTCCAGAAAATCAGCTCCCCCGAAGCGATCATCGTTCTCGCGCATTTCATCGAGGATGTTCCCCGCCAGTTCCCGGTTGCGCTCGCGCCGGGCGAGTTCGAGAGCCGCCGTGAAACACCCCTCCTGCCGCTTGGGGCGCCAGTCAGGCAGCACCCGACCGCGAAGGAACAGAAACCTGGCATCGGCTGTGCCCTGGGCCAGACCCACTGCCGACACCGCGTATGCCAGCTTCATGGCCTCACTGCGCAAGGCAGCCTCTCCGAGCACCAGCAGCTGCGTAATGTCGGTGGGGCAGTTGGGCTGATCTAAGGCGGCAAGCAGATGTTCTTCCCAGGACGGCGGCAGGGGCAGCCCCAGACCCGCCCAATCGCCCAGGGCAACAGCTCGCGTGGTTCCGGTGAGCAGTTCCGTGGCGGAAAACCGGGCAAGCTCGAACGTCGGCAGTTCCACCTTGCCATCGAGGTTCGCGGTTTTCGCCAGACCATAGGTCAATACGAAAGCGGGCACCCGACCGCCGAGCAATGACTGGAGCCGCTCGTGGTGCTGTTCGATTGAGACCTTGTCTCCATCGAGCACGGCGGAGAGGAGGTGCAACACGGTTCCGAAAGAAGCAATCTCTCCCTCCCGCACTTCCGGCAAAGCTTCGATGGGCTCGATTTCCGCTTCCTTGACCAAATGCGTCTTGCGTTGCCTCAGATGGCGTATGGCTGCCGAAAGCAGCAACCGCAGTTTGGCCCGCCGCACGTCTGGGTTGAGCCGGTCGAGTTCTTCCGCGCTTTCGAGATGTTCGAGCGACTTACGATAGGCCCCGCGCTTCTCGGCCGATTCCATCAGATAGAGCGGAGGTTTTGTGTCTCCGGGTCGGGCTTGCCGCCAAAGCTCAGCCACCTGATCGGCCGCCTTCCAACCCCGATGTTTGTCCGCCCAATGCAGCCACGCCTGAAACGCGTCCGGATGCGGATCGGCCCGGCACGCCCGCTCGTACAACATCTCGGGAGAACGCAGATCGTCGTCTCCTAGTCCTCCGACGCTTCGGTCGCGGCGGAGCGGGCGCATCGAGTCGAATTCGTCGAAAGAGTCAGCAGGCAATCGCTCGGCGAGCTTCGCCATATGCAAGGAAAGCACGCCATCCTCCAGGCTCCCCGCGGCAAACCATTTTTCCCGGATGGCTTCGCGCCGGAACGATTCCCAATGAAACAGCGCTTCCGCTATGCTGTCCCAATCCATATGGTGCTCGAAACTTCGCGCCATCAGTCTCCAGAAGTAGGCGTTTTCCCGCGGCACGCCGCCAATCGCCGCAAGCATTTCGGAACGCCACAGGCCTCGCGCCAGAGAGCGAATCAGAATATGCTGGCGCAGTCGCTCGCGAACCTTGGGAAAGCATTGGCCGCAGATTGCGACCGCGGATCGGGTCGCATCGAGCAGCGCTTTGCGTTTTTTCGCCGTCAACGCTTGTTCAAGAGCCACTAGCGCGGGGCGCAGCGCCGCACTGCCGTCTCCGACCGCGCTCAGAAGCCGTTGCTCGGCTGCGTTGAACTCGGACTTGGCGGTTGCTGTCCCCAACATCGCGAGCAGAGGCCGAATCAGTCTGGCGGGAGCCGAATCGGCCGGCACCAGCCGCAGCCATTTTTGGCAGGCGTCGTCCTCGCGCCGGTAGAAGCTGGCGATCGCCCAGATCAGGGCCTTCCATCCACCGAGCGCGCTGCGCCGGGACACCTGCGGCAGGGCCAGAACCTGGTCGTCTACGGTCCCACGCGTCACGGCCCGGAACACCGCCTCGAGTGCCACGGCGCCCTCGCGCAAAGGGTGCTCCGGGGGCAACGACGACACCGCTGCCAGGGCGGGCAGATCGTACACCCGCTGGCGGACAAAAATCTCGATGCGTTCGCGAACTTTCGCAGGGAGGTTCATGTCCGCGAGCGGCGCCACGATGTGGTCAAGCCTGCCTTCCGCTGCGGTAATTTCCCACTGTAAGTCGAGCATTCGCGCGCGCGACAAGGGAAAGCGTTCGCCCACCATTTGCAGCAGCATCTTGGCCTCAACAGCCATCCCCAGCCTCATCATGTCCTCAATGCGGCATTGATACGCATCGAGCAGTAAAGCTTCGCTTTCGGGCGTGCCCGCGCGCTTGTGCAGATCCTTCGCCAGTTCGACCGCAGCCTTCGAATGCCGGCCGGCAATCAACTCGCGAATCCGGGGAAACTCCGTATTCGCGGGGTTCCCGCCATTCGTTAGGCCGACAGCGTTCGCTCGCTGGATCCCTTTTTTGTATTTTCTTGCCATAGGCGATGCCAGATTGCGAATATTCTAACTCCTATCGTCGAGGATCGCGCGAGTTTGCAAAAATTTCTCTGGCGCGTCCTTGGGATGCGCATGGTGAAGTAGCGACTTCGGGAAATGCCGGGGGCCTTCACATATTCGCTGAGGCGGGCCTGAAGCGCATCGGCGTCCCAACGCGCACGATCCAGCAAGTACTGCATCCCAAAAGGCGAAGCTTCCCCGGCCCCCTCCGCTACCTACCAACTGTTCTTCCGCTCGCAACCGCTCCGCAACCCTTCCAGATAACTCCGACTACGCTCTCGTACCTCCGAACGCGCAAATACATCAGCGACGCATTGGTGCGACCGCTCCAACGCGACCTTCCTACCCTGGATCGCCTTCTCCATCGCGGCCCGCGGAGAACCTGCCTGAGCCACCTCAGCCTATCACTCAGTTACAACTGTAGTATTCGCTGATTGGACGTTGACGACCGATCGCCGGCAAATCTTTGAGAGTTGTTTGGCTGGTACAAATGTCCGCGCGGATCGGGTGAACATCCGGCACACGATTGCCATACTGCGATGGCTGTCACACGTTCCAAGGGTTAACGATTGGTACCGAGAGATCCTCAAAGTGAACTACGTTGCGAGTTGCCAAAACATCGCGTGGTGCTGGAAGTCGAACCGGTGACAAAGACCTTAAAAAGCCACTGTCCTGAGGCCAAGTCCTTTCGTCGTTGAACCACCCTGATAATTGCTCGGTGAAAACCTCCTTACACCGCTCGCGCAAGGATTGGTTGGGCCTCAGCTCCTGTGTCGCACTCGGCGATCAAGTAGATCGTTGGTTCCCGTAGCAGATTCCCACAAGGTCAGTTCATGACTGGCTGGATCGGCGGCGTGGAGCCAATCCAGAAACGCCTGCTTCGGCTTCACTACGACCGCCAACCTGTTTAGGGTTCTCTCCTTTACGCTGCCACACGCTCGTAGCGGTAGTGCAACCCGCCCATCTGGGGAAGGGCAATAATCCTTCCTCGATTCATGACAGCCCGCGGTTCAGGAGTGTCCTTGGCCAAAAGCAAGGTGTGTCCGGGATCGGTGATCCCATCGGCGGTGTCGCCACCGCCACCGACCGATATAACAGTTTGGCCATGCTCGTGTGCCGCCGGGGCGAGACTTTGGCCCAACTACTGACCCGACTCGACCAAGCGATCGACAAAGGACTGGCCCGAAGACGTCTACACTGACGAAATCAACTCCTATACTCATCCGCTTCGCCGATTCGCGGCGTGAGAGGTTCGTCCGGCCTCAGCCCGTCGTGGTCAAGGTCGGTTCGTTCCAATGAGGTAACAAATCTCGCTGAGCTAAGATCTTGATCAGTTCGCCGCCGAGCCGGTCATCGAACAGGACGATCAGTGCGTGGTACGTCTTGTTCACAACATCGATCATCAGCGCCTTCATTTCCTCGTCGTTCAGCCGCGAAAGGTTTGGCCAGGGAATCTCTCCGTAGGGCGACCGTACGACCACGTCTGTGTAGTCGCCGATCTGCGAGTCCGGAGTAATCCCGGCATGCATATCCTCGAGCATGGTATTTCGGAAACATTGCTGTGCGAGGTACTTCGCGAGCCTCTTGAGCACTTCGGGATTGGCAGAGATTTCACGTGCGGTTTCGCCAGTCATTGTGAGACTCCAGGCTTGAGATCAAGCGAACCCCTGGGCAGGCGCGATCTATCTGTCTGCCGATTCTACGTGAGGAACCACCGGATTTGGTCTAGCTTGCCCTGCGTGACCTCGAGCAACCATCAACGTAGAGAAGCGCCTGGAGCTTTTTTCTCCTCGAAGGCTTAAAGCTACTCAGATAACCCGCAAGCTCGTAGGGGTTGAAGATGTTCCACACCGCGGCTTGAAACCGTGGAAACTCGGCGGCAAACTCCGGATGCTGTTCTGCCGCATTAGCAAAGTTCATGAGCTTCTCCCCGAGCAGATAGTCGAGCGCGCTCTTGACACCAAATCGCCTTTTAATGCCGCGGGTTGCCCGGCACTGTTGTACCCAGATCTTGTGAAATTGTATGCGGCTCATGGCGCTACTATAAAGGCTGGTCTCGTCGTGCGCAAAAGACTGCGCCGATTCCCCTGGCACGACGCATCCGCCAGATGCATGTCCCTTACCGCTACACATCATTCCTTAGAGCGGACACTCGAATGCCCATGCGGCTCGTCACCATGGTCAACTTCGGACGCTTACACTTCTTCGATTCTCGCGGGGGAGCGCAACCAGATTCCGTCCTGCGCTTCTATTGCGACAGATGGATTGAACGTCTCGCCAGTGCCATAGATTCTGAACCAGTGCCAGTTATAAGGATGCACGTTGTCCTTATGAAGACCACGCGGAGCCGCGCCCTGTCACAAGTCCCAGTCAAGCTGCGGCGGCACCGGCACTTCTTTGCCCTGTGCCAATGGACTTTCTCACATTGACGTACCAGGCTTTCGCCAGGTACGGCCGTCCGATGATGCCTGCGCGGATCTTTTGAACGACCTCGATGGTGTGCGGCGAAGACCGCTGCTGTGTGCCCATCTGCACGAGTTTCTGGTGCTTCCGCTGTGCCTGCCGCAGCATCTCGCCCTCGGCGGGATTGTGGCTGCATGGCTTTTCTACATAGACGTGCTTGCCCGCCTGCAACCCGGCAATGGCCATGGGTGTATGCCAATGGTCGGCCGTAGCAATCGTGATAGCGTCTACATCTTTCAGTGCAAGAATCTTACGAAAGTCTTTGTCATCGGCCTTGGCGTTAGGGGCCGCCCCAATTCTCCCGAACCTCTTGAGGGCCCGATTACAAGGTCGTTGCGTTCGGCCGCAACTCGAAGAAGCTTGAGCCTTGCGCAGAGCGGAGCCGCGCGCGGCTTCGATCCAAGGGTTTGATTCCGAATCAGTTGGTTTCAGCCTTATTGGGACTTCTTGGAGCCGCGCAAAACTGCATGTCACTCATTCCAAAGATAAATGCCATCGCGGAAAGTGGGATTACGATGCACCTCAGGAATAACATTAACTTGTTTATTTTCAATAACTTGGCGGAGAGAGTGGGATTCGAATCCGTCACAAAACGTAGTTTCAAGAACATATAACGCACGGACTGTATTTAAAGTACATGAAAGTACGTGGTACGTCGCGTTAAGTGATTGCAAAGTGATTGCAGGTAAGGCCGACAAGACTCTGGTGACCAAACACCTAACTCCGAACGACCGAAAGCATGGTGGCAGAGACGTAGTTGAACCGCCGGCGCCAGCCTTTTCAGAGTAAATAAAACCGTGCGACTTTGGCGCCTGTTCTTAATCTCGCGATGCCTTTGCCTGTTCGCTGTCGCGCTTATCCGGGAGAACGACGGCTATTGCACTGAGTGAATCGTGGTGGCCGATGATGCGGCCATCGGACAGAATGGTCAAACCGGCGCCCCGGTGGTAGCGCTCGCCGGTCCGATCGTAAATGACGGTAAGCAAATGGCCATGATAAGGCAATGCATCGAGGGCAAAATAATCCCACTTGCCGTTTGGAACCAGTGGACGTATTTCAAGATCGTTCGCCGCCGAAGGCCGAACGCCGATGAGCCCCGTAATTATCAGATCCGCGTATCCAGAGTGGTTGTAGTAGCGGCCCCGGTTTGGCGGTGGCTGATTTTTGGATATCAACATATTTCTTGCGATCCACTTCCCGGTATCAGCGTCGAGGTTTTCGTCGATCCAGGGAATCACTGTTCCATCCGGCGCACGAATATGTTGCGACTTGGTGTAGGCGCTTAACAACTGGAAGTAATCGCTCGATGACACTACGGATTGCTCTTCATCGTCCAGCAGGTTCGCGAGCCCGAGAAGAGTTTGGGTTGTGGCAAAGGGCCAGGAAGGGCCGTTCCACAAGCATTCGTGCGAATTCTCGAAATTGAAACGGGGACTCCGGCGTTCCGCCGTGGTTGGACCGTATGGGCCCGCAAAACCCTTGGGATCGAATAACTGTTTCCAGGCGTCGGCATGGACCGCGGACGGGATATCGAAATACCATGGGACGAAGCCGACAAGCTCACGCACGCCGGACCAGTCTGCCGAGCCCTTGCGAGGAACTGTTTCGTAGAAGTTGTCGCCCGGGTTCCACAACCGGGTTTCAATAAGCTGGCGAATACGATCCGCCTTCGCCGTATATTCCTTCGCGACATCGGCCTGGCCCGCCATGTCGGCAATGCGGGCAATGGCTACCGCGTCGCCGTACATGTAGCTGTTGATGGTAGGACGATATCCGCTTCCGCCAATGCTGAATTCCATGCCGTCGCGATCATCGATTTGCCAGTACAGTCCATTAGGGTCTTGGTGGGTCTGTTCCCACTGTGCGTAATTCTCGCGGAGACTGGGAAGAAGGTTTTCGGCCAACTGCTTGTTCGCTGTGGCCAGAAAAAGCTGGTAAACGGAATCCGCAGCCCAAAAGCTGTAGCGTCGAGGCTCGCCCTCGGACCCAAACCAGAAGTTTGTGTAGTCCTCAACATATTTAGAATTCCGCAACCAGCGGGCTTCGCGGATATGGTGCCCGGCAGCGGCGCTGATGGTATTTCGTTTTCCCGCCCAATAAACAATGTCCAGAAATTCATCAATGACAAAACCGCCAGGAGTTGGCTTGACGTGTTTTTGAAATGAATACCAGCGAAAGTAGTAGATCTTCTCCAGTTCCTTGTCGGGGACGTCAAGCCAGGGGATGTTTTGTTCAAACCATTCCCACTGCAGCGGATCGCTCGCGCCCAGCATCACTTTTTCGTCGCTGGAAAACTGCACGAAATAGGGGCGGAAGCTGCCCGGGTCCAGCACGGAACGCGAGGATTGCGCCCGGACGTTACTGGCAGAAAACATCTGGAACAGCGCCAGCCCCAGGAGAACCAATGACGCGCACCCTAAACCGATTGCCACCCACCTTCGAAAAAGCGTCATAAGGGCCGGAATCCAAGATCTTCACCGGGGTGAGTGACCAGGCCGATCTGCTCGAATGATTTGTTTCTGCCGTTGTACCAGAGCATCCAGCGGCCATCAGCAAAAACGGCATACGGTTTGTAGCAGGCGGCGGCGTCCCATCCGTCCGGCGTCGGACGAACAATGGGATTTGCAGGATGGCGAACCCAGTTCGTAATACCGTCTTTCGATCGCGCGAGTCCGATCTGCGCGTGATCAACGTCACGAAAGCCGATATAGAACGCGTAGTACCAGCCTTTCCAAAACAAGATTTGAGCAGCCGTGACTCTTTCCTTCTCCCATTCCGTTCCCTGCGCAGGAGTCAGTACGGGATTTTTTGAATACTTGTCCCAATGCAAGCCATCGCTGCTGGTGGCGTAGCCAATTTCGTTTGGCTCGTACTGTTCTCCACCGGAGTACCACATCTTCCAAACTTTTTGGTGTTCGTCCCACATCACGTGCGGACACATGACCGCAATGCCTTCCCACGGCAGAGTCGGCTCCAGAACGGGTTGGGACGATTGCCGCGCCCAGCCTCGACCATCGGCACTCTTCGCATACCCGATCTTCGACTTGCCGTCCGCCTGACCGGTGTACCAAATGTGATATCCATCCTTGCGATGCACGATCACGGGGCGATTGATGTTCTCTTCCCATCCCGTAGCCGGCTCTGGGGGCAAAACAATTTCGGGAGCCGGCCAGTGGATTCCGTCCTTGCTCTCGGTGATTGCAATACTCTTCTTGGGACGCCACGACACCCACATTCTGTACACGCCATGCTCTCGCAGGACGCAAATGTCGAAACAAGTACCGTACTGCCCACCTAGGACAGGGTTACCTGTGTATTTCTCCCAGCCACCGTGAATCTCGGAATCCGATCGTCCGCTACCCTCCAAGAAGGAGGGTGTGAGACCCGGTATCGCCATCATCATCAACAGTTCTCTTCTAGTCATAGAGGGTATGATTCAATTTGGAGGCAGGTAACCCGCGTAGTCCCACTTGCCATTACTCATAAGTCCGACAATGCCTTTTTTGTTTTCTTCGTCGCGATACTTATTGAACAGTTCCAACTCTTTCGCAGACTCTTCTTGTTCTCCTGTCGCTTTCAGCAACCTAGCTAGGTGGTAGTGAGCAAGAGCGTACTGAGGATCGAGTTCGATGGCGTTCTTTAGTGATATGCGTGCGGTTGCGAAATCATGTTGCGCCAGCTGCACCTGCCCTAAGGCAGCAAGGGGTCGGACATCGCCTTTGCCATTGTTCACGGCTTGTTGCAAGTCACGAAGCGCTAGAGGGATTTCCCCGTTTTCACGATGGATCTGCCCGAGATAATAGTGGGCTGCCGCGCTGTGCGAATTACGCTCAAGCACTCGTCGAAACTCAGCCTCAGCCTCCCGTCTCCGTCCGGTACTCATTAGTGCTCCACCCAGACCTATCCGCGACCACTCGTCGTATCCATCAAGATCAAGGGCAGCCTTGAAATCAGCCTCGGCAGCCTCTGTTTCTCCGAGTCTGAATTGCGCAAGGCCCAACTGGTACCATGCATGTTGGTTGAGACGGTCCTGGACTACCACTTTTTTCAGTGCGTCCCTAGCATCCACATACATGCGCCGGCGAAGGCAGACCTGGCTGAAGTGAAGAAGAGTGGCTGCATCTGTAGCAGCGAGTGCCTTGGCCTCGTACAAGTGTGAGATCGCTTTCTCCTGTTGTCCAAGCAATCGCTCCAATTCGGAGAGCTCAACCAGCGCATCGACGTTGCCTGGGCTCACTTCCAACATCCGGTTGTATAATGCTGTGGCATCAGTCAGCCTGCCCTGCTCAGAGTATCTTCCTGCAAGCATGTACAGTAGATCGAGATCTATTGCGGTACCCCCATTCTCGACGTTGACCTCTAACCACTTCTGCGCCACTGCATTTAGTTCCGGCTGGCGAAATATCTGGGCGGCCAACAGCGCATCACGAGCTTCGACCGGCAAGCTCGCAGACCTGGCACTGTTTCTTGTGTTTTCAACCTTCTCCCCGTCACGCCGGAGCGCGACTGCGTAGGCTGCGATCACCAGAGGGTCGTCCGCTCCACTCCTCATTAGTGGTGCCAAATAGCTCCGACCTCGCGAAAAACTATTGCGATTGAGTGCCGCTATCCCTGCTACTAGTCTGCAGTTGTAGTTCCCGGGGTCCTGACCCAAGAGTTCCACAGCAATATTCTCGGCGGCAACATCGTTGCCGTCCAAGAGCAGGATCAGCGCCAGATTTTCATATGCATCAGACAGTTTCGGATCCAACTGAATCGCCCGCTTGAATAAAACCTTCGCTTGCTCAAATTGCTTTGCTTCGACACTTTGACGCCCCTGATGATTGAGTTCTACCGCTTTCGCCTTGGAAGTATTCCTAAGGGCAGTAGCGTGAGTGCCGCCGTGGCCCGGGCTGGACTGACCAACTCCGGCTCCCAAAGCGGCACAGAGAACAACACACTGCGGGAGGAGAATCCTCGCTGACATGAGCAATACAGCCACCTGCCGGGGTTCGATCTCAAAACTGATAGTGTAGCGACATCTGGAGGACTCGCCCATACGACGGCGCGAGGTAGCCAGGGTGCCGTGTTGAAACAATTTGGCCGAATCCGCCATCGGCGACGTTGGTATCGGGATCGGCAAGTACTGGGTGATTGAAGACATTTTGGGCTGTGAGGCTATAAGTTAGAGCGCCCAGTCTTTCGGATATCGGAAAGGCCTTGGTCAGGGTCATATCCGTGTAGAACTTGCCAGGGCCGCGTACCATTCCACGCCGATAGTTTCCCAAGTCGAGGTGGGTCACGCCTGCGTCAACATCCTGCACGCTGCACCCTGTGCCGGTAAAATTAGCTGGACAGAACGCAGCCGCGTTAATCCAGTTGTCAGCGGCGGTGGTCCGGTTCGAGTGATCCCCGTATATTGGCCCGCCGACGTAGTTCGCCCAGGCTCCGTTAGAAGAACCGACGTTAAAACCCGCCGGGCTACCAATGGTGAGAGCATCGCCAGAGATTACGCTTAAGGTTCCACCGAAAGTCCACCCGTGAAGGACCTCGCGAACAAGGAACGACGATTTTGCGAAGAACGGAAGTTCCCAAAGGTATGTGAGATTGAGAACTTGAGGTTGATCAAAGTTGCTGAGTCCATAGTCAATTTTTCTGTTGTAGGGATCACGATTCGCACCAGCCGAGAAATAGGCGCCCACACTGTCGCCGCTGTCTGTACTCCTGCTTAGCGTGTAGTTTGCGATTAGGGCAAGGCCATGCGCGAACCGTTTGTTAACGGAAATTTGCATCGCGTTGTACCAGGAGTTCGAATCGGAAGACGTGAGGTTTATCTGCTGGAACGCGCCGAAGGGTCTGCGCGATTGCTGATTCGCATTCGTACTCAGAGGATCTCCGTTGATATCGGCACCCGGAACGAAGACCGGGGCGTTGTGGTCGAACGATGTATTGAGGTGGGTACCCCGAGAGCCGACGTAGCCAACCCGAACTAACCAACTTTGGACCGGCTCCCATTCAAACGTGCCATTCATCTGGTAAGTTCTTCCCGCATTAAAGCCCGACTCGTAACCAATGATGATTGGGTTACCAGTGAACACGTAGTTCTTAGCGGCATCCGATCCAGCGATGGGCTTTATGTAAGGAAATGGCGCGGGTTGTCCCATGTACGGGTCGGTGACGCTCACTGCAACTCCGGCCGGACTGTAAACGAAACCATAGGGGGCGGCATTTCCGATGTTGCCGGACTGAGACAGGTTGTAGTAGTCGTAGGTTATGCCGGCGCCTCCACGGATGACCATTTTCCCGGTTCCTGTCAGGTCGTAGGAGAATCCCACTTGAGGCGCGAAGTTCAGCCACTTAGTGTCGAACGATGACTTGCTGATACCACGGTCACCTGCCACCACCAAGCCGGTCGGCGCATTCGGGAACACCGTTGATTGCTGACCCGGACGGAATGCCGTAATGCGCCCTAGTTGTTCTTGATATCCCCAGAAAGGCGCCCACCGTAGGCCGACGGTCGCGGTCAGCCTGCGGCTCACCTTAATCTGATCTTGGGCGTAGGTTTCGCGTGCCGGGTAGTTCCATTTTATGTCTTCGGTTGAATTCTCAGTGAACGTCGCTCCGTCCCCCAGCAGGAAATCTGCGAAAGGATTCCCTGTGCTGCCCACCTGCCCGGCGGAAAAGTTATAGCAACCGGCGGCGCAGAAGTCCTGGAAAGTGTGCTCACGAAAAATACGCTGATAGTAGCCCACCTTAACCGTGTGACGACCCTTGATCCAGGTGAAATTATCAGCAATCGAGATATGGTGGTTGGGGTTGGGATTATTGTAGTTTCCCCAAATCGAGGTCCCGTTGCTGCCCCAGCCATTGATAAAAATACCCACCTCGGTCGCCGGGACCCCGGCATCAGGAACAACTGCCGACCCTAGCGTTTGCCAGCTCAACTTTTCATTCACTGTTTGGCGAAGGGGGCCACCGTCAAAGTGATTGATCCCCACGATCACGTTGTTCAGCATGCGGGGGTTAAAAGCATAAGTATCGTTAAATGTGTAAGTCGAGCTATTGCGCTGATATGCACTTGTGCCTTCGCCCGGGAGAGTAGGGGCGCCAAACTGAATGCCCAGCAAAGGATCACGAACTTGATTGTCAATCCGACGGAACATCGAAACGAAGGCCCGATGTTTGTCAGAGAACTGATGGTCCAATTTCACCACCGTTGCCTTTACCTTGTCACTTTGAGATCCCAGCCATGAAAAACGCCCGTTGGGATCGCTGGTGGTAGGGAGAAGTGTCGGGTCCGCCAACAACGCCTTCGCCATCAGGGAAAATTGCGTGGGATCGAGTTGCGGGGTTGGCACTCCGTTAATTTCGGGTACACCAAAGCTTGACTGCGAGAAATCTCCGATTCGTTCTGCATTGGTTGGAATTCGGAGCTGCTGGAGGAACTGCTGATTTGGGTTGGTGTATTCGAAAGAAGCAAACCAGAAGGTCTTGCTCCGTCCGTCATAAATCTTGGGAATGAAGACCGGCCCGCCAAGATTGGCACCGTACCAGCGCTGCGAGCCAAGTGGTCTTTGGATCCCGGCGCGATTTCCCTCCCACGAGTTCGCATTCAAGCCTGAGTTCTGGAAATAGGTCCAAACCATCCCGTGCAGTTGATTCGTGCCCGACTTGATTACCGCATTGAGATGACTTCCTCCCGAAGTACCATACTCGGCGCCGGCAACGCTTGTAATCGTCGAATACTCTTGCAGATTCTCCACCGACGGTAGAGCCGCAGCATTGCCAGTCAGGTATTCGTTCGCTTCGGTTCCGTCGATCTGATAGTTGTTCGAGGCGCCGCGAGAACCGTTGACCCGGACCCGTGATCCATTGTTTCCATTTTCTGCTATAACGGCGCCGGGCTGCGTGAGTTCCACATTCACCCGGGCGTCACGCCCGATCACTGGCAATGCAGCCAACTGTTGTTCGCTGAGCGAGTCCTGAATCGTTGGGGTCGCCGTGTCCACCTGCGTGGCAGCGGCGCTGACTTCGATATGCTCGCTTGTAGCCCCTGGTGACAGCGTGATGATTAAGGTAACCGTCTTCGCAGCAACAACGGGGCTGCTCGCAGATTCGAAGCTGCGAAAACCAGCAGCTTCAACCCTGACGCGGTATTGACCGACGTGCAAAGAACCGAAAGCATAGCTTCCGTCCGAGGCCGTCTCGACAGTGGCATCGATGCCCGTATCGTCACTGTGCGCCGTCACTTTGGCGCCCACGACGACTGCTCCGCTGCTATCTTGGACCCGCCCGATAAGCTTGCCAGCAATATCTTGAGCGAAGGACATCTGAGGAAAAAAGGTCCCCAGAATCGTGAGTAAGCAAATAGCTGTGCTGGCTATACGGTAACCGCGAACACACTTACGCCCCACCATCTCAAAACTATTCATGCTGTCTCCCCCCACGCTGCAAATCTGACTTGGATTGCCACGGTCGGCCTCCTGGCCTCGCCGCGAATGCCTCATGTTGAAACGCGCATGCTCGCACGTGTGTAACAGAAAGACTTGCGTGACTCTACCACCGCGGCTGTGGGCCACAAGATGCTGGTGCACCTATTTGCGGTGGTGCATTGGAACTATTGCTTTCTGTGGTACGAACGAGGATTGGGGGGCGATAAATGCTATTGAGTAACGCGGATCAATCCCTTGCGAATGGCAATAGTTACAGCTTCGGTCCGGTCCTTGGCTTCGAGTTTAGCCATCAAGCTGATCACATGATTTCTGGCCGTCTTATCGCTGATAAAAAGAAGAGAGCCAATCTCCTTATTGGTCAGTCCCTTGGCGACGCACTGTAATACTTCCACTTCACGCGGACTGAGCGCCGAATGGCTGATTCGTTCCGCTAGTTTGGCCGCGATCGCCGGTGGAATGTAGGCCTTCCCCTGATTGACAGTGCGAATCGCGTTGATCACATCCTCCTGCGGTGCACTCTTGACCAAGTAGCCCAGAGCTCCAGCCTGAAGCGCGTTGAATACATCCTCATCCATTTGATAGTTGGTGAGCACTAGTATCTTGACAGCTGGCTCCGCGGCGCGTAGCGCGACGATGGCATCCACTCCGTCCATCTCGGGCATTCTCAAATCCATCAGGACAACGTCGGGACGCAATTTCGGAAGCGATGTGAGAGCCTCGCCGCCGGATGCCACCATTCCAACCACGGTGATTCCCTTTTGGCTCCCCAGCATGCTTCCGAGACCCATGCGGACTACAGGATGATCATCGACCACCAGGACTCTTATTGCGTTAGGCAGATCCAACCCCACCCTCCCGTGCTTTCCGATACAACTTTCGACACGTACTGACCACCGATTTGAATCGCACCAGGGCGACCCGGCGACGAGGTATTTCAGCTCTCACCTGAGTGCCTTTACCGGGTTCGCTGGAAATCGTAAAGTCGCCGTGAAGAGCGCGTATCCGTTGTCGCATGCCCGATACCCCGAAACCACTTCGGTCGAGCTGCGCTGGATCGAAGCCCTTGCCATCGTCCGCCACCTTAAGCGCGACGACGCGGGTGCCGTAATCCAGATTGATCGAGAGATTGTTCGGGTTACCGTGACGCAACGCATTCGCAATCGATTCCTGCGCAACCCGATATAGCACGTCTTCCACAAAGAGTGGAAGATCGACTCGCGTCCCGGTCACCACAAAGTTGACGTGAATGGCGCAACCTTCCGTGAGACGGTCAATCGACTGCTTCAGAGCGTCCTGCAGGGTCGTGGTTTCTTCGAGAGGTTGCGGACGCAGCATCACGATACTGCGATGCGCCTCAGAGTGACTGTGCCTCACCATGTCCAGCGCCACATCGAGATGCCGCTCCAGAACGGCATCTCCTTGAGGGGAGTTGTTCTTGGCTGCCTGGATCTGGAATGCCACACCTGCGAAACTCTGCGCCAACGTGTCGTGCATTTCGTGAGCTACACGGGAGCGTTCCGCCATGATCGCCCGGAATCTGGTTTTCATCATCCCCACTCGCACTACGTGTGCTGTCCAAACAGCGCATAGTAATACCAGGCCGAGTTCGAACAGGTGCCGGATGCTCCACCAGGGCGCGCCGGAGACGGTATCGATGTCTTCCGCGGAGCGAAGCAATAACGCAAATCCTCCGGCGTAGTGAGTATCTTCAGGCCGAACCGAACAGATTCCACGCAGTCGCAAAAGAGAGCCGCGCTCCAAACGAGGCAACAGGAGATCTCCTTTTGCCGAATCAAACTTTGCGAGAAATATCTGATTTCCACTCTCAATCTTGAGCGAGTTCTCCGGGTCCTTGCGGCCATCGCCAACCAACCGGCCTTGGACTTCAATGAGAGAGTTGGCAAATTTCCCCAGCGCCGCCTGATCTGCGGTTACCGCCAACGGCGGAATGGGTATGCCCGGCCAAAGCGTGCGAATGCTCGCCTTTCGGAAGAGAAGGCCGTGATCGCTTTCCTCAGCTGAGCCGGTAACCAGAACCTGGTCGCCGATCTTCAGATCCTGGGACGAGATGCCGTCGACCTCTGCCCCTTCGGTTGAGTCCTGCACATAAACAGGATTGCCGTTGCGGGTGACGGTTGCACGCACGGTAATGGGGTCCGAGTGCTGTTGCAGCAGCGAGTGAATCGTCGATATGGGAGCGTAGGCGTCGCCAACGGAACCATCGGCGGCTGTCCGCGCACCCGGGGCCAGCAAAACTGACAAGAGCAAAAATGTTCCCATCATCCTTCACACCAGAACTACTTCAGCGAGAACTATCGAGTTTCGTCACTTGCACACTCTTCCATACACCGCCTGAATCGTAGGACCGAAGCCCAATCTTGCCGCGCAAGGGACACGGATCGAGTGTTCGGTCGAGCCGGGTCAATTCAGTGGAATCTTGCCGATTGACAATCGCATTGACCTGGCAGCCCTTGAGTTCAACTCGGATGTGGTACCAGGAATTGGGCACGATAGGTGTGGAGAGAGTCTTTGCTTGAGCCTCCTGCCAGTCGTGATCAGCAACGCCAAGGACCAATGCCTCGTCGCGGATGCGCAGCCCGATGTAAATACCGCTGTACGCATCAACACCTTGCTCCGGATCGGAGACTCGCGCGATGAGACCAGCGTCGCCGGAGGTTCGGAGAGCTACGTCTGCCTCGACGGTGTAGTCCTTCCAATAGGCGGAACCAGTCACTAACTTGGCGCCTCTTTCGTTGGACTCATTCACCATCGTTCCATCCTGCACCTTCCAGTTCCCCCCATAAGCGGTCCACTCCGCGATGTCGCTACTCGCAAAGCCATCGTGATAAGGCAGTCCCCGGTTAGGAGATTGCTGAAGGCGAATCACGCCAGTCGTCAACGCAAAAAGAACGGCAGCAGCAATGAAGAATAGAAGAATGTCCCTTCCGATCTGCCCAGACGCCGAGTCGGATTGATCGTCGGCGCGAGACTGCTCCTGAACGTTGATCATGTGCTCTAATTTCATAGAAGAACCTTCACCGGGTCACCTGACTTTGCGCATCCACATTGTCGCGCCTGAGCAGGTGCGCCCCGATGCGTTGGGGAGGGGGCAGAGCGCGCCCACGAATCGCATCCAGCAGCGCGCTCGCGGCCAGATATCCCATTTGATCGCTATCCGACGTGACCGCGGAATCCACCCTGCCTTCGCGAAGGTCGGTCTGCAGAATAAGATAGTTATCGCAACCCACCAGCGCAACTGAGCCGCCGAGACCGCGTCTCTGGATCGCGAGTTTCGCTCCTTCGGTTGCCGCAGCACTCACCGCGAACAGGACTTTCAGACGGGGAAACCGGTCGAGCACTTCGCCGGCATCCTGCTCCGCCTCGGGTATAAACGAAGTGCCGGAATGCTGGGCGACCATCCTGATCGTGGGATGACTGCTCATGTAAGCGATAAAATTTCGAGAACGTTGCACGGTTTCGGGTGCCGTCCGGTCGACTCCTACGACGGCAACTTCGCCTCCTCCATCGAGAATGCTCAAGACGCGCTCGGCCGCCAATTTGCTTACTTCGTTCTGATCGGGGGCGACAGAAGTGATGTACCGACCACTGGGAATCGGCGTATCCGTCTGCACCACCACGACGGGAATTCGACGGGCGACGAATTCGTTAATCTTCGAGGTTAACGCCAATCCGTTTGTCGGGCCTAAAATCAGACCCTTAGTGTCACTTTTTAGCGCATTCGACATCAAGAATATTTGTCGATCCACGTCATCTTCTCGGGTCGGTGCATTCCAATACAGACGGAAACCCGCTTCACGAGCGGCGCGATTTGCTCCCCGATGCATTGCTTCCGTAGGTAACGTGCCGCTTGTGCGAGGAATAAAAGTTATCTCCGGCGGGCGCAACCTTGGATGCAGAGCGGGAAGTGCTCCGAGGACGAAGCCACTGAGGGCACCAAGGACCAACGCGTAGAAGGTTCGCGAGGGCATCAGATTTTAAAACTCTAACGGCGAAGTGACGCTATCCAACTTCCACATCGAATTGACCGGACTTGCGGGATGCGCTTATGCATACGTATCGATCAACGACCGCACCGGTGAAAGACTGCGCTTGGGTGTGGTGCAAATCTGAACGAGACGATGGGTGTGCTCCCCCTTACGCAACGAATGCCGATTCGCGGGGCCCAAGAGATATATTTCCCAGAGCGAGTCTATTACGAGGTCAGAGACAGCCACAAGGAACAGGCTGAGACAGCCAAGAAAATGGTGCATTTGCACTATTGGGCCAAGATCGAACATTTTCATTGGTTCGATCGTCTCCTGAAGATGTAGGGGGTGTTCTAGGTGTCGCGTTGGTGCGCATTACGCTGCTGTCCTGGCTTGTGATGTTTCTGATGAACCATATCGGCTGGTACCGGGATTGCCAATCTGGCTCTGGTACGACCACACGGAAGCCAGCCAGAGGCGTCTGTTGAATGGTTCATATGAACCATGCAAAACCTTGGCCCCTCGGATATACAGTTGGCTTGGGGAGGAGATGCAGCATGGGAATTCGGGAGGTCGCTAAAATGGCATCTGTCTCGACGGCAACGGTGTCGCGGTTGATCACTGGCTCCGCAAGAGTGTCCCCTAAGACGGCGACCCGAGTTCTGCACGCTATGGAAGCCCTCGCGTTCGAGCCCAATGAGGCAGCCCGTCTTCTGGCCATCCTAAAGAAGCTCAAACGCAATGGCGGTGTGTAATTGGCCAAGTTAAGAATTCTTATTGAACCCGCGAAGGGCAGCCGGCCTGCGAAAACTATGCATCCTTAATTTATTTTCTCGCTCGTTTCGACAGGTACTCCGTGCCGCACATGCCTTCGTGATCTTCAGGACGAGACCCCGTATTGCCCTTGAAGTCAGCGATTGACTGGCTGATGCGTTCGATATCGATGGTTTCGACAAATCGCTCTTCCTAACCCACGATCCGGCAGCCGACATGATGGACACGTTGCGGAAATGATCTTACGCGGTTACCAGAATCCTGGTGCCGAGCAAGACCTTGCCCAACCCATGGTGTCCTCTCGGGAGCGTGAAATTGTGCAGCTTCTGGCTGAGGGAAAGAGTAGCAAAGAGGTAGCGTCGTTTTTAAATTTAAGCGTAAGCACAGTAGAAACACACCGCTCGAACATCATGCGCAAATTGGGGATCCACTCCCTGAGCGAGTTGGTGCTCTATGCGATTCGCAACAATATTGTTCACGTTCAGGTTGGTCCACAATGACGTTGTTAAGCCCTGATGATCAGATCCGCTGACATCTTCTCGCGTAGACGAGAACCCGGTAACCTCAGCTAAGAAGAACTTCAGTAACCGGCGGTAACCGGGCCTTCGTGCCCCTCATCACGTCGCAAGTGCCATTCCCGGCAACACTATCTTTCACTCGTCTGATACATCTGGCATGGCATTTCTTTGAGAATTGGCCGGGCCGGCAGCCCTATGCCTCTGGCGCTCCCACCAAATGGATATCCGCCGCTGGGCATCCTCGAGCTGGACTGCTGTCATTCGCGATCCTATAACCTGCAATCGATCGTTGTCGTTTCCTCGCAATCCTGCAGCAATACCGGCCCATGTATATGCACGTACATAGTCTTTTGAAACACCTCGGCCGCTCAAGTAAAGGTCACTGAGACCACTCTGGGCTCGAATATTGCCATGGTTTGCAGCTCGTTTGAACCATTCCGCGGCCTTGCGCTCATCGAGGGGCACTCCGACTCCTTTGATATAGCCTAGCCCGAGTTTCCATTGGGCGTTCTTATTACCGTTTGCCGCCGCTTTGGCGAACCATGCCATTGCATCCCGGTAGTTCTGCGGCACGCCTTCACCATCCGCATATCGCAGGGCCATTTCGTATTGAGCATTGGAATCACCTGCACCGGCCCGGTTGAGTGTTCGATTCACTTCGGTGCCCTGAACTGGGTCCTGGATTGCCAGCATAGCCTCTTGCCTGGTAGCTGTTAGTACATTGGCCGACGCTTTCGGCGGCCCATTGGTCTTCTTGTCTTCTTCGGACAACACATGCTGCTGCGGGAGAGGTGGCTCGTGGTTCGCGGCCGCGCTCCGAAGAATTGCGATGGGTGTTGCTGCTCTTGGATGATTGAGGTGATAGTCGTAGCCGAAGATTACTGCCAGAGCAAGGGCGGTGGCCAGTCCTGTTATTAACCAGCGAGCCCCACTCGGATGCTCCTGGCTCGTCATAGTCACCGGCTGATCAGGTAATTTCCCGTTCCACTCGGGCGCTTCTGTCGCATCCGTGGTCGGTAGGCGGTTGTTCTGCTCCTTTAGTACATCGGCATGGGCCAAGAGTTTTTGGAGATTCCTTATGGCCTCAATGTGCTTGCTTGGGAGCTGATAAAGGAGTGGATCCGGTATTGTCGCGGACTCCGAAGACAATGATAGTACCCGATCGGCTAACTTACTCATTGCGATCGCGTCATGCTGATTGAAGGCATACGGATTGACGGACATTACTTCGAGCACTCCCACCACCTTGACATTCTGCTTAATTGGCAATACCAGGACGGACCGGATGCCTGTTTCTTTGCATACTTGGGGGTTAACCCGCCGATCGGTATTAGTGTCGTTGCAGAGCAGGATTTCGCCAGTATCGAGACAAAGCCCAGTCAGGCCGATGCATGCATGCAAACGAGTCCCCACTTCTGGGGCGGAGGCCCCAGCAGAGGCCCGGCAACACAAAGCGCCTTCTGTGCTGAGCGCAATAGTCGCTGCGGTTGCCCCTGTTCTCTCCATTGCCTCCTCCAAAATGGATTGAAGTTCGGGTTCAGGGCCTACCGACTCTTTGCCTTGAGAGGATGTGATTGGGCTGAATGGGGGTGTGCTGTGCTCAATCTTTCGGCGTGACTCCTCGGGAGAGCCGCGAAAACTTGAGTTATCGGGTAAGGGAGAGTTCGACATACTCACGCCTTCACGGCAGCGCTCCCCCGACGGCGTTTAAGCGTATTCGCACGTCTACCACGGGAATTCAGCCAAGCCTGTGGGCGCAGGGACTGCCAGACGTAAAGATTTAGTATACAGCGGTTGGCCGATCCACTACTCTGGTTAGGTTTCCGTAAGCCGCTAATCTCACCTGAATCGAAGCCGCGAAGGATGACCAAACGCCCTTGTTGCGCTGCGCGAAAAAAGCCGTGTTTTTTTCTCTGGTGGCCAGCTCCATCGGGAGCGCCTACCCACCCAAACAGATCAAATCCACAACCTTATTAAGTATAGGCGGAGCTGCCCGTGTGCTGGACGAAATTTCCCAGAAATCTCAGAATGCGGTTCCCGATGCGGTCCTGAACAGCACAAAGTGCTTTGTGCTGATTCCATCGATCACGGGAGGAACTGTGAATGTCAGCGCTGGCGGAGTGGCCAGTTGCCGTTTAGCCGCGGATAGCTGGAGCGCTCCTGCATTCGTTAAATTCAACGGTCGGGGTATTCGAGCTCACCGTAGTGACTTGCTGATCTTTGTTTTGAGTGACACGGGAGTGCGGGCATTGCGGTCTGGCGAATTGCACATTGGAGGACAGAAGCGCGCGGCCGCGCCGCTTGTGAATACAACTCCAGTTACCACCCAGATCGAACTGACCGCGGAGTTGCTAACCTATCAAGGCGCAGCGGGCGTGCTCTCTAGCAGTGCGGCCAGCGGCGTCATTCGCGTCGACGCGGAGACCTCTGATGCGGTCCACAACGCAGTACCGAAAGACAAGACTGAGAAATATCTATCATCGGTTGTTTCTTTCTTTAACGCGATCACGGTCACAGGGATCGTGATTCACCACACGGCCGTGATTCCGGGCGAAAATACAGTGCCCCGGAGCGAGGGCGATATCGACAAATATCATCAGGCGCGCGGCTTCGAAATTTTGTGTTTCGGTCGGGTTTACCATGTGGCCTATCACTACCTCATTATGCCCAACGGCAGTGTGCAAGCGGGTAGACCCGAAAGGTGTGAGGGAGCACATGCGCAAGGGTACAACTCATACCTGGGAATTTCGCTTGTCGGTGATTTCAGCAGTGAAGATAATCCAGCCGGGAAAAAAGGGCCAATGAAGCCGAGCGCGGAGCAGATTGCCTCGCTAATTCAGCTCTGTCGTCGTTTGAAAGAACGGTACAACATTCCCTTGCAAAGGATCGTACGGCATAGTGACATTTCCAGCACCACTTGTCCCGGCGACCAATTCCCTTTCAGAGCTGTTCTACAACAGCTCCAACAGAGCGCGTGGCGTAAAGTGAGGCATCGATGATGGACCCGAAGGGTCCGATAGCATGGATCGTCGTGACGGTTGTATCGACGACTTTGATCCCTGCACCGAAACGAATCCCGCACAGCAGGAGAGCATCTAGCGGGGAACCATTCAGTAGCTTTCGCGTGCTGGACGCTAAGCTGACCCTCCTTGCGAATCAGCAGGACGGTTTGAAGGCTGCTTTCAATCCGTTGCAGGCGGGGTCTCGAAGCGTGGCTGCGCGGCGGACAACATCCTCCAGAAGGATGAACTCCACTGCCGCTGAAATCGGGCGCATAGCGGGCAGGCTGGAGCGGATGTATCAAAAGCGCCACCAGCCCTTCGGCGTTCAAATGTTTAGAGTTCTGCGCATCAGAGCCGAGGAGGTTCAGCGCGGCGTCAACGCTGTGGCTAAAGCGCAAACACCAAGCGCCGTAGACCTCGCCGCAAAGAGCCTAGACGAACGGGTTCTGTCCCTTGTTGTTCAGTTCCAAGCTGCGTCGGGCGGATACGGAGCGGCCCGTTGCTCCCCGGGCGCATGGACATGCTGCGAACCAAAGCGATCCAAGGACTTACTCCAAAGTGAACGGGTCGCATGCATGTGGGGATGTGTTCCAACCTCGCAGACCTGTACAGGGTTCCTGGGTCCGCGTATCCGGCGGCCCTGAAGGGGAAAACATGCAGGCTGTTTTGGTCGCCTTTGATCGCGAGCACTGGATTCCAAACCCGAGTGGTCGAGCTGTAGGTATCGAACTGCCAATCGCCGTACGCGGATTGGCTGGACTACGAGACCTGCTGACACCTGTATAATAATCCTTAGTCTCTGATACTCTCTGCATTCCGACCTGGCGGCATTCTTCTCGATTCCGGACTCACAATGCGAGAGAGGTTACACCGGCGGTGGCGCACCAATGGCCAGGGCGACAGCGGCTTGTGCTACCTTCCGGCTGAGAACAAGCCCCGTCAACGTCGGATTCACCGGCCCAACCGTCACGAATAGGGCCTGGTCCGCACAAAAGGCGTTGGCGATGTGATGGAAGAGGTCTGCCACTTTGTAGGGCATGGCGAATTTCGGGTTGAGTGTCCGGCGCAAAGTGGATGGCGATTTGCAGACGGCAGCGTGCTCACCTGCCGCGACATCGAGGCCGTCTCTTCCCGTGCAGCTTTTCCCCTCCTCATCTTTGCGAACTCATGCTATTCCGCCTGCCCAACGATCGCGGATGCGCATACCTATGTGACTACGCTCTACCGGGCGTTTCTACGCAAAGGCGTACCACACTACATCGGAACCATTGTGCCTATCCCGGACGCGCCGGCCAAAGATTTCGCGCACTCCTTCTATGGCCTGGTTGCGCAAGGCCTCAGTGTCGGGGAAGCGCTTGGTGAGACGCGTCGTGCCTTTGCGGAAAGAACCCGGGTGGCTATCTGGGATTCCTACGTCCACTATGGCGATCCGACCCTCCGACTTCTTGGCCCATCCGAGAACCATGCTGCTTTCCGTGACAAGGAGTATGACGCCTGGGAAGTCGAGCGACTGCTCCAAACCGTTCGCGTACGGGACCCTGATTTGCGTTCAACAATCCGCAAGCACGAAGCGGTGAAACTCTAATAAATATAGAGGAGGCGTTATGACAAATGATGCACGCTCGCAGATAAAAAAAAAATTCAAGAAGTTCCCTACATGGGCTGTGGTGGTGATCGCCATCTTGGGATTGCCGAGCCTCCTGATCGGCTTGTCTACATCATCCTCGTTAGGTCAGTTTTCACTTTTCTGGGCCGCCGTATGGATAGCTCTCGGCGTCTGGCGCATCGTCTCCTATTACAAAAAGCCCAGCGACGCCGAAATGGATGCTTGGATTAAGGAGGACATGGAGAATTTGCCGGGCACGTTTATGTCCCTCAGCTACAGGCCGTCGAAGGCACCTTGAAATTCATTCGCATCCATCGCGGGCACAAGGTGGCCTCCACCGGTATGGTCGAGCCCATCACTCGCGAGTTCGTCAGCTCGATTGAGCGCTTTGCCAAGGACAACCGGATTCCCCTGATCACCTTTGAGAAGGGACAGCGCAAAGACGACTTTGCCAAACAGCAACGCAAAAAGTTCCACCAGCGGGAAGGCGTGGTATTCATCGGCAAGGCCCAGGAGAAATGCACCGTATATCGTACCGAGAAACGTCGCAATCCTAAGACGAAGCGCACTTATCCTTGGATCGTGAAGTCCACGGTCCTGGTGAACCCCCACGCGCCTTTCGTGATGGTAGGTTCTTCTGTTGTGTCTGGCCTTAGGCGGCCTTTTCTGCGGTGATCTTGTGGCCGATAGAGGTGTGGACGTCAAAGGTTCGGACCTCAGGTTCGGCCTCGAGAAGATGTCGCAGGGTATCGTGGATCTTCTGATACTGTTCGCGCTGATA
>Ga0070706_100001077_pt1 | contig 29535 bp, 34 predicted proteins | sample KBSK5501metaG_FD_65476 | JGI IMG/M metagenome (GOLD analysis project Ga0070706, IMG submission 65476) | Corn, switchgrass and miscanthus rhizosphere microbial communities from Kellogg Biological Station, Michigan, USA - KBS K5-50-1 metaG | ecosystem: Host-associated > Plants > Roots >... | reverse complement strand
GCTGGACTGTTCTGCCGAGGCCGCGAGATCGGCCCCGCAAGCGTCGCAACGCTTCGCATCCACATCATTACTCCTGCCGCAGGCGCGACACACTCTTCTAAATTCAGGCGCTTCAAACATAAGAGTCACCATCAGTCACGATCAGGCTACGATCCTGTGGTCGGGTTCTTTCCTGCTGAGTAGTGCTCGCATATCGAAGCGGTCTAGTTCCAAAAAGTTCCGCACAACCGGTTCGTAGGAGCGCTCCATTTCCGCGACCGTTCCAGAGAAGATGACCCTGGCTCGATCCAGAAAAATAATGTGATCAGCGAGTTTTTCAGCCAGACACATGTCATGCGTGACCACCAGGCTGGTCAGCTTGAGTTGCGTTTTGAGTGTGACCATCAGATCTCCGAGCCGGCGCGCCATGATCGGGTCCACCATCGTGGTAGGCTCGTCGTCGTAGAGCACGGCTTCCGGATTCGCCGCCAGCGCCCTGGTGATCGCCACCGACCGCTTCAAGCCGGTAGAGACTTCGGAAGGCAGGAGATCGCGTATATGTATAGCTCCCACCATCTCCAATAACCTATCCACCCTGCGACCGATCTCTTCCTCATCAAGGTTTTCGCGCTCACGTAGAGGAAAAGCCACGTTTTTCCACACCGAAAGGGAGTCGAACAAGGCTCCGCTTTGGAAGACCATTGTCACCTTCTTGTGAATGCGATCCAGTTCCTCTTCTGAGAGATCGGTGATGTCTTCGCAACCAGCGATCACTGATCAGCGAAGCTCTTTCGGCCATCGAGCGCGCGTCGGGAAAGATCAATGTTCTGCTCGCCCGCAACCCCGAGAACGCTCTTATACCTGTCAGCCAGGAGGTCGTGGTCCTCGACACGGCGCCGGAGGATATCGATGCCATCCTCGAAATTGCTGACGCTGTCGACGCTGCGATCCTGTTGGACGACTATCCCGCGGCGCGGGCGCTCCTCTATGGCCTGATGAGTGAACTCCGGGTCCGCACCTACAATCTTCCGCTGGCAACTTATCCTGTTGCTTTGACGGAGGCCGCGCGCCTGCTCGATGAGAAGAAGAACGACGAAGCGCGGATGGTGCTGATGGTAGCGCTTAGCACTTTGGTAGCCATTGATCGAGTTACACCTTTGCCGTTGCTCCTGGCGCGGGAGGCAATCAACGAAGCGGAAGCCCAGCGCAACACCGAGAAGGACTCGGCGCGAGAGCTTCTGGATACGGCACGCTATGAGCTGGACCGGGCCATGGCGCTCGGTTACGCGACACAGGACCCCGAGTACAAAGCTTTGAAGGACGAAATCTCGAATCTGCAGAAACAACTCAAGACGAATGAAGATACGTCTTCGCTATTTTCGAGAGTGAAGGAGAGATTGTCGGCGTACTTGAAACGTCAGTCCACAGGCAAGCAATCGCGTCAGGTGGAATCCCAGCGCCAAAAATCAGAGCGCGAAAAACGTGCTGCATGACTATGGCGCGTCCCAGTTACCATGAAGAAAGCGGGTAAGTATGGCAGTCAAACTGAACAGGAAGGCATTCGACCATGCCAAAACACTCATAGGCAAAGGAAAAGTCGTGGTGGACGACCGGGACGCTTGGAGCGAGCATCAGCCATCCGCCAAAGAAGAAAACGATTTCATTGAACAGCACGGATTCGGCGAATATTCGAAGTGGCATTTGGGAATCGACGACGAGGAAGACGAAAACACCAAGAAAAGATACAAATTTCCTTACGGGGATTTCGAGAAGGTCCACCGCTGTGCAATTCTTTCCGCGGAAAGCCGCGCAGGACAATACAAGCACCTTGACATTGAACGCGCGGTCGCACATTTACATGGCATGATTGATGAGCGGAGACACAAGAAGGCCGCCTGAGATGACCTTCGATCCGTGGCTAGGATGGTGCCGAATTGCGCGAGCACCCTGCTGCCCGCTCGAAAAGCAGTTCGCGCTCACGTGCGTTTCGGGTGAGCGATGCGGCGCGTTCGAACTCAGCACGGGCCTCGTCGAAGCGACCGAGCTTGAACAGGAAGTCGCCACGCACGCTCGGTAATAGGTGATAGTTGTCAAGTGAGCCTGAATAAGTCAGCGCATCGACGAGCTTCAGGCCCTCTGCTGGACCGAACGCCATCGCGACGGCAACGGCGCGATTCAATTCCACAACAGGTGACGGTGTGAGCTGGGCAAGCGAATCGTAGAGCATGGCGATGCGCGGCCAGGCCGTTTCCTGCGGAGTACGGGCTCGTGCGTGACAAGCCGCGATCGCGGCTTGCAATGCGTATGGACCCTGCGCGACGCTGGAACTTTCTGAGTCGAGATTTTCTGCGCGCCGCGTTCTCCCACCCAGCTTTTCTGCTCGTAACTTTTCTGCGCGCTCGAGCGCGGCGAGTCCGCGCCGGATCAGGAGTTGATCCCAGTGGGCGCGGTTCTGATCGTTGAGCAGGATGGGCTCCCCGGACGGGCCGACGCGCGCCCGCGAGCGCGATGCCTGGATCTCCATCAGCGCAACCAGGCCGTGGACCTCGGGCTCCTGCGGCGCAAGCTCGGCCAGGACACGGCCGAGACGGAGCGCTTCTTCACAAAGGGAGGGCCGCATCCAGTCGTCACCGGCGGTCGCTGCGTAGCCCTCATTGAAAACGAGATAGATGACCGCGAGCACGGATGAAAGACGAGCGGCAAGCTCGTCGCCGCGGGGGACTTCGAAGGGAACGCACGCCTCGGCGAGAGTTCGTTTGGCGCGGACGATGCGCTGGGCGATAGTCGGCTCGGGGACGAGGAAGGCGCGCGCGATCTCGTCGGTGGTCAGGCCTCCGAGCAAGCGGAGAGTGAGCGCCACCCGCGCCTCGGTCGAGAGCACGGGATGACACGCTACGAACATGAGGCGCAGCAGGTCGTCGCCAACATCGTCATCAAAAGCCGCTTCGAGGTCTTTCATCTGGTCCTCGCCGGCACGGACCTCGCGTGCCCCAATCTTCTGAATGACGCCCTCGCGACCGAGCTCTTCGTGCTTGCGCTCGAGCCGCGTGTTGCGGCGGAAGTGATCGATGGCACGATGCTTGGCGGCAGCCATCAGCCAAGCGCCTGGGTTGTCGGGGACGCCGGACTGCGGCCACTGTTCGAGCGCGGCGACGAGAGCGTCCTGTGCCAGGTCCTCGGCCACACCGACATCGCGTACGATCCGCGCCAGCCCGGCGATGAGCTTCGGCGACTCGATCCTCCAGACTGCGTCGATGGCGCGATGGGTGTCGGTAGCTGTCACTGCTACCGATCACACCATCTTTGATCCGCCAACGCAACTTGAGGCCACCCATCCCAACTCCCGAGGGTGCCCCGTTCAAGCTCTGCTTGGGCGGGGATTTTCGTCGCGTGACCGCACGGTTAGAAGAGCCCGCCCTGAGAGAAGTCGAAGTAATTACCAGCTCGCCTTCGACCGATGACGACCAGTCGAACACCCCCGCCCAAGCAGAGCTTGAACGGGGCACCCTATCCCACTATCCCTCCTATGCTGTCTTCGCGTAGTCTTCCGGGCCGAACATCTGGCGGACTTCGGTTTCGCCTTCCCAGCCGGGCCAGTGTTGTTTGTGAAGTTCCATGAAGTGGACCGCCGCGTCGACGGCCTCCTTCTTTGTCTTGAACTCAAACTGGGCGTAGCCACCGACGACTTCCTTGGCTTCGGTGAAAGGCCCGTCGGTCACGGTCACCTTTCCTCCCGAAAGCCGGACGCGGGCGCCCAGCGCGGTTGGCCCGAGTCCGCCGCTTCCAATCATGCTGCCGGCTTTGGCCGCGTCTTCGCTGAGCTTCGCCATGGCATCCATCAGCGGCTTGGGTGGGGGGCCGGACCTCTCGGCGGACTTGACTATCATCATGAATCGCATATTCAGATCTCCTTTATTAGTTTTGGTTTGGGAGCTTGGCTTCCGGCCGTTTCGCGGCCGGCTGAACCTGGGCTCGGACTCTGTCTCTACTACTATCTAGACGTCGAATGAGAAGGCGCGGAATCGACATCCCATATTTTTATTTTGTAAAAATCTCTCAGGCGCCGGCAATGCTTTAGCTCTCTCTGTGAAAAAATCCCGCAACAACACCGTTCCGAGGATGACGAGAAGCAGCGGCCAGAATGATATCAACATCCAGAGGAGGGTCTGCAAGAACCCCTGGTGATCCAAACCATAGGCTTGCACCGCTTGCGAGGCCGCCAGGACGGCTGAGGGCAGCACCCCGAGCGTCTCCCACGCGGGAGTGCCGAGCATATGCTGCAATTGCTCAGCGACCCTATCCAGGTTGCCAAACAGAATATGAAGCCCGAGCCCGACGAGGGCTCCTCCCACAACTGATTTAAGGCCCTCAGACAGTTTGTGCTGGCTTGCCATATCCGCCTCCTGAACCGCGCTTTGCTTGCGTCTAGTTACACGTCGAACCGGGGGCGGCGAGATCGACAGCGGGCGGAATATTTTTTGGACTAAGGTCGCGCCAGCAGACGCGCAAAATGGAGATATGTTCCACGTGGAACACTTGTCAATACCGCCATGTACGTACACCAATGTACGGAATATAGGAGGATCAAGAAGAAAACCGGGGCTGGTGCCCCGGTTCAGGTGGATGGGAGTTGGTGGGGGGAGTTAGAAGGAGAAGCTGTGAACCATCCGGACGCTTTCTATGGTTACTGAACCCAGACCGTAGGCAGCTCCGCCAACTGCGGATCCAAAGCCGGTGTTGACCACTGCGCCGGAGTCGGCAGCAGCCTGGATGGATAAGTAGTAGGTGCCCACTCCAACATTGGGGAAAATGAAATTGTAGCCGTGAGCACTGGTGGTTTGCAGAATCAGCTGAATGGTAGACGTAAAATCACACGTCCCGGTTCCGGCCATGCCGCTGACGGTCACATTGACCACACAATCGCTGAGCGACTGAGTGAGTGTCTGAACGCGGGAATCCAGGACAACGCCGGAGTCAGCGCCAGTCCCAGAGCATCCCAGGACTGCGCTGTTGCAGGCCGCTGCCGGGTAACCATACATAACGGGATTGCCATTGGGGGCGTCCAAAAGGACGGCTCGTAGATACACTCCGCCGGTGGCTGTCGCCGTGGAAGTGTTCGTGCCGCCTGATGTTTTTGAGGGCTTCGTCGTGACCAGGGTGTTCGTATACAGACCAGTCACCAGCGACGCAGAGGCAAACAGCGACTGACTGTTGGAGACTTTCACGGTGCTACCCATAACCTCGACATAATTGTCCGCGGTCACGAGCTTCGCCGCGCCACTGAAAACGTCCGCGCAATTCCAGGTGCCGGTTGTCGCAGTCATGCTGCACCCAACGGCTGTATTGTAGGCCGCTGTAGCCTTGGAGCTTGGCGTGCCGCTCTGAGCGAAAGCCATCGTGGTAGCCAAGAGTGTGAGAGTACACAGGAGGTTGAACTTCTTCATTGGGGTATGTCCTCGAAATTGGATTATGACGAAGGGGCCCCAGAGGTGAGGCAAGCTTATGTCTGACTAAACCAATTTTCGAGGTCACCGATGGTCAGCGTCGTCGGCCTGCGAGTAGATGGCCGGTAGGACTGGGCTGGAATCGAGTACGAGAGCGGCATGGCTGACGCCCAAAGACCTAGAGAGTGGGGCGATGAGACAGGTTTTTGATGAGATTATAGGTCACTTCAGGATCAGCAAAAATCACAAGCGGGGTTGGTGGCGGGCGGGCGTCCGAGGACGAAGGCGCCGCTTGACGGGGCTTGGTTCTCAAGAGAGATGAGTCAAAACCCCCCTCCTAGTCGTTCCAAAGGGCGGAACGACTAGGAGGGGGCACCCTCGTGGTTTCATATTCTCCCATCTCATATCTCGCACCGCGACTGGGATTACGAGGCTTTCGGCTTCTTTTCGATTTGCTGGCGGATGCGTTGTTCTTGCTGGCGGAGTTCGGGGGTGAGTTTGGCGCCGAAGTCGTCGGCTTCGAAGACGGGGCGGATTTCGATTTCTTCTCCACCGCCGAAGGGACTGCGTTTGAGCCATTCTATGGCCTCGTCTATGGATCGCACCTGCCATAGCCAGAAGCCGGCGATCAGCTCTTTGGTTTCGGTGAAGGGGCCGTCGGTTACGGTCGTCTTGCCGCCGGAAAACTTGACGCGCTTGCCCTTTGAGCTGGGGTGGAGTCCTTCGGCGGCGAGCATCACACCGGCTTTGACCAGCTCTTCATTGAACTTGCCCATGGCTTCGAGGATTTTCCGGTTCGGCATGACTCCGGCTTCGGATTCCTTGTTGGCTTTGACGACTACCAGACATCGCATTGTTTTGTCTCCTCTTAATGGCGGTTTGGAGCGGGATTGCCGGGGGAACTGACCGGCTGAATCCTTGCTCTAATATAACGTCGAACGACAGGGCGGGAAATCGACAATGTGGCTGACTACTTCGGAATATTTTCCTAAGGGACAAACGTGCCATCGTAATGAGTCGAGTATTCGTCGAAGTGGGTGAGGAGGGGGGCTGCGTCATTGTGGATGACGGCGCGTCCATCAGTGCTGAAGGCGTGGACGGCGGCCATGGAGTCCCACAACGTCAGCGTCATGAACTCGACCTCGTTTTCGACATGGCGGCGGGCGACGTAGGCGCCGCGATATCCTGAAACGCGGTGGAGGCCGGGCAAGATGGTCTCTTGCAGCATCGCATAGTAAGCATCAGCGTTTTGCGGGGCTGTGTAGCCATGCCACATGCGAAGAATCATGATGACCTCCTGCAAAGAGAAATAGTCTACCGCGATTCGTGTTGGAGCAAATATTCGGCGGCAGTTTGCCTTTATCCTAAGAAGCGAAGCTGTATGCATGCAATGAACGAGGGGATTTGCTATTAACCATTGAAAAACTTGTGTACGGCGGGGATGGTCTGGCCCGATTGCCCGCCGATGAGCATGGGCGCGGGAAGACTGTGTTCACGCCCTTCGTCCTCGAGGGCGAGCAGGTGGAAGCGTCGCTCACCGAGCAGAAACCGGGCTTTGCGCGGGCGCGATTGGAAAAGATCGTCCGAGGTTCGGAGTGGCGAGTCGAGCCGCGGTGCCCGTATTTTCAGAGCTGCGGTGGTTGTCACTACCAACATGCCAGCTATGAGCATCAGCTCCAGATTAAAGTTGCCATTCTGAAAGAGAGTCTTCGTCGCATTGCCAAGCTGGAGTTAGAAAGCGAATTAGTAGTTCTTCCTTCGCCGCCGTGGAATTACCGCAATCGCACACGGTTCAAGATTCACACGTCGCCGCAGTTTGCTTTGGGTTACTACAAATTTGGATCCCACGAGTTGCTGCCGGTTGAGGGATGTCCCATCAGTTCGCCATTGATTAATCGCACCATGGCTGCGTTTTGGCAGCAGGGGCGCGCAGGGAAAATGGCAGAGGGGATCCTCGAGCTTGCACTATTTGCGAATGCTGAGGACACGGAACTTTTGATCGAGGCTCACTGCACACCGAGCATTGAGAAAGGCGCCGCAGAGCAGTGGGCACAAGAAGCGCGGCAAGCTCTGCCGGAAATTGCCGGGGCTGTTGTCTTCATTGCGAGGAACACACTTCAGCCTGAGTTGTGGATTGTGGCCGGCGCGAAGGAGATTACTTACAACACTGCGTACGGGTCGTATCGAGTAAGCGCTGGGGCGTTTTTTCAGGTGAACCGTCACCTCACGGATGAGCTTGTGAGAGTCGTGACCGAAGGACGTTCGGGAACCACAGCATTGGATTTGTACGCCGGCGTCGGATTGTTTTCTGCGGTTCTGAATCGGGAATTCGAGCGCGTGATTGCGGTGGAGTCGTCACCGACTTCTTATGCAGACCTGCTATACAATTCGGCTGCGAACGTAAAAGGTGTGCGTGCGACTGTGGAGCAGTATCTGGAAAACGCAGGCGGCAAGTTGCATCCCGATTTTGTGGTGGTGGATCCGCCGAGGGCCGGGCTCAACGAAGGTGTGATCCGAAATCTGGTGAAGCTGGCGGCTCCACGCATTACCTACGTGTCGTGCGATCCGGCGACGCTCGCGCGAGACCTGAGGGCGCTGTTGCAGTCGGGCTATCGCGTGGAGCAGGCACACCTGGTAGATCTCTTCCCCCAAACCTACCATCTGGAAAGCGTATTTCATCTCGTCCGCTAGTTCTCGATGTGAATTCGTGAGTCAACTCATCCGTGCAGCAACCGGAACCAGATGGGCTCAGGCGGGCGTCAGCCTTTGCTCTGGGTGGCGTTGGCCCTTGGCGGAGGAATCTTCACCGGCGCGCACATGTGGCGGCCGCCGATGTGGTGGATCGTTTCCGCTGCGTCATTCATTTTGTTCGCCGTACTTTTGCTTCGTGGGAGAGGGCGCGCTGCAAAGTTGGTAGGTCTGTGCTCGGTTTTTGCAGGTGGAGCGCTCGCGGTACAACTGCGCCCGCCGTGCAATCTCGGCAGTTTAGGCGTGCTTCAATTCGCCGACGGACGAGAGGTTAACGTCACAGCTCACGTTGTCCGCGAGGGCATGCTGGTCGAAGAAGGCGAAAGGGAAGTCCGACAGCAGATGGATGTTGAAACCGAGAAGATTGTGTTCCTGGACAAGGCGGTTGAAGTCGTTTCCGGTTTGCGGGTCAGCTTATACGGCAAGAGAAGCGAAGATCACGATCAGCCTGTACGGATGTTTCGTTAGGGAGAGCGTTTGCGTTTTCCGGTCAAACTTCATCCGCCAAGAAATTTTCGGAACCCGGGTGCGTTTGACCATCAGCAATATCTGGCGGGTCAGGGAATCGTGGCACTGGGTTCGGTGAAAACGGAGCGGGTGGAATTGCTGACAGGCTTTTTCGGAAATCGGGTCGAACTCTGGCGTACACGTGTCCATCGCAGCATCATCGACAAGGTGCATTCGTTGTGGAGTCCGGCCCCGGCCGGGCTAGTAGACGCCATGGTCATTGGCGAAGATGCATTTATCAGCCGCGATCTGCGGGTGGATTTCCAGCGCTCCGGTACTTATCACGTGCTGGTGGTTTCCGGCATGAATGTGGGCATTCTGGCATTTGTGACATGTTGGGTATTGCGGCGGCTGCGGGTGAGCGACCTTGTGGCAAGCGCGATCACCGTGGTGTTAGCGGTCGCATATGCGTTGCTAACCGACGTAGGCGCTCCGATCTGGCGAGCCACGCTGATGCTGGTCCTGTATCTAGGGGCACGATTGCTCTATCGCGAGAAGTCCATGCTCAACGCGATTGGAGCGGTGGGGTTGGGCTTGCTGATCGTGAATCCGCAAGTTCTGTTTGGGCCGAGTTTTCAGCTGACTTTTTTGTGCGTGCTGTTGATCGTGGCGGTAGGCGTACCCATCCTCGAGCGTACTTCGCAATCTTACCACCGCGGTTTGATGTATCTGGATTCGACGCGCTACGACCTGTCCTTGTCTCCAAAGGTGGCACAGTTCAGGCTCGACCTGCGCATGGTTGCGGGCCGCCTGGAACACTTCATTGGAGTGCGCCTTCCTTTGCCTGCGATGGCGGGCATGCTTCGCATCGGATTTGCGGGCTTTGAGATTCTCATTATCTCGGGAGTGATGCAGGTGGGACTTGCACTGCCCATGGCTTACTACTTTCATCGCGCCACCGTGGTGGGATTGCCGGCAAATATGCTGGTGGTTCCGCTCACGGGCGTAATGATGGCAGCAGCAATCGCGGCTGTGGCAGCCGGTTATGTGTCTCTTCCTCCGGCAAAAGCTCCCGCACTGATTGCTGCTGTCGCATTGCGGGCGATCAGCGGTACCGTGTAGGAGTTCGGCGGCTGGCGCGTGGCCGACACTCGAGTCCCTACTCCCGAACTTGTCATTGTTCTAGTCGCCCTTGGGGGCGCTGCTCTTGGCCATGGTGCTCGCGCGGAGGCGTCTGCTGCTGGCCGCGGCCGGTTTGGTCTCTGTGATGGTAAGCGCTGTTTGGATGTGTACCGTTCCACCACATCCGCAGTTTCGGAGTGGCGTGCTGGAAATGACAGCAATTGATGTGGGGCGAGGCGATTCTATCCTGCTGGTTTCACCGCAGGGAAAGACACTGCTGGTGGATGCGGGAGGACTGCCTCAGTGGATGCATTCGGACTTCGATATCGGTGAAGACGTGGTGTCACCCTATTTGTGGTCGCGCGGCATTCATCGGCTGGATGCGGTGGCGATCACGCACGCACACTCCGATCATATGGGGGGAATGGCAGCCGTACTGGCAAACTTTCATCCCCGCGAATTGTGGTTAGGTGTGGAATCGCGTTCTCCCGAATTGCAAAAACTGTTAGAGGATGCGAAGAGACTGGGCGTCGTGGTTATCCACCGGAAAGCGGGGGACAATATCGAACTTGGCGGCAGTACCGTCAGCATACTGGCGCCAGCGTCCAATTTCGGCGGCAGCACTCTGGGGAGGAACGACGATTCTCTGGTGATGAAGATCAGTTTCGGACAGACATCCGCGCTTCTCGAAGGGGACGCGGAAAAGCGGGAAGAACAGCTCATTGCTCGAGAGCAGCCGCAGGCAGATCTGCTCAAGATCGCTCATCACGGCAGCGCGACTTCAACCATACCGGAACTGTTGGCTGCGGTTCGTCCACACTTCGCGGTCATCTCTTCTGGAGTGCGGAATGTTTACGGCCATCCGCGAATGGAAGTACTCAATCGATTGGAGCAGTCTAAGGTAGCGACATATCGCACCGACTTGAACGGAGCCGTGACTTTCTATCTGGATGGAAAAGGCGTCAGCGCTCTGGTGGTTCACTGATATCTTCGCTGATATCCACTTCGGCGGTGTCGTCATTCGAGGATGATTGCCGGTATTCCTCGATCAATCGTCGTGCTTCCGCGGCGTCTCCCTCACGCACCAGGATGACCGTTCCACCTACCCCGGGGAGGATATCTTGCTGAGCGTCCAGCGAGGTTATATCAGAGTCGATGCCGGAAGATTCCAGCAACCCACGCACGATCAGGGCTTCTGATTCCTGTTCCGTGTCGAACACTCTTACCAGCTTCTCATCGGGCAGGGGGCGCTGTCTTGGCTCGTGTGCCGAATTGGCTGCCATTATTTCCTCCGATCATGCGGTGGGTTAATTTACTTGCTGATTTTAACCCCTGGCACCTGTGGGAGTTGGGACTCATCTTCCATCCGCGCTCCAATCCATGATTCGCGAAGGCCCTTTGGAGTAACCGAAGTCCTACATCCTGGGGGAGTTGCTTTCAGATGACGTTGCCGAGGACAATGAGGGGAAGCAAGGGGCGCAACGCCCGAGCGGGGCTCCACATCTAATTGTTGAGTAGGATGCGGTGGCGTCGCCGTGAATTTGCGGTTATCGGAATTGAGGGCCCATGGAGAGTCTGGAGCGGGCGGGGCAGTCGGGGAATTCGAGCGAAAAAGATCAGGAAGCCCGAAAGATACGCCGGCTACAGGTCATGATGGGTATGGTGATGTCGGTGATCAGCCAGGATCCCAGTCTCACCGTAGAAGAAGCTTCCGAATTGGCCGCTGGCGCCAAACGCGCAGCCCTGGCCCTGTTTCCCGACAAAGAACTGGCCTACGATCTGTTGTACAAACCACGGCTGCAACGGTTGATGAATGAGCGGTTTCGGCTTCAGTAGGGATTTACAATTTTCGATTGACGATTTACGATTTACGAATTGAAGAACTCTGGATGCACGAATCGGAAATGGAAATTTTGAGCCTTTAAATCGTACCTCGTAAATCGTACTTCGTAAATCTCTTCTCACCGTCGCTGCAACTTGAACAGCAAAGTTCCCCATTTCAGTTTGGAGCGTATCTGCACTGGGGCGTGTTCAGCCTCCGCATCAAACCACACCCAGACCTTGGCTTTGCCCTTCAGTAACCCAGTGACGGGCTCTGCCTCCACGCGTACGGTTTGAAAAGTGCCGGCGGGAACGTTGACTTGCTCTCGCGCTTCCACGCGTGCTGCTATCGGGGACGTTTTTCCGCCATCATTGACAGGGAACGTGTAGGTATCGCCGGGCCGCAGTGGAAGCGAGGCGATGTAGTAGAACACACTAAGTAGATCCGTGACACACAATGGGATGTCGTTTTCCACGTGCTTCAACTCGCCGGTTTTCAGATTTTTCTCGTCCAGCACGCTTTTGCCTCGCGCGTAGTCGAAGGCAATCTCCGTCTGGCGTTTGCGGGATCCTTCTTCAGAATGCTTGGAAATGTGCAACGAACAAAATGTGCGCGGGTCAAAGAGTGCTTCGAAGCGATCATGGATTTTATAGATAACGTCGACCAGCCCGGCAGAGTCCTCGATCGCAATTACGCGCTTACTTGCACCTGCCGGTTCCATGTTTACCCGGGCTGTTCCGGCGGTGAACATTCGCCATTCGACGCTGTAAACATAAGTCCGGCCATCGGCAAATCGATGGCCCGGTGGCGGAGGACTTATTTTTGCGGCAGGGATCGCATTGTCAGCGGTAACTGAATTCTGTTCCGCAGTGCGCGGAACCGTCTGTGCGTGTAACCACAAGGCGAACATCGTAAGAGGCAACGACCAGGCCAGTCCAAATATTGCGATCAGGCGATTCCGTCGATCACGAGGGGAACTCACAGGTTTGAGGAGACCGTGCTTAATTGGAATTCCGCAGCAGCTTGACGGCCAGTGCTACCAGCAATGCGACCGAGCCGACCAAAGCATTGTACTCGCGGTGCTGGGAATATAGTTTCCAGGAAAACGATCCTTGGACGGAAGTAAGAGATGTTAAGCGAGGCCACAGACGCGGCACAGAGCCAGCATAATCCTCAAACTGAGGAAAACGTTGTCGCAGGAACGTCTCTTCCGCCAGCATAACAGGCACATAAATAATGAGGAAAATCAGAGCAGTCATTAAAGCAATCCACCAGCTACGCGCGGCCAGCGCAAAGCCGGACGCCATGATCAGCGAACCGAGATAGAGTGGATGGCGGATATAGGCGTATGGCCCACTGGTTGTAAGCTCTTCGTTTTTTCGGACGTGTCCGGAAGCTAGAGCGCGAATGGCCAAGCCGGTGATGATCAAAACTGCGCCGGCGCAAATTGACTTCACGCTCGGTTTCGGCAGCCATAAATACAACGCGGCAAAAGCAAAGCCTACGGGAACCCGTATACGACGCGCAATTGCCGCCCATTTAGTCACGGTGGCTCCGCAATAATTGCCGTGCGGCAGCTAATACCTGGTCCGAGCTGATTTCGAGCAAGCCCTCATCTGGCTTTGAACGGCGCGAATGTGTCGTGGGACTTGAGGGACTGCGTAACACGATGCTTCGCGTGCCGAACGGCCCGTTCCGCGCGGGATCGGTCGGCCCGAAAATTCCAACCACCGGGATGCCCAGCGCCGCAGCCAAGTGCATCGGACCGGTGTCGCCTCCGATGAACAGGGATGCGCGTCGAGTGATGGCGATCAATTGGGAGAGCGAACATGCGATCTCTTCTGCGGCGCCCCCGCTGCTTGCCTCTACGGCCTGCGAAAGATTCCTTTCACCCGGACCACAATTGATCAGAGTCTTGAAGCCGTCTTCCGCCAACTGCTTTGCCACATATCCGTAACGTTTGGCCGGCCACTGCTTCGCTCCCCAGCCAGCGCCAGGATTCAGGAGGACGAACTTGCGGATGTCTTGATCGCTTAGACGGCGGGAACATTCCTTTTCAGCAGCCTCATCGTAGGGAAATTCCACCACATGAGGCATCTCCAGCGTTTGGCGCGCTACGGCTTCGGCGAGAGAAAGATTTTGTTTTACGATGTGGGTGCCACGAGCGAGTACCAGGCGCGTGTAGAACAAGCTGGCCACGTTTTCGCGGGGTTGTGCCACTCCGTAAATGACCGGCGCTCGTGACCAGCGTGCTATGAGTGCCGAACGCGCAGCGCCCTGGAAATCCACGGCAATCCCGTATCGTCCAGCTCGCAACTCGCTCAGTCCAGCAGCGATTTGTTCCCACGTCTGATTGGAGAATGGAGACGATCGCCACGCTTTGGTATTTACGGTATGAATCTTGTCGATTAGCGGCCGTTGAGGAGAGCGGGGACCTGAGCGCGGTGTGGATAGCGTGCACAGCAATTCCGCCCAGCGCTCTTCGATCACCCATCCGATCATTGCTTCCGGAAAACGGCGTCGCAAGGCGGTTACCGCAGGCAGGGTGTGGATTACATCGCCCATGGAGCCAAGCCGCACAACGAGCAATCGATCAATGATCGCCAAGTCTGCTTCAGAAAGGACAGCCGGATGCATGCTCAAGAACGTCGTGCTCCCAACCGCGAACGAATAATCTCGCTAACCGAATGGTCCTTGGGATCGCCAACGATTTCCACCCGGCCGCCGCATTCCAAAACTACATCTCCTTCCGGCACAGTCGCCGAAGTATAGTCGGTGCCCTTGGCATGAATGTTGGGACGGAGTTCGCGGATAAGTGCGCGCACGTCCGGCTCGGAAAAAATCACGACTGCGTCAACGTCGGCAAGCGCGGCCAGAATTTCCGCGCGTTCCTTGGCTGGCATCAAGGGGCGGCTCTCACCTTTCAGCTTTCGCACCGAGTCGTCCGAATTGATGGCCACGATTAGACGTCCTCCCAAATTCTTTGCGGCGTGCAGGTATCGCACATGGCCCACGTGGAGTAGATCGAAACATCCGTTGGCCAGCGTGATGGGCTCGCCGTTACGGCGCCATTCCTCGACGCGATGCCGCAGTTCATCACGGCTCAATAGTTTGTGGAGATGGGTATTCAATGGGCTCTGATCACAGGCGGCGAGTGTTCAATCGCATGCAGTAGTTCTTGCTGTGAAACGGTGGCAGTACCACGCTTCATGACTACGATTCCACCCGCGTAATTGGCCAGATGCGCCGCTTCTTCCGTATTGGCCCCGGCGGCCAAGGCTGCGGTAAATGTAGCGATCACGGTATCCCCGGCGCCAGTCACGTCTGTTACTTGATCGGATCCGGAGATGGGAATATCGACTGGCTTGTGCTTTCCTGAGAAGGCTGCCATCCCGTCGCGGCCTCGAGTAATGATCAGCGACTGCAACTTCATGCGCGACATAATCTGCTGGCCCGCGAAAGATAATTGCGCCCAGTCCTGGCCAATGCGTATGCCCATCGCTTCTTCGACTTCCGGCTCATTGGGAGTGGCTGCTGTCGCGCCGGAATATTGCAGCAAGCGGTGACGTGAATCCAGGACTACGGGCATTCCATCCAACCGCCCACGCTCGCGAATAGCATTCAGGATTGCGGGCGTAGCCGCGCCGTAGCCGTAGTCAGAAATCAGGATCGCGTCGGAGGCACGCGCATATTGTCGGGCGGCCAGCACCAGTTCGCGCTTCAGATTCCGGTTCGGCTCAGCTTGTGGTTCTCGATCTATGCGCACCACCTGTTGACGCGCGGTGTGCGACATCCCCGCGAGGATTCGCGTTTTGGTAACGGTGTTATAGCTTTTGTCTTTCAGAACGCCGCTGACGGGAATGTGCTTGGCGCGAAAACCCTTGAGCAGCAAACGGCCGGGCTCGTCTTCCCCGAGCACGCCCACGGGAAGGACATTCGCTCCAAGGTCGGCCAGATTCTGGATGGCATTGGCGCCGCCGCCCGGAAGCACGGTGCGCTCACGATGTTTGAGGATAAGAACCGGCGCCTCCCGGGAGACGCGCGAGATTTCGCCGAAGATAAACTCGTCAGCGACCAGGTCGCCAAGGACCGTAATCGTAATCTTGGGAAACGATTCGACGATCTTTATCAGCCGGTCGGTTTCTTTGGAGTTCTTACTCATCGGGAAGGATTTTCTCATGCCCGGCGTCTTCGCTCCTCAATGACGCGCAACATGGTATCCACAGCGTTAGCCGCGTCCAGCAATTCCATTTTCACCGGAACAACAGCCACTGGTTCCAAAGCCGCCAAATATCCACCCAGGTTGATCGCGTCTTTTTCCGTGGTGACGAACCCTCCAGCCTCGCTCTGCTGGCGCAGCTTCAAAAGTTCCTGGATGTCTCGCTGGGTGTAGGGATGATGATCGCGGTAAAAAGCTTCGGCCACGGGCTCAATTCCAGCGGTCCGCAACTGTAATAAGAAATTCTTTGGCCTGGCAATGCCGCAAAACACTACTGGTCGAGGTGGCACATCCTCCGGCAAAATTCCCCTTCGCGCACGCCACACCATCTTGCCGTCGAGCGGGAATGAATCCGCGGAAACGCCACTGGTGAGCACGATAGCGTCGGCTCGAGACAGGTTGCGCGCCGACTCCCTGAGACGCCCACCGGGGAGCAGGGAATCGCGTGTGTCTTCCGGAGTGACCAGAACAATATCGAAATCGCGGGCGAGGGAACGATGCTGAAAACCGTCGTCCAGGAGATGCAGTTGTGGGCCGAATCTGTTTTCCGCGAAGAGGCCTGCTTCGTAGCGATCGTCGCCCACAATTACAGGAACGCCCAAGCGTCGCGCTATGAGGAGCGGTTCGTCACCAAAATCCTGTGAAGTGCCGGCGGGATCCACGAGCATCACTCCTTTAGTTTTGCGTCCATAACCTCGGGAAAGAATGTCGAATTTCACTCCACGCGCCCGCAATGACTCGCCGAGCAGAAGAACGAACGGCGTCTTTCCGGAACCGCCCACGGATAAATTGCCGACACTCACCACTGGGCCCGTCAGGCGGCGCGATCGCAGCACGCCTCGGTCGTACAGGCCATTCCGAAGTTGCACGCCTGCGGCGAAAATGGAACTGAGTAAATTCACTGTGGAGGAGTAGCTGGCGCACTTTCCCCTGCGGAACTAGCCATCGCCGAGGAAACCGCCGGCAAAAATGATTTCAGCAGTTTCTCCAGAGCCTCGATGGTTCTCTGAGTAGCGCCAGTCTGCGAGAGCAAGGTCTCGGCTGCGCGGCGGCCAAGCGCCGCACGTTCCGCCTCATTAGAAAAAAGTTCCAGAAAAACCAAGGGAAGCTCGGCGGGACCGACGACGCGTACAGCATCGCGGCTTTGAAACAGGCTCACAATGTCACGAAAGTTCTCGGTATGGTTTCCGACCACGATTGGTACGCCGTGTCGCGCCGGCTCAATAATATTGTGTCCACCCTTTGGAACTAAGCTTCCGCCAACAAATGCGACGTCTCCGAGCGCATACAGGGAAGCAAGTTCTCCGATGCTGTCGATCAGCAGGACTCCCCCGGCGAGAGGGTCACCACTCCAAAGTGAGCGTCGCCAGAAGCGGATTCCGAGTTGCCCTAGCAACTGAGCAACTTCATCAAAACGCTCCAAACGCCGGGGAGCCAGGATCATGACAGCACGAGGATGGCTGGCCAGTACATTCTCGAAAGCGCGCAGTAGCAGAGGCTCTTCACCCTCCACGGTACTGCCGCACACCAGCACAGGTCCTGCCTGCGCTTGCTGGAAAGCGGAGCGAAGGCTGGAAACGATCGCTGTAGGAGGAGGCAGGGACACATCGAACTTCAAGTTCCCACTCACTTGGATACGCTCGACTGGTGCGCCAATATCCGCCAGCCTTCTTCGGTCCTCTTCGGTTTGAGTGAGGAAAATATCGATGGGCTGCAAAACTCTCATCCAGAAACAACGGAAGCGGCGATACCCGGGCCATGATCGGTCGGAGATGCGAGCGTTCACTATGGCTATGCGGGCGCGACTCTGGTGCGCGAGTCGAAGGAAATTAGGCCAGAATTCAGTTTCCGCGATCACGATCAATTGTGGGCGCAGGATTTGCAGATAGGGATGGATGGCAAACCTGAAATCCAGCGGAAAATAAAACACGCTATTCCTGCCAAAGCGGCTGCGCGCCAACGACTGACCCGCCGCCGTGGTGGTTGAAACAACCACTCGATATCCCGGGAAGCGCCGAGTCAACTCCGTAATCAGATCACTGACTGCGATTAACTCTCCCACGGAAACGGAATGGACCCAGATAGCCGGCCGAGATTGGTGCCGCGCTAACCTGTCCGGCACTTTTCCCAATCGTTCAGCCAATCCAAGATGGCGTTTACCGTGCCTCAACGCTCGCAGTACCCAATAAGGAAGGCCCAGCAATAGGACGACTGCCAGCAGCGCATTGTAAAGCAAGTACATAGGTGATGGGACATTCTAACCGCTAGCGATACTCCCAAGGCACCACCGCCGCAAGAGCTTGCATCCTATAATGCATGCTAATGTTCTCCGGCAGACTCAAGTGGATTGCTGTCCAAACCGCGATAATTGCTGTTTTTATCCTGACTGTTACCTTTTGTGCCGCAGCCAAGGACTTTGTCATGCCGAAAGCGCAGCCGGCCAAGACCTATCCCGCGCATGACGCACATCCTACCGACGCAGTGACCGTGGCATTGGATCCTTACGACATGGCGGACAAGGCGGATATTTTTTCGGTCCACTACAACGAAGAGGGTCTTCTGCCAATCTTTCTCGTGATCACCAATGAGGGCGAGCAGCCGATTGCATTAGCGGGAATGAAAGCCCAGTTGGTCACGGTGAACCGCACAAAAATGTCTCCAGCGACCGTGGATGATATCTACCGCCGCCTGTCACGGCCGTCCACCAGCACTACTCCTTCACCCCTGCCTTTCCCTCGGAAGAAAGTTAAAGGCGGCGTCGGGAAACAGGCTATGGAGGAAATCCAGAGTGCCCAGTTCGGCGCACGGGCCGTGGAGCCTCATACCACCCAGGCAGGATTTTTATTTTTCGATGTCTCTGGAATTTCCACTCCTCTTGCGGGAGCACATTTCTACCTGACAGGTGTGCGTGACAGTAAGGGAGATGAGCTGATGTATTTTGAGATCCCGCTGGAGAATTACCTCAGCGCGCCGCAACCCGCGAAGCCGAATTGAACTGACTCGTCCCCGCTAGCTTTATAATCCGTCGATATGGCCACCACGCCGGACACCTCTGTATCGGCCCTCGCCCGCTATGAGCCGGTCATTGGTTTAGAGGTACACGTCCAACTCCTCACCGCAAGCAAGATCTTCTGCTCCTGCTCCACGCGCTTCGGCGATCCTCCTAACCGCAACGTCTGCCCCGTCTGCCTCGGCTTACCAGGTGCCTTGCCGGTTCTGAACCGCAAAGCGGTCGAATTCGCTGTGCTCGCTGCCATGGCGATAAATTGCCGGATTAACCAGACATCGATCTTCGCCCGTAAAAACTATTTCTATCCCGACCTGCCGAAGGGATACCAGATTTCGCAATACGATAAGCCGCTGGCTGAGCGCGGTTGGATACAAATCCCCCTCGGCGGCGGAACCAAAAAGATTGGAATCACGCGTCTGCACCTCGAGGAAGACGCCGGGAAGAGTCTGCACGAAGGTTTTCCCGATTCGCAGGAAAAGACCGCAATCGATCTGAACCGCAGCGGAGTGCCGCTGATTGAAATCGTCAGTGAACCGGATATTGCCTCGCCCGAGGAAGCGTACGAGTACCTTACGAGGTTGAAGGAAATCATCCTGTACACCGGCGTCAGTGACGTCAACATGGAAGAAGGTTCGTTGCGCTGTGACGCGAATGTTAGCGTTCGTCCAAGAGGCCAAAAAGAGTTTGGGACCAAGACTGAAGTCAAGAATGTGAATTCCTTCCGCTTCATCCGCGAGGCCCTGGAATACGAAATTTACCGGCAAATTGGCGTAGTCGAATCCGGCGGCAAGATCACGCAGGAAACTCGCCTCTACAACGCGAATGAAGGCAAGACCTATGGTATGAGATCGAAGGAAGAAGCTCACGATTACCGTTATTTTCCGGAGCCCGACCTCTTGCCGCTGTTGGTGGATGAGAAGTGGCAGCAAGACATTCGTAACACTTTGCCGGAGTTGCCGGAAGCGCGACGACAACGCATGATCGCCGAGTACGGCATCACCCCGCAGGACGCGCAAGTACTCACGATAAGTAAGTCGCTGGCGGATCAATTCGAAGCAGCAGCGAAGGCGGCGAAAAATCCCAAACGCGTAGCCAATCTGGTTCAAGGCGAGCTTATGGGCCGGTTGAAGGCTAAGGGTCTGGAAATTGAGCAGTCGCCAATTTCAATGAAAGGCGTGGCCTTCTCGGCAGACTTGACAGAAAGCGGTGCTATCTCCAGCAAGATGCTAAAAGATCTCTACGATCTATCCTTCGAACGTGGAAAAGACTTTCCCGCTGTTTATGACGGAGAGGGCCGTCCGCAGCAGTCCAGCGATACAGCAGCGCTGGAAAAGATCATTGATCAGGTGATCGCGGCCAATTCCAAAGAGGTTGAACAATACCGTGCAGGCAAGAAGACGGTAATTGGATTCTTCGTCGGCCAAGTCATGAAATTGTCCAAAGGACAGGCAAACCCGCAACTCGTGAACCAGTTATTGGCGAAGAAGCTGGACTCCTAACAGGCTGGCGTGGAACAGTCGGTGAGAGCCTGATCACGGAACTTTTCTTTTGAAAATGCCGTAGAGTTTCTCAGTCAAGTCTTCTAGTCGCAACCGCATTCTTTGGAGTCCATCATTATGGGCACAGATGCCTCGCGGGTGCAGATGGTGAGCGGGTCGTCCGGTCGGGCTCAGTGTTGGGTGGAGTCCCTAATTCTGGCGCTCGGGTCCCCTCGGCGATTTGGGTTGTTTCAAAGGTCATTTCACTTTCGTTTCCCGCTGTGGTTCATGGCTCTCCTGAACAACGCTTCTTGGCCTGGCTTAGCGGGGGCGTAATCGTCGAGTGGCTGTTTGTGATCGGGCTTTGGTTTGCATTGCAGAGCCGCGGGCTCTCCTTCAGAGATCTCGGAGTTTGGGGCTTGGGAACATGGCCACCGTGGGTCGTCGCGCTCCTGTTGGCAGCGCTTTCTATCGGCAGCAATCTCCGGTTTCTGCCCCGAATGCACATTCCGATCTCATACGCGTTCTTGCCGCATGGAATTCACCTCTTTGCTGCGCTGGCTATGGGCATCACAGCTGGATTCTGCGAAGAAGTCCTCTTTCGCGCCTTTCTAATGGCCGAATTCGCTAAGGCTGGCTACGGGAAGGCCATGCAGGTCCTCGTACCTGGCGTTGCGTTTGGACTGTCGCACGCCGGCTACTTAAATCAGGGCTTTCTTGTTTGGCTCGGCATCATGCTCCCGACTGCGTTTCTCGGCATGATGTGGGGCATTGCATACCTCTTGGGACGCCGCAGCTTGGTTCCGATAATTGTGGCCCACTTTTGGAATGACGCAACGGCGCTTCCATGGATCACGTTTTTTATGTGACGGCTCGTTAGCTACCATGGTCCGTGGAGACTTACCGCCACCCACTCGGTGACTTTCGTTACATCACCCATCCGCTTTTCCCGACTAATATTCGTGCTGAGGCCGGAGGCACGATATGAACGGGAACGTTCGTCGCATCCTCAGCGCAGCTACTCTACTGACGTCATTGATTGCGATTTTTCTGGTGCTGAAGAAGCCGCAGCCAGTGGCGCACGCACAACCCGTTGCAGCCGCTGCTGCTAATGCCCAGTCCTTTCAGGATAAGTTACAGCAACTCGATCGCGTTAAACAGCTGGGCCAGGCTGCCGCCGAAGTCCATTTGAGTTCCGATGAGGTCAGCGCGGCAATCGCGCAGGCGGCAGGCACGCTCCCCGCGGAGACAGGTTCATCCAGCACACCGCCTTCTTCTCCGCAGGTCGAGGTCGCGACCGGGCGGTCCGAGATCAACGACTATCGGGTGAATTTCGAGGGAGACGTCGCACGCGGCCAGTTTTTGACCCAAGTGGCCGGCAAGGACGTTTGGATCACTCTCGCCGGACATTTAGGCTCCCAAGACGGATACGTCACTTTCGTTCCCACCGAATTCAAGGTTGGCGATCTGAATGTTCCGGTCTCACTAGTCAACGACGCGCTGCAAAAAAAGCTTATGGAACAGCGCGATCGCTTGAAGCTGCCCGACAACGTCTCCGCCATCAAAGTCGAGAACGGCGAACTGATAATGACGCAGAAATAGTTGAAACTATTTACTCCGGAGTGCCCTGGAACAGCGCCCACAATCGCTCGCCGATCACGCGATATATCACAAACGCGCTGCCTTTATCGGATATCTGACGAAAGAGTAATTCGCCACGGCCATCACCATCTGCATCTACTGCGTCAATCAATTCGAGTCGCGGCTGAATGTCCAGATGCCTGCTGTCAGTCACATTGGAAAATGCTTTGTGCAGTTCACCTGAAATGTCTTCGCGGGCTACGAGCGCCACATAGTACAGGTCCGCATCACTGCTGGATTTTGCGGGAAAGCTCGCCTTAGTGGTCAATACCAGCACCGGTTCGTTGGCATTGGAAAGATCAAAAATTCGAAACTGTGTATCTTCGAAGCTCGGCGGCACAGATCTGACCGCAGGCGTTTTGTTTTTCTGAGAAGAAGTACGAACTTGTGCTTTACCGTCTTCGGATGCTAACTGCCGGGCGCGGTCACGAATCTGAGCGGACGCCAGGCCCAGCATCTTCGTGCGAAGCTGCTGTTCTTCTGCCGGCTTCACCACGTAGCTGTAAGGGCGAGGGTCGGAGCTGCCCGCGTCGGAAATGGCCGGCATCATCTGCAGGGCTGGCTTTTCCCCGCCAATCTTTTGTTCGCCAGTGTTTGCAGTAGGCAGATTTGGCGTTCCCACGCGAGCTTGGGAGATTCCTGTGGTGCTGTTAGGCTCTTTCTTTGTGCTTGGGGAAGGCTGGTTTCCCCGGCGGAGCACCGGCCTGTCTTTGTCATTGTCGTTGTCCTGGCCACTTTGTTCTGGAGCAGCGGGAGTCGCCGCAGGCGAGGGCTCCGCTGCCGTCGCTGCTGGCGTGTCAGCTGGCGGAGAAACGGGAGGGGTCGGCTTCGGCGGTTCTGATCCACCTGATCCAGGGCGCCGCAATACTGGCGGCTTATCCTGGTCGTCATCGCGAGGCGCCGACGGTTCCGAAGGTCTTTTTTTTGGCGGAGCTGCGCCGACCGGCTCCCATTTCCCGTCTGCAACCCACGCGTTGCCTCTGTGAAAAACGCCGCCCACCGTAAACAGTCCTTGAGAAACGCCTGTCCGTACCGCTTCATAGACCGTATCCCGCTCGAGCGCCATGGGAATTGGAGAAGCCTTATAAGATCCGGCGTCATAGAATTTGCCATCGAACATCATGGTGATTGGGATCAGGCGAGCTTTGCCATTGGCCGCAAGCTCAAGCAATCCCAGCGCGCGTGGTCCTTTTCTGGCCGCTTCACGACGAGTAGACTGAGGCGGAACGGTTTGGCCAAATATCAAGGCCAAGCCGGCCAGCATGACGACGGTGGCCACCGTCAGGTATAACAGTGAACGAAATGGAGAAGCCCTCATGGATATCAATGATAAGGCCCCAGACTTTTCTTTGCCGGACGAGAACGGCAAAAATGTGTCGCTGAAGGATTTTCGAGGCAAAAGCGTGGTCCTGTTTTTCTTTCCCAAAGCCGACACACCCGGGTGAACCATCGAGGCGTCCGAGTTCCGTGACGCATATAAGAATTTGCAAAAGGCTGGCGCAGTGATTCTTGGGATCTCAGCAGACTCGCCGGAGGATCAAAAGAAATTTCAGGACAAATACCACTTGCCGTACACCTTGCTGTCCGATACCGATAAGAAGGTCTGCGAAGCCTTTGGCGTGATCAAAGAAAAAAACATGTATGGCAGAAAAGTGAAGGGAATCGCACGCACCACATTTGTGATTGGCCCGGACGGCAAGATTGCCCGCGTCTTCAACAATGTGAAGGTGGAGGGGCATGCCGATCAGGTGCTTGCCTATCTGAAGGGTGCGGCGTAACCGCTTAGCCAAAGGCTAGCCGAAGAATCGAGTGAAAAAGGGCGAGCCGAAGCGCCCAGACAAAAGGCCCGCCCCAGGTTGAGCTATTTCACGGTTGCGTTGGTTTTTGTGGTAAACGTGATCGCGGTCTCTGCCGGCACGACGGCTTCCTGTTTTCCGGTAGCTGCTGCTACTCCGGTTCCTGCGCCGGCTCCGGCGAGAGCGCCAATTCCGGCGCCTTTGCCTCCGCCAACCAGGCCGCCGATGAGGGCGCCCGCTGCGGCTCCGCCACCGATTTTCACCACGTTGCTCTTGGTATGGCTTTTACCTTTGGCAAAAAAGCCGCCGGTTGTGATGGGAGTCATTTTTCCATTGATCTCAACCGCAGTGAGTCTGAGCGTGAGCTGACCCGGGACGTGCAGCCGACCACTCGACTTGGCGTAAGTCACTTTTCCTTTTACCGGCGAGCCTGCCTTGGCCAGAGTTTGGCCGTTCACGGTCAAGTCTCTTACCAGATTCGCATTAAAGCTTTGTCCTGATCGGGCTGTCGCCGAGTTAAGTGTGGAATTGGTTCGCACGGTCACGTGCGTGCCGGCGGGAATGGTTTCGGCCGCCGCGACCAGCGTCAGCACTAACAAAAGTGAAGCGATCTTGAACTTTCTTCCGAGCATAATCCTCCTCGAAGATTGGGGCGTTAGAATTAGGTAGCGTCGCATGCTATGTGCAGAAGTAACGATAGTTGAATAGCATGGCAGCGCAAAGTTACCAATGGGAAGCGCTGAATGAGACCTTTGAACCAGCCTGGAAAACCTTTGCCGCGTGCTTTTTACAACCGCGATCCACGGAGTGTAGGCCGCGACCTGCTGGGCAAAGTCCTGGTTCGGCGGCAAGGAAGGAAGCTGCGTGCGGCCAGGATCGTGGAAATTGAAGCCTATCTAGGCCAAGGCGATCCCGCAGCACATGCGGCCTGCGGTCGTACCCCGCGGAATGCCGTGCTGTTTGGTCCCCCAGGTCATGCTTATGTCTATTTCATCTACGGCAATCATTATTGTTTGAACATTTCCTGCTTGCCGGACGGAATAGCAGGTTGTGTTTTGGTGCGCGCCCTGGAGCCGCTGATCGGAATCGAGGAGATGGCGCAGGAACGCGGCCTCAGCCTGAATGGCAGTGGCGATCTGCGAAAACTGACCAGTGGCCCGGGACGCCTGGCTGATGCCTTCGGTATTACGCGAGAGCGCGATAACGGCAAGGATCTGACCAGCCTAAACTCGGATCTTTTTGTTGCCGACGACCACTACACTCCGTCCCGCGTGTTGACCACAGTACGGATCGGCATCGTCAAAGCGGCGTCGCGCCCGCTGAGGTACGTGATCGCGGGAAATGAGTTTGTGTCCGGACCTCGGCGATTAATCGCTTAAGTTGTAAGCACTATGTTGTCGATCAGGCGGGTGCCTCCGACAAACGCGGCCAAGGCCACCAAGGCCGGGTCGCTGATGTGTTCGACAGGTTCAAGAGTGTCCGGATTCACAATTTCAAAATAGTCCAGGCGTACTGACGGTTCTTCCGCAAACACTTGTGTTCCGGCCGCGGCTAACTTTGCCGTGCATCGCTCGCCTTGCTCGAACAACTTTTTCACCTGAGCCAGCGACCGGGACAATACCAGCGCCGACCTCCGCTGTTGTGGACTGAGATATGCATTACGCGAACTCATGGCCAGACCGTCCGCCTCACGCACAATGGGACAGACAACAATTTCGACGCCAAGATTCAAATCCAGCACCATGCGCCGGATAATCGCCACTTGCGCCGCATCTTTCTGTCCAAAGAAAGCGAGATCGGATTGCGTGATGTGGAAGAGCTTGGAGACTATGGTGGTAACCCCCCGAAAATGTCCAGGACGCGACTTTCCGCACAGTCGTTCGCTTAAGCCCTCGACCGTGACAAATGTCACTACACCCTCCGGATACATTTCTTCTACCGAAGGGGCAAAGAGCAACTCCACACCCTCTTTTTCCAAAAGTTCCCGATCCGTTTCGAACGATCGCGGATATTTGGAGAAGTCTTCGTTAGGACCAAACTGAGTAGGGTTTACGAAGATGGAAGCAGCCACCACGTCGCATCGTGCCTTCGCCGCCCGAACCAGCGACAAATGTCCTTCATGCAGCGCCCCCATGGTAGGAACAAATCCCAGACGCCGCCCCTCCTGTTTCGTCGCCTGACAGGCGGAGCGCATCTGCTTTATTGTTTCGAGGACCCTCATGGGAGGCATTTTCGATTGACGATTTACGATTGACGAAGTAAGGCGCAACCTTCCGCGACAATCTGAGAACGGAGAACTCAGATCTGAGACCTGAGTCCAAAAACTCAAAAATCCAAATCCAATCGAAAATCAACAATCGTAATTCGGCAATCGTAGTTCGTAACTCGTACCTCGTACTTCCCTACCGCCGCATAGTGTTCTTCCGCTCCATAACTGTCTCCAGCGCCGCGCGCGTTTCCTTCGGCAGATGATATGACTCCTCATCGGACGGGTATTGGCGGGAAAGCACGTCGGCGCGAAATGCCTGCGCAGCCTGAGAGATGAGTTCCGCGGCATCCCCATAGCGGCGGACGAACTTGGCGGGCGGAGTAAATGTCAGGTTCAGGAGGTCGTGGTACACCAGGACCTGTCCATCACAATCAGGCCCAGCGCCAATGCCAATTGTGGGGGCTGCTACTTCTGCTGTGATCATGGCTGCGACTTCGCGGGGAATACCTTCGAGGTAAATGCACGCGACACCCGCGCGATCGAGTGCGACAGCGTCGCGCATCAGTTGCTCGACGGCTGCCAGACTCTTGCCCTGAACTTTGTATCCGCCCATCACGTTTACTGACTGCGGTGTGAGCCCAATGTGCCCGGTCACTGGAATTTCGGCGTCGATGATCCGGCGAATCAATTCTGCACGCTTCTCGCCGCCTTCTATCTTTACGGCTTCGGCGCCGGCTTCTTTGATAAATCTCGCCGCGTTGCGGATGGCTTCGTCCGGACTTGCATGATACGAGCCGTAGGGCATATCCGCGACGAGCAATGCATGTTTCACGCCCCGGCGAGCCGCCTTGGTGTGGTGCAGCATTTCGTCGAGAGTGACGGACAGGGTGTTCTCGTATCCAAGAATCGTCATGGCCAGCGAATCGCCGACCAGAACAATGTCGATGGCGGCCTCGTCTATCAGACGCGCACTGGGGTAGTCATACGCGGTCAGGCAAGTAATCGGCTCATGCCGGAGTTTTCTTTCGCGAAGGGAAGCAACTGTGATTTTCTGGCGAGGATCGCCAATCGGGGTGAAACTCATAGATCCTCCAGTGCCCCTCCGCCTTGGCGGATAGAGCCTGTACACAGCTTGGATGCTGCTATGACTATTCTAGATCACAGTGGGTCGTTCGTCGAATCGTCGTCCTCCCGCACACTTTAGTCTAGTAAGACGATTGTATATAGTCTTACTGTGTAGTAAGATTAGAAAATATGACAACCTACCGCACAGTCGTGAGCTCCAAGGGGCAGGTAGTTATTCCGGCTGAGTTGCGTGAGCAACTCGGATTGAAAAAAGGCACCCCTGCAACCTGGAGCGAGGAGCAGGGCCGCCTGGTGCTCACACCTATCACCGAGCGACGGCTGGACGAGATCATGGGTTTTCTCAAGCCGGCGCCCGGCGAGCCGTCAGTCTTCGAGGCGTCGTTTGAGGAAAGGGAGCGCGAGCGCAGGAGAGAGAAGTAGTGCCCCCGTCCTTGCGCGTGGGCATGCGCCGATACGTACTGGATGCCAACGCCCTGATCGGCTTCTTTGAAGGCCGGCTTGGAGTTTCCGAAAAAGTGCGGCGATTGCTGAGTGAAACTCTTCGACAAGACTCGCCGTTATTGATGTCAGCCGTTAACTGGGGTGAAGTTTTCTACTTGGAGTGGCGGTTTCACGGCGAGGCCAAAGCCCGTGAAGCGGAGGCGAGGTTGCACGAGATGCCCATCGCGGTTATCGCTGTGGACCGGGAAAGAGCCTCACGCGCCGGTGCCCTCAAGCAGAAACACAGTCTCGGCTATGCCGACGCCTTTGCCGCGGAATTGGCAATCGACCGTGGCGCTTGGCTGGTCACCGCCGATCCCGAGTTTGAGAAAGTCGGGAAGGCGCTGTCGGTGTATTCCCTGCCGCGATATGAGAAATAAGTTTGCGTCGGTTAGATCCGAGCGGATAACACCGAACCACCCCGGCCACTAACCGCTAGTCACTAGCCACTGCCTTTAAGCACTTGCCGCTTCCTGGCTCCCCAGAGGCAAGAAGTACTGTGTCCCCTTGATTGGAGCCGACACCTTCCGCAGCAGTTCCTGCAGATCTTCGTTGCGTTCCACGAAGTCAATGTCTGAAGTATTCACGATCAGCAGGTCTGAAGATGTGTAATGAAAGAAAAAGTGCTCGTAAGCCTTAATGACTTCTCCGAGATAGTCTTCGTTGAGGGCCTTCTCCCCGGGCGCATTCTTCTTCTTCAGACGTTTTTTCAGAGCATCCGGGCTGGCCTGCAGATAGATGACCAGGTCGGGCGTGGGAAGCTGTTCGCGGAAATAATTGTAGTAGCGATTATAAGTATCGAGTTCCACGTCATTCAGGTTGAGGCAGGCAAAGAGCTTGTCTTTCTCGAAAATAAAGTCGCTGACCACCATTTTCTGCGACTTCGCACCCAGATCGAGCGCCCGAAGCTGCTCGAAGCGGCGGATCAGAAACGCGAACTGTGTCTGGAACCCGGCTCCGGTTTCGCCTTCGTAAAACGCGCGAAGAAATGGGTTGTCTTCGGGTTCCATCACCCGCTGCGCATTCAAACGCTCCGCCAGGATGCGCGCCAGGGTGCTTTTACCGACTCGGATCGGACCTTCCACTGCAATGTAACGGGGTAATTCGAAAAGATTGGCCATGGGTCAGTGGGAATCGCGCTTCGCAGCATATCCCGGCTGAGGCTGTGAGGCAACAGGGAGATTTTGATTAAACAATTGTGGATTTTTGATTGTTGATTTTGATTGAAGTCAAGGCCCGGACTTATGGCGCAAGGCCAATCTGAGATCTGAAATCTGAGATCTGAAATTTGAAAACCCGTAATCTGTAATCGTTCTACAATTCACCCATGTTCGCACTTGCCCTCGCGGCCACAGCCGCCGCCATGAGCGCGGCTGGTTATCAGTCCATGGCGGCGACCGGCCAGTGGTATGGAAAGACCTTCACCGGAATTCGCCGGGGATCGAAACAATTAGCACTCACTTACGATGACGGACCCAACGATCCCCACACTTTGCGTCTGTTGGAGGTCCTGGCGAAGCACAACGTTCATGCTACTTTTTTTCTGATCGGACGCTATGTGCAACAGCGTCCCGATATTGTTCGCGAAGTTGTAAATGCAGGGAACATCGTGGGTAACCACACTTGGTCCCATCCCAATTTGATTTTTGCTTCTGCCAGGCAGACCACAACCGAACTACAGACATGCGAGCAGGCCATCACGCAAGCCATCGGCCAGCACTCGCCGCTACTTCGCCCACCATTTGGCGGCCGCAGGCCAGGAACTTTACGGATTGCCCGGTCGCTGGGGTTGATCCCGGTGATGTGGAACGTGAGTGGCCAAGACTGGAAGAGTTATTCCGCGAATGAGATCAAACAGAGGATTCGCCGGCAAATTCGCGGTGGCGACGTAATCCTTCTGCATGATGGCAGCCACACCGGCATGGGAGTGGATCGCTCGCAGACCATTATCGCGACAGACCTTCTCATCCCAGAGGCGAAGTCCGAGGGATTCGAGTTCGTGACCATTCCCGGGATGATGAATACGTCAGCTGTCAGCCGTGAGCGCTGAGCGG
>Ga0070706_100001075_pt1 | contig 29541 bp, 25 predicted proteins | sample KBSK5501metaG_FD_65476 | JGI IMG/M metagenome (GOLD analysis project Ga0070706, IMG submission 65476) | Corn, switchgrass and miscanthus rhizosphere microbial communities from Kellogg Biological Station, Michigan, USA - KBS K5-50-1 metaG | ecosystem: Host-associated > Plants > Roots >... | reverse complement strand
TTCAATGAAATTTTGCAAGAGTTAGCACCTGAAACCGTCGCCCAGGTCAAACTGATATAGTAACCATGGTGCGCGCATCCCAATTTCTCCTTGCTTTAAAACAGCGGGTAACCGCACAATTAACCGTTCCACGGAACAATCAAACCCTGGGTTCTTATTATGGCAGCTGGCGATAGTCAAAAATTCATCGGTCGAAACCGTCCTCCTCGCGTTCAAATCGAATACGATGTGGAGGTTTACGGTTCGGAAAAGAAAGTACAACTACCCTTTGTGGCCGGGGTAATGGCAGATCTCTCGGGCAAGCCTGTGGAACCTTTGCCGTCCGTCGAAGAGAGGAAGTTCCTTGAAATCGATATAGACAACTTCGATGAGCGGATGAAAGCCATTAAACCCCGTGCCGCGTTTCAAGTGCCAAACACGTTGACTGGGGAAGGCAATATGGCGGTCGAAATGACTTTCGACAAAATGGATGATTTTTCACCTGCCGCAGTCGCTAAGAATGTCGAACCGCTTAACAAGCTACTTACTGCCCGGCAGCAGTTAGCTAATTTGATCGCTTACATGGACGGTAAATCTGGCGCGGAGGATGTCCTGCAAAAGCTGTTAGCCGATCCAGCCTTGCTTCAGGCAGTCGCCAATACGCCTAAACCCGCTGAGGAAGAAAAACCGGCAGGTGGCGCGCAATGAACCGAATGATTGGTAGTTCTTAACTTCACATCACTATGGCTGAGAAGAATCCCGCTAGAACCGAAGCTCCTGTCGCAACAGAAGCGCAACCAGCAGAGCTTAATGAGTTTGACGCTTTGCTGACCAAGGAGTTCAAACCTAAAACAACTCAGGCACAAGAGGCAATCCAGTCTGCCGTCCGAACACTTGCGGCGCAGGCTCTGCAAGGCGCCCAGCTGATATCGCCTGATGTGTTGCGGACAGTAGAGGCAATGATCACCGAGCTTGATCGTAAACTGTCCGAGCAGCTCAACCTGATTATCCATCACGAAGATTTCAAGACTCTGGAAGGCGCGTGGCGTGGATTGCATCACTTGGTAACGAATACCGAGGTCGACGAGCATCTTAAGATTCGTTTCCTGAATATTTCCAAGAAGGAAATCGGGCGAACTGTTCGCAGTTTCAAGGGAGTCGCTTGGGATCAGAGCCCGTTATTCAAGAAACTCTACGAAGAGGAATTCGGAACTCCTGGAGGTTCGCCCTACGGAGTTTTGATCGGTGACTATCACTTCGATCACTCGGCGCCGGACGTTGAAATCCTGAACGGCATGGGCCAGATCGCGGCTGCAGCCCATGCGCCCTTCATTGCCGGTGCCGCTCCGACATTGATGAACATGGAGTCCTGGCAGGAACTGAGTAATCCGCGCGATCTCACTAAAATCTTCCAGACCCCTGAGTACGCGCCATGGCGGTCACTGCGGGCTTCGGAAAACTCGCGTTACATCGGATTGGCGATGCCGCGGTTCTTGTCCCGGCTACCTTACGATCCGAAGAACAATCCGATCGAGGAGTTTGCTTTCGAGGAAGACACCGCAAGCGGGGACCATTCCAAATATGTCTGGTCGAATTCCGCCTACGCAATGGGGACGAATATTACGCGAGCGTTCAAGCTTTACGGCTGGTGCTCCCGAATTCGTGGCGTGGAGAGCGGCGGCATGCTGGACAGTCTACCCTGTCACACCTTCCCGACCGATGACGGTGGCATCGATATGAAGTGTCCGACCGAGATCGCGATCACTGACCGGCGCGAGGCTGAAATAGCCAAAGCAGGGATGATGCCTTTGTCGCACTGGAAAAACACGGATTATGCCGTTTTTATCGGCGCACAGTCGCTTCAGAAACCGACCGAGTACGAAGATCCGGACGCGACAGCAAACGCGAATCTCGCGGCGAGGCTACCTTACCTTTTTGCGGTCTGCCGATTCGCCCACTATCTGAAGTGCATCGTTCGCGATAAAATCGGCACCTTCAAGGAGCGGGAAGACATGGAGCGGTGGTTGAACCAGTGGATTACTCAATACGTCACGGCCGATCCGACCGCCAGCGACAAAGTAAAGTCGGAATTTCCATTGGCCGCCGCTGAGGTAACCGTTGAGAGCGTGGAAGGTAATCCGGGATGGTACACCTCAAAGTTCTTTCTGCGGCCGCATTTCCAGCTAGAGGGACTGACCGCGTCATTGCGGCTGGTTACCAAGCTGCCGTCTGCCAAGCAGGCGAAATAGAGGTATCGGCGTTTCGACGTATCGACGTATCGGCGTATGCTCTGGGACCGCGAGAATCGTTCACCGGGGGTTTCTACGCCGATACGCCGACACTCCCGCACGCCGAAACGTTATCGTAGCGTTCCCACTTCCGAACGTCGGCGTCCCACAACTGAACTAACAATCTACCGAACCCCCTCATTTTCTCACCCTTACGGAGTATAGAAGAGTGTTGGGAATCTGGGTATGACTAATGCTGTACTAACTATTGCATCCGGGCAGTCCTCGATTGAGCGCCTCGAGTTAGCCGGTTGTGAAGTTAAACAGGGTTTCGCTGGGCAGCTCCGATCCCCCAAAAAATCCATTATTCCATTACAAAAGAATAACCGTTAAAGAGGTGTTTCCTTATGGCAGCAGTAGATTATTTCTTAAAGATAGATGGGATCGAGGGAGAGTCCCAAGATTCCAAGCATAAGTCGGAGATCGAGATCCAATCGTTCTCGTTCGGCGCTACCCAGACTGGCAGCTTCGCAGCTGGTGGCGGTGGTGGTGCAGGCAAAGTCCACATGCAGGACTTTCATTTCACTGTTCCGGTGAACAAGGCGAGCCCGAAATTGATGCTCGCTTGCGCGAGCGGTCAGCACATCAAGAAAGCGGTGTTGACTGTCCGCAAAGCTGGAAAGGAGCAGCAGGAATATCTGAAGTACACATTCAGTGACATTCTGGTCTCTTCATACCAGACCGGCGGCGGCGGGGGAGATGTTTTGCCGATCGATCAGATTTCGCTGAACTTCGCGAAGATCGAACAAGAGTACAAAGAGCAAAAGGCGGACGGCACGCTCGCTGGATCGGTGAAATCCGGCTGGGATCTCAAGCAGAACAAGGAGGCTGCTTAAATCAAGCTTCTCGCGGAGGCCATGGCAGCAAGGGGGTCTCTGCAAGATCAGGAAAACTGGGGGAGCATCGACACACGATGCTTCCCCAGGTGGGAAGAAGATTCTATGAGGCTAACAGCAGATGATCAAAGCTCCTTCCCGCAGCTGACGGAGTACTTGCGTCACGCTTTTCCAAGACTCACGTCCAATGCCGTGATCGTCTTTAACTTGAACAGGTTCGGGAGCTTGTCAGCCGCTCAGGCCCGGCATGCGTTGATGTGGGGCACCGATCCTTTGGTATCGATCGTGGATCTAAGTGCCGGACAATGCGGTATTCCGAGTGCAGACGGTTGTACCAGCGACGCGACCCACATCGAAATCGACGATGATATTGTCGCCGAGTTCGAAACAGGTGGAAACGCTAATCTGCGTCTGGCGCCCAACGGGCATTTCGTCTATCTGGCCGGTGTCACGATGCTTCACGAAATGTGTCATTGGGGAAATTTCCTCAATGGAGTGGCTGAAGCCACCGATGCTGGAACTCAATTCGAGACAGCCGTTTATGGCGGCGTGGTTCCTGACTAGGATTCAACGTCAACTACAGCAAATCTGATTTATGCCCCTCCAGAACTTTCAATATAGGATCAGCTGGGCCAACGATTTTACCCCCGTTGATTCTGCACCGGATGGTTCCGATGAGAGCGCTTTCACCCAGGCGCGCTTCAGCGGTAGATTTCCTTTCGTTCAACAAACGGACGGCACATTTGTGGTTCAATTGGCAAACTCGGTAGTGCGTCTTTCGATGGACAGAGCTGCATCCTGGGTAGTACGAGGTAGCGGGACGGCCGATCTACTCACCCATGAACAAGGCCACTACGATATTACCGCGTTGGGCGCCCGCGATTTCCTGAATGACGTTCTCGCCCTCTCTGGCAGCTCGGCAACTGATCTGCAGAGCCAAATTGATTCGGCCCGGTCGAGTAATCAATCAACGATCGATTCAGTCAACAGTATGTACGACGAGGACCCGAACTGCGGCACCAGTCATGGAACGAATGCGGCGAATCAGCAGCAGTGGAACCTCCGAATTAGCAACGCCAAAACTTCGGGTGCGCGACTCAGCTCGATAGCTTCATGCCCGTCCCCATAGCAATTTCTATCGCCACAAACAGAACGAATAGGTGAGTAAGCCGCCCCAAATCGACCGTGTTCAGCCCTGCTTGCTCGATCGGTTGATCGACGAGAATCCGGAGTCGCGCGTCGAAGCGGTCGGACGCGGTGTTTCTCTGGCGCGGTATCGTCAAGGCGTGCTCCGAGATATCGAATGGCTCTTAAATACTAAAAGCCGGCTTGCTTACGAAGGGCTTGGTGAATTTGGGGAAACAGAGAGTTCGATCTTGAATCTTGGAATGCCGGATCCAGCCGGTAAAATTGCCGACGCCGCTCACATCGCACAGTTGGAAAGGGACCTTGAAACTGCGCTGCTGCGTTTTGAGCCGCGTATCGTGCCGGATACGCTGTCTGTGAAAGCGGTTCGCGGAGGGAGTGATCGAGCAGGTTCGCCCAATGTTCTTGCTTTTGAGATCTCGGGTGAGCTTTGGGCGTCACCGATTAATGAGCAATTGCATCTGAAGACTGAATTCGATCTCGAAACCGGCAAATGCCGCTTGTAGCACTGGAGGTCTATGAATCGAGCGCTGCTATCTCATTACAACAGTGAGCTGGCGCACCTGCGACAGACGGCTGCAGAGTTTGCCCGAGAATTCCCGAAGATCGCGGGGCGTTTACAGTTAGACCGCGACGCAAAGGAGGTTTGTCCTGATCCCTTCGTCGAACGGTTGCTCGAAGGGTTCGCATTTCTCGCGGCGCGAATCCAGGTAAAACTCGATGCCGAGTTTCCGACCTTTACACAAGGGTTACTCGAGACCATTTATCCGCATTACCTTTGTCCGACGCCATCGATGGCGGTCGTTCAATTCGAACCGGTCATGCACGACCCGAATCTCCTGGCAGGGTTTCCGATTCCACGCGGGACTGCGTTGCGATCGACTCTTGGGCGAAATCAAAGCACGCCATGCGAGTATCGTACGGCTCACTCGGTTACACTTTGGCCAATTCGGATCGTCGAGGTTAGCTATCACACGAGAGAGCTTCTGCAGTTCAATTTACCGAGTAACGCAGGCGCGCGAGCAGTGTTGCGGATTCGCCTGCAAGCGACGACGCCTGATGGAGACTTTTCTAAGATTCCCCTCGATTCGATACCGTTTTTCTTACGTGGTGCGGATGATTTGCCGGACGCGATCTATGAGCAAGTCTTCAGCAACGCTGTTGGACTCGTGGCAGTCAAACCGAAGGGCGTTCCGGCGCCGGAACAGTTCGTACCAGCGAAAGAAGCCATTCGGTCGGTCGGCTTCGGCAGCGCCCAGGCGCTAATGCCGGAGACGGCGCGCAGTTTCTCTGGATATCGATTGTTGCGTGAATACTTCGCGTTTCGCCAACGATTTCTCTTTTTCGAGATTGGCTCGCTTGCTCCATTGCTGCGTCGATGTGCCGGCAACGAAGTTGATTTGCTTCTGCTATTTAAAGAGCAGGATCTCAGGCTCGAGAAAAGAGTCGATTCAGATTCCCTTGCGCTGTTCTGCTCGCCGGCGATCAATCTATTTGAACGGCGTCTTGACCGGATCCTTCTGGATCATCGCCACCATGAATTTCAACTGATTCCAGACAAGACTCGGCCCTTTGATTTCGAAGTCTTCGAAGTGCGGTCGGTGACAGGTTTTGGAACGCAGACCGGCCAGGAACAGCCTTTCTTGCCATTCTTTCTGACTCGCGAACGGCTCTCGGAGCCGAGTGAAAGTGGTTCAAGTCAACAGAGAGGATTCTACGCCACTCGCCGGGAACAACGGCATCTGACAGCAAAAGAGCGCCAATTCGGTCTGGCTCACACGTACGTTGGTTCGGACGTTTTTCTCTCCCTGGTTGATCCGTCGGCTGCCCCATACCGGACCGATCTGAACCAGCTGGGAATTACCGCGCTTTGCACCAATCGGCATTTGCCGCTTGACCTGTTGATTGGCCAAGGAAATACGGACTTCAGTCTCCAGGTCAATGCGCCCGTCGAATCAATTCGCTGTCTCAGCGGTCCGACGGAACCGCAACCAGCGCTCGCGCAAGGGGCCGAATCCTGGCGATTGATCAGTCACCTTTCCCTGAACTATCTCTCTTTGAGAGATTCACCAAACGGCGAAGGCGCGAATGCTCTGCGTGAAATGCTTCGTCTCTATGTCGATCCAAATGACCGGTACGCCCACAAACTGATCGAGGGCGTCGTTTCTACTAAAGTTGAACCGATCATTCGGCGGATGATCACGCCCGGGCCGATTACGTTCGGACGGGGAATCGAAGTGATTGTGGAATTAGATGAACTCGCTTTCGAAGGGGTCGGAGTCTTCGTTTTCGGTGCGGTATTAGCCGAGTTTTTCCAACGATACGTTTCGATCAACGCTTTTACGGAAACGGTCGTTCGCACACGCCAACGCCGCGAAATCATGCGTTGGTTGGCGCAACCTGGCCAAAGGGGGGTGGTATGAACGGCAGTGCCAACAACGCCGACATTGCCAACAGCGCCGGCAACGAAGGGCCCAAATCGTCGGTCCCGGAACTCGGGACCCGGAACTCGGAACCCGAAACCTCGCTTGCCTGGAGCCCTGAGCGAGGAAAATGGGCTGGTCAGCGAAAGAAACCGAATCCGGATCTCGAGGCTGCACTCACTTCTGTGCCTTTCGAATTTGATTTCTACCATTCAGTTCGATTGTTGGAGTGCGCTTATCGAGATCAACCGCGAATCGGGAGGTCTGTTAACCCAGCTCAAGATCCGATCCGATTCGGGCAAAACCCCTCGCTAGTTTTTGCCCCTTCGAGTGTCGAAAGTTTTGGCGCGGCCGACGAAGAGATGCCTCCTTATCTTCGGGTCTTCTTTTTCGGATTGTTCGGGCCGAACGGAGCGCTTCCTTTCCATCTCACTGAGTTCGCTCGGGAACGCCTCTACTCCAATCGCGACGCATCGCTGGTTCGATTCCTTGACGTATTTCATCATCGCGCAATCAGCCTTTTTTATCGCGCCTGGGCTGATTCGAGGAGGGCAGTCGATCTCGATCGAGTCGACGAATCACGTTATGCACGCTATTTCGGTAGTTTTTTCGGGATTGGCCAACCGACGATGCGAGACCGGGACGCGGTACCGGATCTGGCTAAGCTGTTTTTTACGGGTCGGTTAGCGACCCCCAACCGGAACCCGGAGGGATTGGAAGCCATCCTATCGGAAGATTTTGGTGTTTCAGTAAAACTGCTCGGATTCCGCGGACAGTGGATAAAACTACCGTCTAACTCCACTTGTATCCTGGGGAGAAATCTGGAAGCGGGATCCCTCGGGCAGACAGCGATCGTTGGTGAGCGCTTCTGGGTGAGCCAGCTGAAATTCAGGCTTCGCTTTGGTCCTTTGCAGTTCGCAGAGTTTCGCCGGCTCCTTCCTGATGCTAGGCCCTTTGCGCGCTTAAAAGATTGGGTCCTCAACTATATCGGCCAAGAACTATTCTGGGACGCTAACCTGGTTCTAAAGGCGTCAGAAGTGCCTGCAACCCAGCTCGGTCAGCTGGGCGGCGGAGGATTGCTCGGCTGGACCACCTGGCTCAAGAGCCGCCCTTTTCAACATGATTCTGCAGACCTTGTTCTCGCTGGAGACAACTGAGATGAACGTATCGGTGTATCGATGTATCGGCGTATCGGCGTGGAACGCAAGCCTCAGGCTTGACCGTGGGTTGACCTTCCAGGTCGACGATTTGCCGACAATGCCGGCTGCGACAAAGCGCAGCCCTCCAGTAAACGCCGACATCCTCCTCCGCCAAGGCTACGGCGGACAGGTCGCCGAGAACGAGCGCCAAACGCCAAACGCCAAACGCCGAACGCGAAACGCCTAATCCTATGTCCGAAATCCGCCGCACCACACTGTTTAGTAAACTGAATCCGCTTGCCTACAAGTCAGTCGAAGGGGCCACGCTCTTCTGTAAGATGCGTGGGAATCCTTATGTAGAGCTGGTTCATTGGATACATCAGATTCTGCAAGGAGTTGATAGCGACCTGCATCGAATAGTCCGTCAATTCGAGCTTGATGCCGCGCGAGTCGCTGCAGAATTAACCGCTGCGCTCGACAGACTTCCGCGCGGAGCGACCGCGATCTCTGATTTTTCGCCGCACCTGGAAGAATCGATCGAACGGGGTTGGTTGTACGCTTCTTTGTTATTCAACGCGAAAAGTGTGCGAACCGGTCATCTGATTATCGGCATCCTGAAAACGCCTTCGATCCGGAACGTTTTTCTTGGGATGAGTCGCGAGTTTTCGAAGATAAAGATCGACACACTGTCCGAGCAGTTCAGCGATATCGTCAGCGGTTCGCCGGAAGACATCGAAACGGTGTCTGAAGCAGTGCAGTCGGCAACCGGTGAGGCTGCGCCGGCGGTCATGGGTAAGCAGGAAGCGCTCGGACGATTTTCGGTTGATCTCACGGAGCGCGCGCGAAAAGGTGAGATTGATCCAGTGCTTGGTCGGGACGAAGAAATCCGGCAAGTGATCGACATCCTGATGCGTCGTCGCCAGAACAATCCGTTGCTGGCAGGTGAAGCGGGAGTTGGCAAGACGGCGGTCGTAGAGGGTTTTGCTATGCGGATTGCCAAAGGTGATGTGCCTCCCGCCTTGCGCGATGTTACTCTGCGTTCGCTTGATCTGGGCCTTTTGCAGGCGGGCGCCAGCGTCAAAGGGGAGTTTGAAAATCGGCTCCGCCAGGTAATTGAAGAAGTACAAGCGTCTCCGAAGCCAATCATTCTTTTCATCGACGAAGCACACATGCTGATCGGTGCCGGCGGCGCGGCTGGTCAGGGCGACGCCGCAAATCTTCTAAAGCCAGCGCTCGCGCGGGGCACACTGCGAACGATCGCCGCGACGACCTGGGCTGAGTACAAAAAGTATATCGAGAAAGATCCTGCGCTGACCCGGCGGTTCCAGGCGATCAAGGTTGAAGAACCGACAGAAGACGTGGCTGTACGGATGATTCGCGGCTTAGCCGGAACGCTGGAAAAACATCACGGCGTTCTCATTCTCGACGAAGCACTCGAAGCGGCAGCGCGCCTTTCACATCGGTACATCCCGGCGCGCCAGCTCCCAGATAAGGCCGTAAGTTTAATCGATACTGCTTGTGCCCGCGTTGCTGTTAGTCAGCACGCAACCCCGGCTCGCCTCGAAGATACCCAACGCCAGATCGAAATGCTCGAAACAGAAATCGGGATTCTTGATCGCGAAGCGGCGTTAGGTCGCGAAGATGAAGAGCGCCGGAAGAAGCTTCAGAAAAAGCTCGAAGAACAGAACGCGCTCAAAGCGGAACTGGAGGCTCGATACCAGAAAGAGCTGGCAATCGTCGAAAGGATCCGGAACGCGCGGAACACGTTGAGTCAGGAGTCAGGAGTCAGGAGCCAGGAGTCAGGAGCGACTGCTAGCACCGAGAACGCCGGTACCGCCGAGACCGAGCGCGAAACGCCAAAACTTGTCGCGCCGCAGCCTCGCGCGGAGGCGGACGCGAAACGCCAAACGCCTCCGTCTCGCGAGGCGGCTCTCGCCGAGCTTCGTGCGGCTGAAGCAGAGCTTCGAGCCTTGCAAGGCGAAGACCCTCTGATACTTCCGGACGTCGACGCACAAGCGGTTGCCAGTGTTGTGTCTGATTGGACCGGGATTCCGGTCGGGCGCATGGTTAAGAACGAGATTCAAGCTGTACTCAATCTGAACAGTGCCCTGGAAAAGCGGGTTGTAGGACAGAATCATGCGCTCGATGCGATTGCTCGCCGGATCCAGACCGCTCGTGCAGGCCTTGATAATCCAAGTAAACCGGTTGGTGTTTTTCTTTTAGCTGGTCCAAGTGGCGTTGGAAAAACCGAGACCGCCCTGGCGTTAGCTGAAACTCTGTATGGTGGAGAGGCTAACCTGATCACCATTAACATGAGCGAGTTCCAGGAAGCGCACACCGTGTCGACTTTGAAAGGATCGCCCCCAGGGTATGTGGGTTACGGCGAAGGAGGCGTCCTGACCGAAGCTGTCAGACGGCGTCCTTACAGTGTAGTGCTGCTGGACGAAGTCGAGAAAGCGCATCCAGACGTACACGAGATTTTCTTTCAAGTCTTCGACAAGGGTATGATGGAAGATGGCGAAGGCCGCCGGATCGACTTCAAAAACACCATCATCCTGCTTACCAGCAACGTTGGCAGCGATCTAATCATGCGCCTTTGCTCGGATCACGCCGACATCGTCGCTCTGAAAGAAAAAGCCGCGGAAGCAGCTAAAAGCGCCGAGAACGCCGGTAAACAGGGTGAAGCGTCAAAGGTGGAAGAGGTGCACGCCGATACGCCGACACGCCCAGACGCCGACACTTCTTCCGCAGCCTTTCCGAACCCGGAACCCAGCCTGTCCGACGAAGCCTTGGCGAAGGCGGAAACTCGGACCCCGGAACCTGAACCTGAATCCCAACCTGAACCGCTCCCTTCCCGTCCTGATCCTGAAGACGTTGCGGCGGCCCTGAGGCCGCAACTTCTGAAGGTTTTCCCTGCAGCCCTCCTCGGCCGGCTGACAGTTGTTCCTTACTATCCGCTTGATGACGAAGTGCTGAAGTCCATTATCGAGCTACAGTTGTCCCGAATTCAGAAAAGACTGCGGGAAACCCACAACGCGGAGTTCAGCTATACCCGAGGCGTTGTTCAGCTTATCGCTGCTCGCTGTACCGAGCTGGAGAGCGGCGGCCGCATGATTGACGCCATCCTCACGCAAACGCTGCTCCCCGATATCAGCCGGGAATTCCTCACTCGGCAGATGGAAGGGAAACCGGTCAAAAAGGTGCGAGTCCTTGCCGGTAGCAACGGCTCTTTCGTCTACCAATTCGATGACGAGCAGACTGGCATTCAATCTGCTTCCCAAGTGAAATCAGCCGCTGTAGAAAAATCGCCGACATCGCCGACAACCGAAGGCGAACCCGCGCAGCCGATAAGCGCCGAGCAAAAATAAGGATGCCAGTAACCGAAAACCGAAAACTGAAAACCGGGTGCCAGGCGCCCAAGCGCCGAACGCGAAACGCCGAACGTTAACCACCATGCCATTCGATCAATCAAACCGCATCGCAGCCTTACGAACTCCGTTTGGCGCGGATGAACTTGGGTTGCTCTCATTCACAGCTTCAGAAGAACTGGGCCAGATTCCAAGCTTCACGATCGAAGCAGTCTGCGAAAAGAAATCGTTAGACCCTAACCAGATCCTTGGACACGAAGTCGGGATCACGTTCAACGTCGCGAACGGCAAAAAACGTTACTTTCACGGTTACGCCATCAGATTCAATCGCGCCGCGATTCATGGCCGTTACTTCGTCTACAGCATGACGGTAGTACCGTGGGTCTGGTTTCTGACGCAATCCAAGAATTGCCGGGTGTTCCAAAACAAGAGTGTTGTCGATATCGCCAAGAAAGTTTTTCAGGATCGCGGCTTCAGCGATCTCGAGCTGAAGCTACAAGGAAGCCACACACCATGGGAATACTGCATTCAGTATCGCGAAAGTGACTACAATTTTGTCAGCCGGCTTCTGCAACAGGAAGGTATTTACTACTTCTACAAATACGAAGAATCGAAAAACATTCTGGTGCTGGCGGACTCGCCTTCAGCTCATGAGCCTTTTCCCGGATACGACCAGATTAAGATGGCGCGCGAGAGCGCAAGTGATGAAGAAAATCGGGAAAGGATTCGAGAGTTTGGGATTCAATCGCATCATGTAGCCGCGAAATTTACCCATACCGACTACGACTTCGAAAAACCGCGAGTGAACCTGCGCGCGCAATCCGAAATCGCGGGGAGCTACGCGAAAGCAAATGCCGAAGTGTACGATTATCCCGGCGAATATATCCAGCATGACGATGGCGATTCCTGGGCGCGGATCCGAATGGAAGAGCTCAACGCGCAAAGCGAGCGCGGGCATGGCGAAACAGATTCCCGTGGTATTGCCGCTGGATCCGTCTTCACCCTGACGGAGAGTCCGTTTCAGGAAGAAAACAAAAAGTATCTGGTCGTATCAGCGCAGTATCAGGTAAATGCCGGCGAGTTTGGTTCCCAGCGCGCAGGGGACGAAGTTGTCCAATGCCAATTCACTGTCCAGCCTGGTGACAAGCAGTTCCGCCCGGAAACGACTTCGGCCAAGCCTAAAGTTTACGGTGTTCAAACTGCGGTAGTTGTTGGGCCGAAAGGCGAAGAGATTTACACCGACAAACATAGCCGGATCAAAGTGCAGTTTCATTGGGACCGTGAAGGGAAAAAGGACGAGAACAGCTCTTGTTGGGTTCGGGTTGCTCAACCGTGGGCCGGGAAGAACTGGGGTGCGGTTTCGATCCCCAGAATTGGGCAAGAGGTAGTAGTCAACTTCCTGGAAGGCGATCCCGATCAACCGCTGGTGATAGGCAGCGTGTACAACGCCGACCAGATGCCACCGTATGAGCTACCCTCAAAAATGGTAGTTAGCGGGATCAAGAGCCAGACCCACAAAGGTCAAGGCTACAACGAGATCGCGATGGACGACACAGCCGGCAAAGAGCAGCTCCGGGTCCATGCGCAGTACAATATGGATACAACCGTGGAGCACGATCAGACCAATACGGTCCACGGGAAAATGACGGAGACGATCGACAAGGATACAACGATCCATATCACCCAGGGAAACCTAGAGCACAAAGTGCAAACCGGGACGGCCCTGTACGATGTCAAAGGTGCGTTGACAGAGAATTATCAAACTACTCAGGACACAACCGTCAAAGGCAACATTACAATTACGTCTGTGAGCGGCGACATCACTCTTCACACCGGAGCTAGTAAGCTGGTGTTGAAGAATGACGGAAAGATAGAGTTAACAGGTGTTAACATCGCGATCGATGGGGGCCAGAAAGTATACACTCACGGCGGCCAAGTCGTTTCGGAGGCCGACACCAATCACGAAATTTCAGGCCAAGCGGTGAAGTCAAACGGCGCAGTCACAAACACCGTCCAGGGTGCGATGGTGATGCTTAACCCTTGAATCGAAGCTATGCCAAAGGTAGCAGGGTCGTCTACGGTTCAGGCGATAGTCCAAGGAATGGACGACAATCGACAACCTGTCTTCTCAGTCCTGGCAAAACGCACGTATGATATCCATTCGAATGGACGAATCGTGCGCGCCGAAGAGAGCCGGCCGCTTTTGAAGGTCGATCAGTATTACGATGATGGAAATCCGGAATGGCCGACGGTCAAATACGAAACCGATCTCGCGTCGTTCAAGTTGGCTACCGATGTCGTAGTGATCGGGAAAGCCTTTGCGCTAAACGGGAAGCCGGTTCCTGGCCTGGATGTCACCGTTGAGGTGGGCACTTATCGAAAGCGAGTGCGCGTGACCGGTGACAGGAAATGCCGGTACAGAGCGAATCTCCCCCCTTTATTTAGCGATCCGGTGCCTTTCACGGAAATGCCCATTCAATATGAGCGTGCCTACGGGGGTTTGGATACGCGAAGCAATCCGAGCGAGCCGTTCTATTACCCGCGGAACTATTCTGGTGTCGGTGTTGCGTTAAAGAATCTAAGAGAAACTGTTGAAGGCTTACCCCTTCCGAATGTCGAAGACCCGGAGGATTTGTTAACACCCGATCGCGTCCTCTTCGAAGAGCCTGATCGTTGGAGTGGGCAACCTCTACCAGATGGCTTGGGTTGGGTTAATCGCAATTGGTATCCTCGGTGTTCGTTTACGGGCGCATTCCCCGCTTACGTGGACGTAGACACTGCCTTGCGTGAGGAAACGCTTGGACTAGTCCCAAAAGGGCAAACTGCCTTGTCGAGGCAATTTAAGTTGCCGAGTTTTGACCTGCGTTTCCACAGCGGTGCGTCGCGCGGCCTGATGCTCCCTTTTCTAAATGGCAACGAAACATTCCGGCTAACGAACCTGACCCTGACCGGTGCACTGACGTTTCGCCTCCCGGACGAAACGCCCTCCATGACGCTCGACATCGGTTTAGGTGAGAACGAACTAAAGCCATTTCTTCACACGGTTTGTGTCCGCTTAGAAGAAATGCAGGTCGACTTGGTTTGGCGTGGCGCACATCCGTATCCGGGTTGGGAATGGCTGCCGGAAATGAAGAGGTTAAACGCGGAGGTGGTTTGGGCCCAATGACTGCGACCGTCCAAGCATCGCAAAGCGCCGAGCAGTCCGAGCGCCCCACCGAGAAGATCGTGTTACCGGGGCAGACCCCACAGGGAGAACATATTCTCAGCGTTCTAGTGAAACGCACTTACGACATCCTTCCTGGTCAGTGCAAACGCGCAGCCACCGACAAGAAGCTGGTTCCCGGCGATCTCCACTACGCCGATCCGATGAACTCGACGGTCAAGTTCGAGAGCGACCTTATACCATTCAAGTTGGCAACAGATGTCGTGCTCAACGGCAACGCCTATGCACCTTCTCGGCAACCTGTGACGAACCTCACAGTTTCCCTCAGCATCGGACCATACCGCAAAGATCTGCTCATCATCGGTGATCGTGTCTGCCGGCACAAAAATGGTGCGGATCCGGTGTTTACTGATCCCAAGCCGTTTCAAACCATGGAGCTTCGCTTCGAACGCGCCTACGGCGGCGTCGATATTTACTCGGAGCCGAAATTGCCATGCGCTTACCCCCGCAACCACCTTGGTCGTGGGTACGCGGTGAAAAATACTCAGCGCAGCATAGAGAACCTGCCCCTACCGAATATCGAAGATCCAAATAACCATCTCACGCCCCAGAGGCTCTGCGCGGGCGATTTCAGGAATTGGGAAAATCAGCCACTACCACAAGGGTTGGGTTGGACGATGAAGTTGTGGCATCCACGATGCACGTATGCCGGAATCATGCCCGCTGACCGCGCGTTGGAAGAGGAGCTCCGCAAAGCCTATTCACCTTTGGTGCCGCCGGCCCAGCGCAAGTTTTACGAGCAGAATCCCCTGCCGACGGTCGATTTTCGTTTCTTTAACGGCGCGTCGCCCGGGCTAGTAGTTCCGTTCCTTTCCGGCACGGAGCAAGTCACCCTCACGAATCTCAATCCCGAGGGTACGCTTCAGTTCCGGCTTCCAGGCGAACGCCCATTCATCAGCGTAGACATTGGCCAAGGAACGCAAGAACCAGAAGTTGTTCTGCACACCGTTATGATTCGCTCGGAAGACCGCCAGGTCGATCTGCTTTGGAGGGGGGCGATTCCATATCCAGGCCGGGATTGGCTGCCGGAGATGAAGAAGATGGAGCTAGTGATCCAATGACGTCGAGCTCTGCAATGATTTGGAAAGGAGATCGGTAGTGCCACTCTTCCCAGCGGCAAAAATGATGGATCCGGTGATGGGGCTGGATTGTCATACCGTACTAATCCCGCCGTCTCCTATACCTGTGCCGATGGTACCGCACCTCTATATGGGCGCGCTTTTGCTTTGGCACACGCCGCAGTTTCCAATGTTCTCGGATGGTGTGGTACTGATCAACGGTATGCCTGCCTGCACCGTGGGAGCGATGGGGTACTCCTGCCATTGTGCGCCGGTATTCTTGCCGTGTCCGCCAACTTTCACAAACCTGATGACTTACTGGCGACATCATTTGGTCCAGGTACCGAAGCTGATGGTATTGATGGCGTTAACAGCACTGGCAAACCTGGCCATCGCGGGGATTGCGTCTCTTATTCCCAAGCCCGCAAGTGCTGATGATTTTCTGAAGAGCGTTACCGGCATTGACACAAGCGGTCGGGCAAGCGGCTGGGAAATGGTTAAAGACGCTTTTGCCTCGTTTTCACAATGGCAAACCTGGATTCACCTTTTGATTCCGCCGATTCCCTACCCAGGCTCTCAAGGTTCCACCGCGGTAGGGAGCCCTAACGTAACGGTGAATGGTGGTCCCTTAGCGTTCACGGCGCCGCTTGTAGCTGCGTCATGTAGCGAAATTCCAGTGGTGCCAAACGCGGCGACAATGGGGTTCAGCAATGTGATGGTCGGAGTCAGTGTCGCCGCTCTGATAAAAGGAATCGCGGTGCATGCGACGCAAGGCGCCATAGCCGCTGGAGTGGCAGCAGGTTTCGATCGGGCAACGCGTGGCGGCGGATCTCATCAATGCGCGGGCCAATAGATTCTTTCGAACCGTGCAGAAACACTCTAGCCATTGTTCAGCTTCCGTGGATCCTCGCTTGGTCGGCGATCCAGTGGATACTCTTACCGGCGCGGTATTCGACCGAAGGCTGGAATTCCGACTCATCGGCCCGTTAGAACTCTGGTGGTTTCGTCACTACGACAGCTCGCGCAACAATCGGCGCTTCGCGCTAGGCTGGGGACGTACTCACGACTTTGAGCGTACTTTGCGCTTCGAAAGCGATGCCATTACGTACGAAGCGCCGGTCGGTCGTAGTTTTCGTTTCCCTCTTCTCGTTCACGATGGCGATCAGAGCGCGACTAACGGTTTCATTCTTCGGAGGGAATCGCGGCGAATATACCAACTGTTTCACCATGGTGAAGCAGCGATGGAGTTCGAGTTGGCCGAATCAGACCAACTCGCCCGTCTGAAACGCCTATTTCGAGGGCGTCAGCAGATTCTTTTTCATCACAACGCCGGGCGTCAGTTGGAGCGGATTGTGGATTCCATCGGTCGGCGCATTGCAGTTGAAGAGGAACCAAGCGGTCGATTGCTGAGACTGACCTTGGAAGCGAACGGTGAAAGGCCTGCCGAGCTGTTGATGGAGTACCAATATGACGAGCGTGGCAATCTAGTTCGAACACGCAATGGCTCCGGGAATGGCTATGTTTTTGCCTATGACGCTGCGAACCGCATGGTTCTTCAGACCGGCCGCAAAGGGTTCAAATTTCGCTTCGCGTACGACGAACAAGGGCGCTGTGTAAAGAGTATTGGCGACAACGATTTCTATGGGGTCACACTTGACTACAGGGCTCCTGGGCGCCTCACGAGAGTCAAGCGTGTTGACGGCGGTGTTTGGAGTTACCTCTTCGATCCGCTCGGGAACCTGGCGGAGATAGCGGATCCGTTGGGAGGCTCGAAGAAGTTTCTTCGAGACGAAGCCGGCAGGATTACAGCGGAATTGGATCAGAACCAGAACGCTTCGCGCTACTTATACAATCAGGCCGGAGAAGCCGTCGCAAAGATCAATCCCCTTGGGAATCAGATCCCGTTACCGGAAGACCCAAATATTCCGAATCCTCTCGCGCATCGCGTTGCTCGGTGCCCGATAGAGTATGAGTATGGGCAGCTTCTGGAAGTAGAGCAGATCTCTTTGCCATCACAGGCCCGCTTGACGGCACTAGGTCTGGATGCTGATGCCAAAAGGCTGATCGTCTGCCGCGAAGAGGGAGCAGAGGTTCCCGCAGCGGACGTTTTCAGGGTGCGCCCTCTCGGTGTGCTTTGGTGGCCATCTCCGCAAACCGGCAGGGTCTTCAACGATCTTGGCAAGCTAATACAGCAGCATGACGAGTTTGGCCGGCTACGGAACTGGAACTATGATGCTTCGGGTAATCTGGCGGAGTTCATTGATTACGATGGCAGTAAATGGCTGTACGATTACGGTGCTTGGCATTTTCTTCGCAATCTAAAGGACCCCTCAGGGGCCGTGACCCAATTTACCTATACGTCGACCGGAGAAGTTGCATCATGTACCGACCCTGGCGGGACCCGTAGCGAGTATCGCTACGACCTAAACGATCATCTCGTCGAGGTAAAGCGTCACGGTGTCATCCGCGATATCTACAAGCGCGATGCATTCGGTAACCTTTTGGCGAAGTACGCTGGGGACGGAACGGAATTGCTCAAGTTCGAAATCGGTCCTGGGAACCTGCGAACTAAACGAACACTCGCGTCTGGAGATGAACACATCTTCGAATATGATCAGTCGGGACGCTACCTCCTCGCCGCAACTAAAAAGGATGTTATCGAGTTTGAATACGACGACGTGGGTCATCAAACGGTCGAAAAGCGCAACGGTCGCGGAGTTGTCAATCGGTTTGGAGGGCGATTCAGACTCAATCAGTCCGCCTTCTTTGACAGGTACCTGGTCCGATACGAGAGGCGTGACGGCAAGAGCTTGCTCGTCATAGATCCAGGAGGGAGATCGCAAAAGGTTCAATTTCACCCCCACGGGATCGTAGAAAAGAGATTCAGCAACGGTAGCCGGGAGATCGCGCAATTTGATGGATTGGGCCGATGTCATGTGAAATCCGTTGAGCGCAGTGACGGCCGGACCTGGAACCGCCGTTATCACTGGTCCGGTGAAGGGGAACTTCGTCAAATCCAGGATCGTCCGTATGGCGATATTCTTTGCGAATACGACGCCGCACATCGGTTGGTCCGGCGTTTAGTGAATGGCCGTATCGAAGAGTACGGTTTTGATACCGCCGGCAATCTGTTGAAAAAGCCAGGCCTTCGGGAAGTGAGTCTTCTCGAGGGTAATCGCCTCAGAACGGCCAACGGGCTTGGTTTTAATTACACCGATCGGAACCATATAGCCGAGCGCCAGACACCAGATGGAAATGTGCGCTATGCTTACGATAGCCGCGATCAGTTGGTTCATGTGGACACTCCCAAAGGTCAGTGGATGGCGGAATATGACGCTCTGGGACGTCGAACTCGAAAGATATGGGCTGGAGAGACCACCGAGTTTTTCTGGAATAGAGACCAGCTTATCGCTGAGGTGGCGCCCGACCGCCGACTCCGCTTGTACATCTATGCCGATCCCCTGGCGCTCACTCCACTGATGTTCGTAGAATACGATTCACCGACCGCAGCGCCGGAATCCTGTCGTCGCTATTTCATTTTTGCTGATCAAATCGGAACGCCGACCTCAATCGAGGATGAGCAAGGAATTGAGGTATGGCGCGCGCGCATAGAGCCTTATGGTCGCGCTGAAATAACCTCGAATTCGAATCTAGAATTCAACTTACGCTTCCCGGGTCACTACTTTGATGCAGAGTTGGCGCTTCACTACAATCGCTTCCGCTACTACGATCCGGTTCTCGGACGCTATCTGCAGAGCGATCCTTGGGGAATCGCGGGAGGCTACAACGTTTATGCCTACCGCGGAAACCCCCTTCTCGAGGTCGATGTTCAAGGGCTAGGTGAGGAGGAAACCCCACCTCCACACGATCCAAATGAGGATGAAGAAGGAAATAAACCGCTCCAGGACCGGAAGGGCTGGGTTGACGAATATGGCGATCAGAAGAAGGTGACAGGCGATGGATCGGTAGACCGCGATCACCAACCTTCAAAGCTTGCGATAAAGAAGGCGATCAAAGACGACATCGACAAGCGCGTGGCTGCCGGAGAAATGGATCCACCAACTCCGGCGCAAATGAAGGAGATCAATGATCGCATTGACAAGGAAGCGACTGCGGTCGTGGTTGACCATGACGTTCATAAAGCAGGGCCCACTCATGGTAATAAGAACAAGGCTCAGAGCGAGATCGATAAACAGGATCTTGGCGCCGCCGCAGCCCGCGATGCTGACGCAATGGTCACCAATGCCGCTCAGCATGACCCAGACAATGTACCCGCTTACCAAGCTGCAGCAGACAAAATAAAGGAACAGACCCACGACACTATTATGGATAAAAACCGGAAGATCGTCGATGATGTGATGAATCGAGATGACGAATAAGGCGATTAAACTATCTATAACAAGAAATGAAAACGCCGGATACAGAAGACATGTTTGCCTCCGCGGAGCGGTTGCTGGTTCGAACACCTGAAGATAGCGAGCTGAGGTCGTTTCTACAGCAATTAGGCAAATGGCCAGTCCCCGAGTTTGGTCCGGAGGAACTTACCATTTATCTAGAAGACAAGCCTCGAGGGTTCTGCCTTGTATTCGATGATAGTTCAACCGTTCGCCACCCGATTGCCGCTGATAAACCGCCGCAAACGCCGATTTTTGTCGGATGTTTTTTTTATGCGGAGGGAGTCGATGGGTATCACGCTTTTACTGGGTCTCTGCCTTATGGCATCACCTGGTCAGACAATTCTACCACGACAGTATCGAAAATTGGTCCTCCGAAGCATGAAATAAAGAACAAGAACACAGGGCTTTTGAGCTCCCATCGGTGGCAAGTAGGCCAATGGATGCTGACTGTTCGTTATAAGGCAGGCGGTAGCTCTATTCGCCACATACATCTCGGGATCATTTAGACTGTTTGAACGGCATGATTGTCACTAGACGCGCGGAGAGTTTTTATTGGAGTCGGATCCGCGACTTGTTCGGATTGCCCTACCGCGATCCACGCATCCAGGAGCTATTTACTGAGGTTGGCCTGAGTCCGGATGCGTCATGGCGTGAGTTGCACGTCGGCATTTACGCTATGCCACCTTATGATAAGCAACCGTCTCCAATTGCGGAAATTGACCTGATCCCGAGCTTTCGAATCCGTTTTCGCTTCAAACACGCGTCTCTGGTGGCTGGTGCCAGGACGGCTACCTCTACTACATTCGTTTTCGCAGCAGTGACTTACTTTTTGGAAAGTGAGAACCCGGAAGAACGCTTTTCGGGAGAATTGCCGTTCGGGATTTCGCAGAGTGATGACCTGGAAGCCATCGTTCAGCGCGTGGGAGCCCCTCCCTCCCGTCGTGAACTGGGTGACGAAGACGGTTATGTTGTATGGGAGGATCGCAATCCCGTGCTGCATGTCTTGTTTAGCACTCGCGAGAAGCGGCCATTGCGAGTGAACGTTTTCCTAGCGCCTAAGACTGACGGATAACCTTGGCAGCAGAGATCTAATCTATCGTCTAAGGAGTGCTAGGGATACGATCAAAGCGACTGTCAGCAGCAGTAAAGCGCCAGAGTAAAAGGCTGCCGCGCCCGCTCCCGAGACAATGGCTGCCGACAATAAGACAATCCCGATGATTGTTTTCTTTTCGAGTTCTTTTTGCGCTTTGTCGAACGGGTCGGGCGTCTGTTGCTGACTCCCCTCGGTTCGTTGGCTCGATGGAATCGTTGTCAGCATGTCCTGGAGTATTCTCGGAGAAATTTTTCGCAGCTCAGAGGCGGTTTTGATATAAAGTTGCAGATCTAGATTGCGCGCTCGCGACATATTTAGAATCTGCGTTCTCCAGTGTCGCACGCACCGGCTGTCGATGATGGAGAATCCACCTACCAGAGGCACCAAAAGAATCAATCCAGCGAAAAACAACCAGCGCTGGTAAAGGATCGAGCACGTGATCGACGTCACAGTTATGGCCGCCACGACGATCACCAATGTCCGATACAGTTTTGTCCGCTTTTCGATCGTTCGGAATGTGAGATCCAAAGCTTCGACGAGTACCGGTTTTTCGGTCGATTGGCCCAAGATTCGTTTCTCCTCGAAAGATTTGATTGTGCAGCAACTCGCTAACCAACGACTTTTTTTGCGTTTAATTCTACATTGAGTTCAATGCCGTTCTGTTGAAAGAGACAATATGTCTTGTGGCTCAAGGCACACTAGACCGGAGTCCGATTCCGCTTTTCGAACTCGCGTTGTTGAGTTAGCGATCCTTCTTGGATGCGCAAATATCGGTGCCTGGATATGGGCGTTTGTCGCGTTTCACGACAATTCGATCCTGCTCGGCACTGCGCTTCTTGCTTATACGCTGGGTTTACGTCACGCGGTTGACGCCGACCACATCGCGGCGATCGATAATGTGACCCGGAAACTGGTGCAGGAAGGAAAACGGCCGGTGTCAGTGGGTTTCTTTTTCTCTCTGGGTCACGCCACTATCGTATTGATCGGGTCTTTAATTGCGTATTCGATGGCGTCGGTAGCCGAAAAACAGCTCGAATGGTTGAGGAGTATCGGAACGGTCGTTGGTACCTCTGTCTCTGCTGCATTCTTGATATTAATCGCTTTGGTCAACCTGATGATCTTGGGTGGCCTTTTACGCAATTTTAGTGATATACGAAAAAGGCAAACCTCTGAGAACCAAAGCCAAGACATTCTGCTGGGACGCGGAATAGTGACGCGAATTTTGCGACCGATCTTCCGGATGCTTTCGAAACCGTGGCAGATGTATCCAGTTGGGTTTCTATTCGGCTTAGGGTTCGATACGACCACAGAAATTGCGATCCTTGGAATCTCCGCAGCTGCAGCAACAAAAGGACTCTCGGTTGGCGCAATGGCCGTTTTTCCTTTGCTCTTTGCGGTTGGAATGACACTGGTCGACAGCGCGGACGGCATCCTCATGGTCAACGCTTACGGTTGGGCGTTTGTTAAACCGCATCGAAAGCTTTACTACAATTTTGCAATCACGATCATTTCGGTGGTGATCGCGCTTGTCATCGGAACGGTCGAAGCGGTCGGGCTATTGAAAGATCAGCTGAAGCTAACCGGTCACTTGTGGGTGTACGTCGATAACGTTGTCAATAGCTTTGGCGCAATTGGGTTTGCGACGATCTTCCTGTTTGTCGCAATCTGGCTGGGATCACTCGGGTTCTCTAGAATCAAACGTGTCCGCGAGGTCTAACGGGTATCCTGTGTTTCTTAGCTCAGGCTCGGAAACTCGGAAGGCGGAACCCGGAACTCGGAGCCCAACATTTTCTTCAGAGTCACTTGCGAAGAATTGTCTATTGTTTCAAAGCGCACTTCATCGAAAACCCGTTGAATGAACGGCATGCCGTAGCCCCCAGGTTTTGAGGGGGGACGCTGCGCGGCTTGCACCGCGTTCGGATCGAAGCCGTCACCCTGGTGCGTGACGATGATGGAAAGCGAATCGGTATCGAAAACCGCTGAGCATCGCACTGGCCCGGATCCTCCGTGATACGCATGTTTGTAAACGTTGGTGAACAGTTCGTCGCAGGCGAGGAGTAGATTGTAATTCTCTTCTTCACCAAAACCGACGAATCCGATCCATTGTTCGCAGAAAGACCTCAACTCAGGAATAGTTTCCGCTCCAATTTCACAGGAATAGCTTGTCGCTGGTCGTGCGCGTTTGTCTATCACCAGCAATGCAGTCGCATCATCCGGATCCGGGCCATTGATACGAAATCTTCGCCAGTTGCTTTCCAGTCTGGAGAGAAGGGTGCTTGCAGCGTCGGGCGTTGCAAGCAACGCTCCTCCAGGGTCGCCGTTGAGGCATTCTTGGAGCGCCCGTTCGCCGAATTGTTCCCCCATGGCGTTCCGGGCTTCAGTAATGCCGTCACTCAGAAGTAGCCACTGACTTCCGAATGCCAAGCGAACTCTAGTGACCGAAATCTGATGGCCGGTGGTGGCGCCTAGTGGTGGGTAGACTTCGCACAGAAGCTCTTTCCATTCGTTTGTGAAGGAGAGATAGCGCGGGCGGACTTGGCCGAAACTGCAGGCGTACAATCGTCGATTGCGCCAGTTGAACAATAGCACCGCCAGAGCAGTCAGGCTGTGGGCTTTTTCTGCGGTTTCATACAACACGTCGTTTATCTCGTAAAGCCACTCTGCGAATCGCTCGCGTGTGCAGGAAGCGACTCTCAATGAGATCAATGTGCTGACTCGAGCCGATTCCAGAGCCGCAGGAATCCCTTTCCCGGTTGCGTCGCCGACTGCAACGAGAAGGCTACCATCCGATAGTTGATAATAAGTATAAAAGTCTCCGCCGATATCAGCCGCCTGCTCCTGAAAAACGGCAATATGAAAGTCCGTCGCTTCGAATATCGCAGCCGGCATAAAAGAGAATTGCGCGTTTCGCGCGATAGAGAGCTCGGCTTTGCGGTATGCCTCTTCGATTTCTTTTTTTGTTGCTGCTTCCTGTTCCTGTATTCGTGTCAGTGTGGTCGCGATGAGTGAGCCGAAGGCCAGAAAGACTTCCTCATCAAACTCATCGAAACGATCCCGATCGATCGGGTTCAATGCCTGCATTACTCCGAGGCAAATCTGGCGATCTTCCAGAGGTATGGTCAGCATCGCATGCGCCGTAACATTAGTTTCCTGGCCGACGCCGGAGTAGTGGTCCGAGTCTTTTTGGGCATCGAGCGTTTGCTCAGCGCGACGGGTCCGAAAGACTCTGCCTACAATTCCTTTTCCGGCCGGCACACGCAGTATTTTGTTTCGCAGCTCCGGTTGTGTCCCACGAATGAGAAGGTCGCCTGTCGCCGAATCGGGCAAGCAGATCGAGCAAGCGTGACAATGCATCACTTCACGGGACGAGGAGAGGATGCTTGCGATCAGCTCGTCGACATCGATCGCGCTGCTCAACGAGCGGGCTGCGTCAATCAGACGGCGATACGCGATTTCTTTGCGCATGGGCTGGATTTAGGTCGCGCAGGCCTGTCCGCCGAAGCCTTGGCGGAGGAGGAAGCGCGAACCCTACCTATGGATTCTTGATCGGCGTCGGCTTCGGCGTTGGCATGGGCCGGGTTGTCGTCAGGTAGTGAAGGGGCCGGCTGTGGAATTGTTCAACGGCCTCGGTTGCTTTCGTCGCTAGAACCTTAACCTGTTCGCTTGCTTGCGTGACAGCCGCGCTGCTGTGTCCCAGCCCGCTCAGCACTTTGCGCGCGTCTTCCGCGTCCTGACTCAATTGTTTAGCCGTATCCTCAAAGGACAGGAGAACTCTGCCGATGCTGCCCTGCTGTTTGCTGTTCATATCGGAGAGTTTCCGAACGTTCTCACTGCTCACAGTCAGGTTATGGACGATCGTTTCCAGTTGCCCGCGCACCGATTCGTCTTTTTTACCTTCGGGGCCATTGATGACTTCCTGGAGGTTGCCAATCAGCTTTTCAATTTGCGTACTGCCGTCGGCACCTTTTTCAAGAAACACTCCGTTCAGTGTGATAACTGCAGCGTCTACCGCTTCGCCAACGCTGGCTAGCCGTTGTTCAGCGGCGGCTCCATACCGCTCGAGCTTTGTCATTGCATCATCGAACCCTGGCATGACAGCTTCTAATTTCGTCGAACGGTGACCTAGTATTTTGTCTCCGTTCGCCAGGAGCCGGTGGGGAGGTGGGTGGTCGGGCTCTTCCGTTTTCGAAGGCCGAAGGGCGATGGACGCATCACCTAGTAACGTTGGCTCCAGAAACGCTTCAATTGATGCTGGAATCTGAAGTTTTCTGGTGATGACAACATTTACTTTTACCGCTGAGGGATTCTCGCCCGGCAAGTAATCCAAGTGCCGTACATAGCCGGCCGGGATACCGAGAAATGTAACCCTGGATTGCTCCCGGACACCGCTTACATCGTCAAATTCAATTGTAAAAGTCATATACGGTTTGCGGAAGGGATTGTCTTCGACGCCGTAGTACAATCCAGCCAATAGCAGCAAGATCACTCCAAGACCAACGAGGAGCCAGATTATCGTTTTTTTGGGATGACTGCTCATGGGGGAACCTCGGTTAGCTGCGGCGCGCCTTCTCTAGCTTGAAACGAACATAAACACGCCGCCATCGTCCTCGTCTTCGACTGTGCGCGCGTCAGTCGGCAGGAGTCGTCTAAGGATACGAGATGTTTTCGCAGGCTGATGCGTCCTGTTACGTCTTTCGAGGACGAGGACGAGAACGAGAATGGGAATGGTGAGCACGGCATTGTGCCAGCCCTTAGTTCTGCAATACCTTGTTTGGTTTCAGTTTCCATTCTGAAGATGGCCCGTATCACGGCCAAGAAATCTTCGTACGTTCACTTCATCGGTGCTCAGGAAATCATCCTTTGTTCCTTGCAGAATCACGCGTCCTTGGAAATCTCCGTCTCGTTCAGTACCCAACATGATTGCGCGATCGGCAATCCGGAGGAAGCTCGCGATGTCATGCGTGACAACGACTGCGGCTGCGCCAATTCGGCGAGTTAATCGAATGAAGGTCTCATCGATCTCTCGAGTGCTGACCGGATCAAGCCCGGACGTAGGCTCATCGGCAAACACCAGACGAGGATCGAGAGCCAGTGCCCGGGCCAAGGCCACCCTTTTTTTCATTCCGCCACTGATGCCGGAGGGACGTTTTTCTCCATGTTCCTCCAGCCCGACCATTCGTAATTTCAAGCGCGCAGTCTCGGTCACAATCTCGGGAGGAAGTCCCCGGTAGTGTTCCCGCATTGGCAGGCAAATATTTTCTAACAATGAGAGAGATTCGATGAGCGCGCCGGATTGGTATAACATTCCGCACTTGATATGTAGTTGTTTGAGGTCGGAACCTCTCAGCCGGTGAATCTCCTCGCCGAAAATCCGAACGGAACCGGAGGTGGGTGTGAAAACGCCGATTAAGATATTAAGAAGAGTGCTCTTACCGCAGCCGCTTCCACCCAAGATCACAAAAGTCTCTTCCGGATAGACGCTGAAGCTGACTCCATTCAAAACAGTCTTGCCGTTCGGAAAAGTCATGACGACTTCATCGACTTCGAGGAGGGGTGTGGCTGAGCCGTTGTTCATGTCTGGACGGCGGTGCCGCGGCTGCTGGATCGCTGCCGTTGTGGAGTTGCAAAGAGCGTCACGCTATCTCCCTCCGATGAGCTGAAATGTGGTCACGATCGCGTTAGCCATCGTAACCACCACCACTCCTATGACCACCGACTGGGTAGTTGCCTGGCTGATTTCGCGAGATCCGTTCCGAACATTCAATCCTTTGTAGAAGGCGATCGTTGCAATCAGGAAAGCGAATAACGCACTCTTGATAATCGCTAACAGCACGCTGGAAAAGCGCGCGCCGCTCATGGCGTAGTAAATATAACCGTCCAGGCTCATTCGCAGTACTGAACCGCACAATAGCCAGCCACCAAAAAGGGCGGCGTAGATAGAAATAATAGTCACGGCGGGCAGCATGAGTTGGAATCCGACTAGACGAGGCAGCAAAAGAAAAGGCACCACATCGATTCCCATCGTGAATAGCGCCTTGATCTCTTCCGAGACTTGCATCGCGCCTAATTCCGCGGTGACAGCAGAGACACTGCGTCCGGTGAACACGAGCGCGACTCCGACCGGAACGACCTGCTCGGTCAGTATGATCCAGAGCATGCTGGGAACGATATCGGCCTTACCGATCTGGCTGAGTTGCAGCACCAACACCAGAGCGAGAACATAGCCTGCAGTTATCGAGATAAGAACGGTGGTTGGAATAGCTCCTACACCAATTACCCGGATCTGAGCCATGACTTCATCGAACGGAACCGTCGAACGGCGGAAAACGGCTGAAATCGAAGACTCAGCCAGATTTGCTACCAGCCGAAAATAGTTGAGGCGCCGGGCAATCATTGTTCAACCGGAAGGCCAAGATCTTGCCGCGCCATTTCCGCCGATTCATAAGTTTTCAGCTCGCGGTTCAACCCCATCATCTCAAACGATCCCCTGATCCTCTGCGACATTCCGACAATGGCGACTTGCGTGCTGTTCTGCTTGTTCCGAGCGAAGAGCGTAATCACAGCCCAGACCGGACTGTTGATGAATTCTGTGGCTGACAAGTCGATAAGGAGCAGTCGGATCTTGTCTTTCTTGTAACGATTCAGCTGCTCCTGAATCAGCGGCATAGAAAGAATATCTGCCGAACCTCGAAAACCTAAGACACGATCCGGACCTTCGATTTTTTCTTCGATGATCAGTTGCCCCAAAGGCTTCATCCCAGTCAAACCGTATCTAATGCGGAAAGTGAAAACCAGCGATTTTCGGTTACCCCTTTGGGTGAGCTGGCGGACTCGGCATCGAGCGGGATCGAGCGGGATCGAGCGGGATCGAGCGGGATCGAGCGGGATCGAGCGGGATCGAGCGGGATCGAGCGGGATCGAGCGGGATCGGAGATAGGCCGGTAAGAAAACCAATTCGATCGAAGAAGAGGGTTGAACAGAAGCTCGCAAAGATCTCTAAGAATTGGTAAGGCATGTCGCCGTCGGCCTCTGTAATCTTTGTCGCCTTTTGTCCGAATCTTTGGTGAGCATCGTGATAATAAAGCAACATCTTCACCCAAGGGTGTTATGGACCACGACAGCGTCCCATGACTATTCTCCGACCCGTCACAGGAGGAATCAATGAGGGCTATGCGGCTAACCCCCCGGTTTCACATACGACTTTTTCTATTTTATCCAGCGCCGGCGCTGGTCGTGTTTCTACTTACGTGCGCTTTTGGAGAAGCTCAGACAACCAACGACAATTGGCTCAATCGAGGAACCGGCGATTGGTTTACCGGCAGCAATTGGAGCGAAGAATCGCCTCCTCAATCGCCTTTCAATACCGCTACGGTTACCAATGGTGGTACTGCTGAGATTCTCGGTCCTCCGGTCGGACCTAGTCCGCCGCCACCTCCGTCAGCCGTAGCGTTAACGATAGGGCAAGTTAAAGGTCGTGCAGGTAGCAAGGTTATCGTCGACGGGAATCAATCGACGTTATCAGTGGATAACCAAATTTCCGTCCAGAACGGCGAACTTGATGTCCGCAACGGCGGCACAGTGAGTTTCGGTAGCCTGACGATTGGAGCGGGAGGTCTGGTCAGTATCGGCACAGGCGCCGCCGCCGGAACGCTGGTTCTCACCAACCCAGCTAATCCGATTCAAATCGGAGCGGGTGGGAACCTTGAATTCAATTTAACCGACACTACAACTCTGAGTTCCAACATCACGGGCGCAGGTACGATCACCAAGCTCGGCAGCGGAATAGCGATTTTGTCCGGGAATAATAGCTATACGGGAGGGACCAACATACAGGCGGGCACGTTGGTTGGAGCTAGCAGCACCGCTTTCGGCACAGGACCAATCAACATTTCAGCAGGAGCCATCGCGAATATCCAGGCGTCGATGCAAATTGCCGCTAATATCAGCGGCCAAGGTCAAATTGTCCTCGGTGGTCCGTCGACACTTACCCTCAGCGGGAATAACAGTTATTCAGGAGGAACGACTCTGATTGGTGGCACATTAGTGGCGGCTGCGAATAACGCATTCGGCACCGGGCTTGTGACTGCAGATTCGCCAAGCAAGATCATCATTGGCGGCGGCTTTAGGCTGCCCAATAACTTCGTCATTAATAATGGAGCGACCTTAGATAACTCTGGAACGATCAACTCCGTTGCGTCAAACACCGGGGCAGCGAGCATAGTCAACAGGGCAGGCGGCACGATTGGAACAGATGGTGTATTTATCTCAGGCGGAGCTGCGAGTTTAGTCAATGCCGGCAGAATTGCTGGACCGGTGACCTTCAATAATTTTGCGAACACAGCCCAGCTCTTTTCCGGCAGCTCAATCCAAGGCGACCTAAATTTAGGCAACAATTCGGCGACCCAATTAGTTTTCGACGGCGGCGATAACCAGCTATTAAGTCAAGCGGTTAAGGGCAACATCACGAATGCTGGTTCCCTTACGAAACAAGGCACCGGAACCTGGACGGTCGACAAGGCGCTGGCTGCTCCAGTCTCAGTCGATGTAGTCGCCGGAAAACTGGAAGTAAATAGCACACTGAGTTCGTCCAG
>Ga0070706_100001074_pt1 | contig 29542 bp, 22 predicted proteins | sample KBSK5501metaG_FD_65476 | JGI IMG/M metagenome (GOLD analysis project Ga0070706, IMG submission 65476) | Corn, switchgrass and miscanthus rhizosphere microbial communities from Kellogg Biological Station, Michigan, USA - KBS K5-50-1 metaG | ecosystem: Host-associated > Plants > Roots >... | reverse complement strand
CAGCGTCACCGTCGCGTTGAGTCCGCGGCCTTTCGTCGATAGAAGCACCGACAAAGGCCGCCCGACGAGATTCGACCTGCCGATCACAACCACGTGACGACCTTCGACCTCCACCTCGCCCCGATGCAGAAGCTCGAGCACGCCTGCAGGCGTTGCCGGAACGAAGCGCGCGCGCCCCATCATGAGCAGCCCTTGGTTCTCAGGGTGCAGACCGTCGACGTCCTTCAGTGGGGACGTTGCTTTCTGCAGCTCGAAGATGTCGATCGTCGACTCCGGCGGGAGCGGTGACTGCACGATGATCCCATGCACGCTGGGGTCGGCGTTCAGCTGCTCGATCAAAGCCAGCGCTTCGTCGAGCGAGGCGTTCGCCGGCAGGAACTTGTCGAACGCCACCATCCCCAGCTCGGCCGCGGCTTTGTATTTCATCCCGACGTACATCTTCGAGGCCGGATCCTCGCCGATCAGCACGTCGACGAACCCCGGCGTGACGCCGGCGCGCGCAACACGCTCCGCCACCTCTTTGCGGACCTGGGCCGCGATCGCCTTGCCGTCGATGATGCGCGCGCTCATGAGATCAGCCGTGACGGAAGTGTCGCGTACCGGTGAAGACCATCGCGATACCGAACTCGTTCGCGGCAGCGATGACGTCGTCGTCTCTGACCGAGCCGCCCGGCTGGATAACGGCGACCGCACCCGCCGCGGCGCCCGCATCGAGGCCGTCCCTGAAGGGGAAGAACGCGTCCGACGCCATGACCGATCCTTTCGCCCGGTCACCCGCCTTGCGCGCGGCGATGTCGGCCGCGTCGACGCGGCTGACTTGGCCTGCGCCGATCCCCACCGTTGCTCCCTCGCGCGCAAGAACGATCGCGTTCGAGCGGACATGCTTGCAGACGCGCCATGCGAAAAGAAGGTCGCGCCACTGATCTTCGGTGGGCTTGGCCTTCGTCACCACCTTCATCTGGTCACGAGACTCTTTCAAGGTGTCCGCGTCTTGGACCAGGAAACCGCCCGAGGTCGCGCGGAAACTCAGCCGTGATTCCGGAGTGCCGTCGAGAAGCAGCAACCGCAGATTCTTCTTCGCGCCGAGGATCTCGAGCGCGGCGTCCTCGTAACCGGGGGCCACGACGCATTCCGTGAAGATGTCGGTCATGGTCTTCGCTACCGCCGCGGTCAGCGGCCGGTTGAGCGCCACCACGCCCCCGAACGCCGACACCCGGTCGGTGTCGAGAGCGTGCTCATACGCGACCGCGATCGTGTCTCCGATCGCCAAGCCACACGGGATCGCGTGCTTGACGATCACGCAAGCGGGCTCATCGAAGTCATGAGCTGCCCCTAACGCGGCGTCGAGGTCGTACCAGTTGTTGAACGAAAGCTCTTTCCCTTGGAGCTGCTTCGCGCGCGCGAGCGTGCTTTCCGGCGCGTCCTGCTCGATGTAGAGCGCGCCGCGCTGGTGCGGGTTCTCGCCGTAGCGCAAAAGATCACCGGCGCGCTCGAGCGCGATCGCGATCCGCGGCGGGAACTCCTTCTCGCGGTGCATCCACGCGGCGATTGCGGCGTCGTAGGACGCGATAAGGCCGAACGCTTCTGCGGCGAGCGATCGGCGCGTCTCTGCCGTCAGACCGCCCTGCGAACCGACCTCGCTCAACACCTCGCTGTATCGAGACGGGTTAACGACGACGCCGACGCCCGTGTGGTTCTTCGCGGCCGCGCGCACCAACGTTGGTCCACCGATATCGATCTGCTCGATGATCTCGTGCCAGTCCTTGCCCGAGGCAACGGCTTGACGGAACGGATAGAGATTGCAGACCACCAGGTCGATCGGGTCGATACCGGCCTCCGCCAGCTCTTCCATGTGATCAGGGTTCTCGCGGTTCGCGAGGATCCCCGCGTGGATCCTAGGGTGCAGCGTCTTTACGCGCCCATCCAGCATCTCGGGGAATCCGGTGAAACCGGCAACCGATGTGGTCGCCACGCCGTGCTCGCCGAGGAACTGCGCCGTCGAGTCCGTCGCGATGATGCGCGCGCCACGCTTCGCAAGGCCCGCGCAGAGCTCGACCAAGCCGGTGCGGTCGGAAACCGAAACGAGGACGTTCTTGATGGGCACGAGGTCGGGCATGCTCAAACCCTATCCGGGCGCCGGAAGGATGTGAACCCGACTGCCTTCGATCTTGAGCCGCCCGTCGGCAAAGAGCCGGATCGCCTCCGGGTAGAGACGCTGCTCGACCTTTTTGATCCGTTCGTGCAGCGTCTCTTCGGTGTCGTCGGGGAGAACCTCGACCGCCTCTTGGAAGATGATCGGGCCGGCGTCCACGTCGGGCGTCGCGAAGTGGATCGTCGTGCCGGTGACCTTTACGCCGGCGGCCAACGCGTCGCGCACGCCGTGTGCGCCGGGGAACGACGGGAGAAGCGCGGGGTGTGAGTTCATCGCCGGGACGCCCAGGATGTCGAAGAAGTTGGCCGTGAGGATCTTCATGAAGCCGGCCTCCACAGCCAAGCCGATGTCGTGCGATCGCAGCGCGCGCGCGATGTTCTCGGACGCGATCTCGCGCGGCTCGCCCTTCGGGAACTCGACGACGACGCTTTGAACCCCCGCTGCTTCGCAGCGGTCCAACGCGAGAACGCCCGGCCGGTCCGAGGTGACGACGACCACCTCATACGACGAGTCTTGCCCGTCGAGGATCGCCTGCAACAAAGAGCCGGTCCCGGAAACGAGCACGCCGACACGAAGCTTGGCCATGAGGAGAAGCCTACCGTGCCGCGCGCGTCAGCTCAGCGACTTCACCGCGAGCTCGGCCGTCTCGGTCGGGTTCGTCCCGACGCGGATGCCGAACGACTCGAAGGTCTCCTTCTTGGCCTTCGCCGTTCCCTTCGAGCCACTCACGATCGCCCCGGCGTGTCCCATGCGCTTGCCCTCGGGCGCCGTGAAGCCGGCGATGTACGCGGTGACCGGTTTCGTCACGTGCTCGGCGATGTAGGCGGCGGCCTTCTCTTCCTCGTCGCCGCCGATCTCGCCGATCAGCACGATCGCCTCGGTCTCCGGGTCGGCCTGGAAGCGCGCGAGCATATCGATGAAGTTCGACCCGACGATCGGGTCTCCGCCGATGCCAACGCACGTCGACTGGCCGACGCCGCCGGTGAACATCTCGTACATCACCTGATAGGTGAGCGTCCCCGATCGCGAGATCAGCCCGATCGGTCCCGGCCCGGTGATCTCGCCGGGGATGATCCCCATGTTCGCCTTGCCCGGTGAGATGAGCCCGGGACAGTTCGGCCCGATCAGTGCCGCACCCTTCGCGCGCACGTACGGATATACCTCGGCCATGTCGCGCGCCGGGATCCCTTCGGTGATGCAGACCACCAACGAGCAGCCTGCATCGACCGCCTCGACGATGGAATCCGCGGCGAATCGAGCCGGCACGAAGATCAGCGAGGCGTTCGCGCCCTCTCTCTGCACCGCTTCCATGACCGTGTCGTAGACGGGAACCGTGTCATCGACCGCGCGCTGCCCACCTTTGCCGGGTGTAACGCCCGCGACGACCGCCGTTCCGTAGGCGATGTTGCGCCGCGTGTGGAAGGTCCCTTCCGACCCAGTGATGCCCGAGACGACGACGCGCGTGTCCTTGTCCAGCAGAACGCTCACGACGCCCTCCGCTTCTTCGCAAGCTCGACCGCTTTGGCTGCAGCCTCGAGCATCGTGGCGGCCGGAACGATCTTCGGGTGTGACGCCCTCTGCAAGATCGCGCGCCCCTCTTCGGCGTTGGTGCCGTCCAAACGCACCACGATCGGAACCTTCACGTCGCCGAGCTTGTCGATCGCCGCGAGGATGCCCTTCGCGACTTCGTCCCCGCGCGTGATCCCGCCGAAGATGTTCACCATCAAGCTCTTCACCTTGCGGTCGGAGAGGATCACGCCGATCGCATTCGCCATGACTTCGGCGTTCGCTCCGCCGCCGATGTCCAAGAAGTTCGCCGGCTTCCCGCCGGCCTCAGCAACGACGTCCAGCGTCGACATCGTCAGTCCGGCGCCGTTCCCGATCACACCGACGTACCCGTCCAGCGCGACGAAGTTCCCCAAGCCGAGATCCTTCGCCATGCGCTCTTGCTTCGGCAGATCGCGGTTGTCGACGAGCTTGCCGAACTCCGGATGCCGGTAGAGCGCGTTCTCGTCCAACGACACCTTCGCGTCCAGCGCGATCGCGTCCCCGGCACTCGTCATCACTAACGGATTGACCTCGACCAGCGCCGCGTCGGCCCCGACGAAACACCGATACAACTTTTCGAGCAGCCCGCCGACGGCCTTCTGATGCTCGCGCGGGATCTTGCCGAACGTCGTCATCTCGTTCACGTGGAACTGCTTTAGTCCCACTAACGGATCGATGTGCACCTTGGCCAAGTAGTCGGGCTCTTCCGCCGCGACCTGCTCGATGTCCATGCCACCTTTCGCGCTGCACATGCCAAGGTAGGCCTTCGCGCCGCGATCGAGCATGAACGACGCGTAGTACTCGGCCGCGATGTCGCCGGCGCGCTCGATCAGAACCTGGCGGACCTTGTGCCCTTTGATGTCCATCCCGATGATCTGCTTCGCAACCTCGGCGGTCTCCTCCGGCGTCTTCGCCAGCTTCACGCCGCCGGCCTTGCCGCGCCCGCCGACCTTCACCTGCGCCTTGACGACGACTGTGCCGCCCAGCTTCTCGGCGATCTGTTGCGCTTTCGCCGGGCTGCTCGCCGGCTTTCCTTCTGGGACCGAGATCCCGAACTCACGGAAAACCTGCTTGCCTTGGTACTCGGTTAGATCCATCTAGGCAGCGCTCCCAACGGCGTTCCTCAGCCAGTCGACGATCTCGGTGGTCGGCGCGCCGGGGGTAAAGACCTCGGCGATCCCAAGGGTTTTCAGCGACGCGATGTCGTCCTTCGGGATGATGCCTCCGCCGAAAACGATCACGTCGGTGGCGCCGCGCGCGCGCAGCAGGTCGAGGACCTTCGGGAACAGCGTCATGTGCGCGCCCGAGTGGATCGACAGCCCGACCGCATCGGCGTCTTCCTGGATGACCGTCTCGACGATCTGCTCTGGCGTTTGGTGGAGGCCCGTGTAGATGACCTCCATGCCGGCATCTCGCAGCGCGCGCGCAACGACCTTGGCACCGCGGTCGTGCCCGTCCAATCCGGGCTTGGCGACGACGACGCGGATCTTCCCTGCAGGCAAAACGCCTCCGTTTGTCGAGGGGTCTCGGTGGGCGTGATGATACGGGCCGCCTGTAAACGGTCGCAAAGCAGGAGTTATGGCACCCACGAGCGCGCGCGATTGGCTGGACCTCGTCCTGGATCCTGGCTGGACGTTGCTCTTCGAAGACGTCATCTCCGGCGATCCGTTGAATTTCCCCGGATATGCCGAGCAGCTGCGCGCGGCGCGCGAAAAGACGGGCTGCACGGAAGCTGTGCTTGTGGCTGATGGGCTGATCGAAGGATCGAGACGGATCGTCATCTCGTTCGAGTTCGGGTTCTTAGGCGGCTCGATGGGCGTTGCGGCCGGGGAGCGGATCTGCCGGGCGTTCGAGCGCGCGGCCGAAGAACAGATCCCGGTTGTCGCGCTCACCGCGAGCGGAGGCGCGCGGATGCAGGAGGGGATGCTCGCGCTCTCGCAGATGCCGGCGACGTTGGTCGCCCGCCAGAAACTTGCAGCGCGCCGCATGCCGTTCGTCTGTTTCCTGCGGAACCCGACCACAGGTGGCATGTACGCATCATTCGCGTCAGCCGCTGATCTCTTGTGGGCGGAGCCCGGCGCAACGATCGGCTTCGCCGGCCCTCGCGTCGCAGAGACTGTGACGGGAGAACCGCTCCCGCCCGACGCTCACACGGCTGAGTCCGCTTTCGTTGCCTGTCTCGTCGACGCCCTCGTCGAGCCACGCGATCTCCGTGCGCGCCTGATCGTAGCCCTCACCGACAGCGGGGACCAGACGCAATCCGACACACCTTCGATGCCGACGGAGCCTCGACCGTCGAACGTTGATACCTGGACGCGCGTTCAGCTTGCTCGGCACGACAAGAGACCGACGGGCTCGGATCTCGTCGAGATCTTCGAGCCATTGCGTCGAGGCGGCTGCGACCAAACCGTCGTCACCGGCCTTGCTCGTTTCGGGCTCCGGCCTGCGGTCGTCATCGCCCAGAATCGACATGCAACGCACGGGCGCACCACACCGGGGGGGTACGAGCGAGTCCGCCGAGCCATCGCTTTCGCGGACCGATTCGGAGCACCCATCGTTACCCTGATCGACACCCCCGGCGCGGATCCCTCGAATGAATCGGAACGCGACGGAATCGCCGGCGAGATTTCCGCGACTTTCCTTCGCCTGCTAGCCGCACGAGGGCCAACGATCGCCATCGTCGTGGGTGAGGGCGGATCGGGCGGAGCACTCGCCCTCGCTGCCTGCGACAAGCTCCTCATGTTGGAGAACTCCATCTTCTCGGTCATCGGACCCGAGGCCGCCGCCGCGATCCTTCGGCGTAGCGACATTCCGTCGATCGCGGGTGATCTCAAATTGACTGCACACGACTTGCTGAAGCTGGGGATCGCCGACCGCGTGCTCCCCGAACCTCAGAACGGAGCGCACCTTGATCGCGAAGCCACCCGGATAATCGTCAACAACGCGATCCAGGCCGCCCTCGAGACTCTCGGAACAGCTCCATCGAAACGCCGTTTCGAACGCTGGCGCGTGCACCGATGAACACGCCGCCGCCACGAAAGAAAAAACGCGTGCATCCCGCCCGCAAGATCGTCCCGCGGGGACAGATGGGGATCCAATGGGTCGTTGGGTCTGTCGTGATAGCCGGAATGATATTGGTGCTCGGAATCATCTTTTTGCTTACCCGGAGCCGTTAGGTGCGGCCGGTCGAAGAAAATTCGGTAGTTTTTTCACTGCTTTGAGGCTCAGCCACTTTCCGCGGTTACAATCGCGCGCGGAGACGTTCCCTTCCCTGGACCGGCGGCCTCCAGACCAGGGGCGCCGGTTGGAATCTCGTCCCAGTTTGGGTATGGGGGGTTCTAACTGATGAAGGACGCGATCGAGGAACATACGGCTTGAGCGCGCGCACGAAGATCCGCGCGCTCGGTACCGACGTCAACTCGGTGCGCAGAGTTGTGCAGCGCGCGATGACGCGACCTCGGACGTACCCCGGGTTCGCCAAAGAGATCTTGATGACGTCGTTGAATGTCGCGCTCTACCCTGCAGGCCTGATCTCGGATGCGTTGAAGGTGGAGGACGCGGTCCGCCTCGGTGACAGGTACACGTCGCAGGTCCCGCTGCAGTACCTCGACCCGTCCGCCGCGTCCACGCCCATCATCCTGCTGCACGGCTACTTCCATAACCGCAGCGCGTTCGTCATCATGCGCCGCTCGCTGAAGAAGTTCGGGTTCCGGTCGGTGGACACGATGAACTACAACGTGATCGGCCACGACGTCCAGGAGCTCGCCAACCAGCTGGCCATGCACGTCGACGAGATCCTCGAGCAAACGGGGTCGACGCATGTTCACTTGATCGGGCATTCGCTCGGCGGCCTGGTCGCGCGCTACTACATCCAGAAGCTGGGCGGCCACGAGAAGGTGCACACGTGCATCACGCTCGGGACGCCGCACCGCGGCACGCACGCGGCATGGGTCGGGCGCGGGAAGACCGCGCGCCAGCTCCGCCCGGGTTCGTTGCTCCTTCGGCAGATCGCGCGTTCGGCGCGCGCGATGCCGGTGCGCTTCATCTCGTTCTACTCCAACCTCGACTCGCTGGTGCTGCCCGCGTCCAACGCCAAGATCACCGAGCCATCGTTGCGCGCGCGCAACATCTTCGTGAAGGACCTCGGCCATCTCAGCTTGCTCATCTCCCGGCCGCTGATCCGCTCGATCGCGGAGATCCTCGCGAGCCCGGACTCGATGCCTGAAGTCGATTCGCGTCCGTCACGCAATGGCCGCAACGGCGCCCGCACGCTGACCGGCGCCTAGCGCTACCGCGGTATCTGTAAGACCCACCCCGGTCGTATGAGATTGGGATCGGTGAACCGCTGGCCGGTTCGCATCGGCTTCCCTCGGTTTAACCGCCAGATCTCGCGCCAGCGCAAGGGATCATGAAGCGCCCGTCCCGCGATCGCCCAAAGCGTGTCTCCGCGGTGGACCTTGATCGTTGGAACCGCAGCGACTACCGGACGTGAGGCCGGCGCGCGCGCGTGCAGCGTGACGCCTTGGACCGACGGGCTGCTCGGACGGATCGATGGACGCACCGCACGCGACACAGAAGGAAGCAGAGCTGCGATGACCAGCAGCAGAGCTGCGGTCGCGACCACCGCTCCCCGCGGCACCACCCAGCGGCGCTGCGTAAGCGCCGGGATCGGGACCGGGGGCTTCGGAGGCGTCGGCGAGGCGAACGTGATGTCGGACGGCTCCGTTTCGGACAGGGCGAGCAGCGAGTCGACCGGCGTCATCTCTGGATCGAAGACCGGCGGCTGAGGGGCGCGCGCCTGGGGCGTTGCGAGCAGCAGGCGGACGACCGAGCGAGGCAGCTTGGCCGGCGACGAGGCCTTCGCCCTCACGACCTCGTCCGTCGAGAGCAGGTGCTTCGCAGCAAGGGCCAGGTCGCGGCGAACATCGGTTGGGCCACCCAACGCGCGCGCGACCGACTGCACCGCAGACGAGATGATCTGCTCGGCTTCGTGAGGACTGACTCTGGCGACGTCCGCGATATCCGCCACATTGAGTGACGTCATCGCGTCGAGGATCAGCAGCGCGCGCTGACGATGACGGAGCCAAGACAGCGCCGAGACGGCGCGCATCCACCGTGGCTCGGAGATGATCTCACCCGGGCGTATTCGCGCGGCTCGGTCACGCAGCGCGCGGTACACGAGGCGGAAAGCCGCCGCGTCGCGCTTGGACGTATCGACGCGGCCGCCCTCGGCCATGCGAGACGCTTCGGCGTCGGCAGACCGAACCAAAGCGTCGACGTCTGGCGCTAACGGGTCGAGAGGACGACACAACAACGCCGCCGCGAAAAGATGAAGGATCCCTGGAGCCGTGTGGCCCCGGTTTTGGATCCCAGGAATGTTGTGGAGCGCTTCGCCGCTCATGGTCTCCCTCCGTCGGGAGATCGTCGGGCTACTGTCGCTCCGCTTCGCTATTCCCCTGGCTTACGCCCCCTGGAACGGTTCGACTGTAGAACCAAGAGTTAACAAGTCAAGCACGTGGGATCATTAGCCCCAAAAGGGGACGCCACAGAGAGTGGCAGACTATGTCTTCTTCAGGGGGGCGTAGGCGAGCAAAAGGCGCTTCTGACCCTCCTCGGCGAAGTGAACCGTCACCTCCGCGTTGCCCCCCACACCGGAGATGGCAACGACCACGCCTCGGCCGAACCGCTCGTGGAAGACCTCCTCGCCGACGCTCACGGTGATCGCCGGCCCCGGCCCCGCCTTCCCCGTCACCACCTCGGTCTCGTCGCTCTCGGCCTCTTCTCGGGCGACGACGACTAGGTGCTCGGGGATCTCGTGGAGGAACCGCGACGGCGGGTTGTAGTTGGTCCCACCCCACAGCGACCGGCTCCAGGCGTGAGTGAGGAACAGGCGATCCTTCGCGCGCGTGATGCCTACATAAGCCAGACGCCGCTCCTCTTCGAGCTGCCCCGGGTCGGTCATCGACCGCATGTGTGGGAAGACCCCCTCCTCCATGCCGGTCATGAAGACGACCGGGAACTCCAGGCCTTTCGCGATGTGGAGCGTCATCATCGTGACCGCGCCCTCGTCGTCGACGATCTCGTCGGCGTCGCTCACCAAAGCGATCTGTTCGAGGAATCCGCGGACCCCGCCCTCGGGGTTGTCGCTCGCATAGGCACCTGCGACCCCGACGAGCTCTTGGAGGTTCTCCACCCGACCCTGCGCCTCGACCGATTTCTCGGCCTCCAGCTCCGCGATGTAGGCCGACGAGTCGAGCGCGCGCTGCAACACGTCGGCAGGCGATGCGTTCGCGTCCGCCATCTCACGAAGGACCCGCATGATCGAGCCGAACTCGCCGACGGCGCTGCGCGCGCGCTGCGCCAGGTCGGTCTCGTCGACACGATCGACCGCGTCGATCATCGAGATCCCTTCCCCGTTCGCGAACTGCTCGAGGTCTGCGACCGTCCGATCGCCGATCCCACGCTTCGGCGTATTGATCACGCGCTTCAACGAGACCTCGTCCGATGGGTTGACGCTCAGCCGCAGATACGCCAGCGCGTCCTTGATCTCCCTGCGGTCGTAGAACTTCAGCGAGCCGACGACGCGGTACGGAACCCCGTAACGCGTGAACACTTCTTCGATCGCTCGTGACTGTGCATTGGTCCGGTAGAAGACCGCGATGTCCCCGTACTTGCGCTCGTCGTCCTCGCGCAGCTGCTCGATCGCGCGCGCAACGTACATCGCTTCATCCTGCTCGTTGTCGGCGTGGAACCGCGTGATCGGAACGCCCGGTCCTTGGTCCGACCAGAGGTTCTTCGGCTTGCGCATCATGTTGCGGTCGATGACCGCGTTCGCCGCGTCGAGGATCGTCTGTGTCGACCGGTAGTTCTGCTCGAGCACGATCACGCTCGCGTCGGCGAACTCGTCCTCGAAGCGCAAGACGTTGCGGAAGTCCGCGCCGCGGAACGCGTAGACACTCTGGTCGGCGTCACCGACGACGCAGATGTTCCGATCCCTTTGCGCGAGCAGCTTGGCGAGCTCGAACTGCGCCGCGTTCGTGTCCTGGAACTCGTCGATCATCACATGCTGGAAACGGTCCTGATACGACGAGAGCACGTCGGGGAACAGCCGGAAGAGGTGGACGACGTTCAGGATGATGTCGTCGAAGTCCATCGCTTGCGCTTGGCGCAGCCGAGCCTGGTACGAGTGGTAGACCTCGGCAACCTGCTTGTCGAAGAAGTTGTCTGCGCGCGCGGCGAAGCTTTCTTCATCGATCATCTCGTCCTTCGCCCGCCCGATCGCGGCCTTGATCGACCGTGGCGTGAACCGCTTCGCGTCGATATCGAGGTCGCGCATGCAGTACGAGATCAGCCGCTCAGAGTCCGAGTCGTCGTAGATCGTGAAGCTGGACTTGTAGCCCAGCCGCACGCCTTCCCGGCGGAGGATCCGAACGCACGCGGCGTGGAACGTCATCACCCACATCGATCTGCCGAGCCGCTCGCCGAGGAGCTGCCCGACGCGGTCCCGCATCTCGCCGGAGGCCTTGTTGGTGAACGTGATCGCCAGGATCGAGAACGGCGACACCCTGCGCGCGCGGATCAGGTACGCGATTCGGTGGGTCAGGACCCGCGTCTTCCCCGATCCGGCGCCGGCCACGATAAGGAGCGGCCCGTCCACGTGGACGACGGCCTGGCGCTGGGCGGGATTGAGCCCGCGGAGCAGCTGCTCTTCGAAGGTATCGGCGGGGGGAAGATCCGGCGCGTCGATCAGTGGGTCCGTCACCGACCCATTATCTCAGTCGCCCGAGACGCCCGTAAGGCCGTCACCCTGGACCCTGTCCACGGGTCGGACCCCATGGCAGAGTGATGTGGGCGAACCGGGGGCGGCATGGCCAAGACTGAGTCGGAGGGCGGCGTCGCAGGCACGCTCGAGCAGCTTGCCACCCTCACGCCCGACACGCGCGACCGCTACATGGACTTCCTCCGAGCAGCCAGCATCGTCGCCGTCGTGTTCGGCCACTGGCTGATCAGCGTCATCTCGTGGCACGGCGGCGTGATAACCACGACGAGCGCGATCGGTGTCACGCGCGGCCTGTGGGTGGCGACGTGGGTGTTCCAGGTGATGCCGATCTTCTTCTTCGTCGGCGGGTTCTCCAACGTCGTGGCGTACGACTCGAACCGCAAGCGCGGCGGATCGGACTGGGACTTCGTGCGCGCGCGCTTGCAGCGGCTGCTCCGACCGTCGGCCGTGCTGCTGGGCATCTGGGTCGTCATCCAGGTCGTGCTGCACTTGACGAACACCGGGCTCCCGACCGGGCCGAAGCTGTGGGGCAACACACACCTGCTGCGAGGCGTCTACCCGCCGGGCGCCACGCTGCCGTTCGGACCTCTGTGGTTCCTCGGTGTGTACATGGTCGTCGTGTCGATCAGCCCGTTGACGATCCGGCTTCACCGGCGCTTCGGGTGGGGGGTCCCGATCTTCTTCGCTCTCGCTGCGATCGCCACCGACGTGATCGGGTTCGGCTTCAACCTTCATTTCGTTCGCTACGCCAACATCATCTTCGTTTTGCTTTTCCCGCATCAGCTGGGCCACCTCTACGCCGACGGGTCGCTGCTTCGCCTTTCGGTGCGCGCGCGCTGGACGATGGTCATCGGCGGCCTCGGCACGCTGGTGCTGCTGACGAACCCATGGTTCTTCGAGTGGATCGGCGGTGCGAGCCGATTCAAATGGTTCCCAGGAATCGGGTACTACCCGCGGAGCCTCCTTGGAACGGACGTCGAGACGATCTCGAACGCGTATCCGCCGACGCTCTGTTACTTGGCTGTTGGCGTCTGGCAGATCGGCGCAGTGCTGCTGCTACGCGAGCGCGCGCAAGCGTGGCTGAAACAGGCGCGCGCGTGGATGGTGACGATCTTCGTCAACACCATCGTCATGACGTTGTTCCTGTGGCACATGACTGCCTTCCTGATCGCAATACTCATCCTCTGGCCGCTAGGCCTCGGACGTGGACACAGCGACGCGCGTTGGTGGCTCGAGCGCATCGTCTGGATCGGCGTGCCCGCCATCATCCTTGCCGGCCTTGTAGCGATCTTCGGCCGTTTCGAGCGGCCCGCCAGACGTTAGGCCGTCTTTCACACCAGTGTTCGTCAATGTGACATGAGCTAAAGCGCCCGCCGGCGTATCCTGGCTCCGTGGGAACCAAGTGGCAGCGACAACGTGACCAGCGACGGGCGATGCCAGACCTTCCTGCTCGCCTGGAACCAGGCGGCCTTGCTTATGGCGAGGGGTCGCCTGGACCTCCTGCCGAATACCTTCATAAAGACCCTCCCTTGAGCAGGCGAGGGCGAGTTGTCTTCTGGGTGATCCTTGCATTAACCATCGCTGGCGGAGTGGTGCTTATCGTTCTCTCGCGCTGACCAGGAGTCAGTTGTGAGACTAGTTCGCGACTCGGGACGTCCCGCCATGCCAGTGTTCGCAAATGTCACATGAGCCAACGTCACCCTCAAAGAGGCTGGCGTGATACCTCGATACGGATTTGGGCTCGCCGAGGGTCGTGCACGACCTGCTGACGTCGGGCCTCGGCAAGGAACTCGTCCGTGAAATGCACGACTGAGATGCCGCCGAACCACCCCTTGCCCTCGAACATCATCACGATCCGACGTTGTTCGTCATCCGGCTGCTTCAATTGCGACCCAGTTAGATCGGCCTCACGAACGATTCGGTAGCCAGCGGCGGCAAGGCCAGATCGCAGACGTCCCACGTAATCATCGACGGGCTCATCACTGTTCCATGTTCCGTGGAAACGGTCAGCCGAACCGCCCGCGCTCTGCAGGTACCCAAGAGTTGGGAAGGGAATGTCATCGGGGAATCCAAGCGACAAGCCGCGCTCGTCATAACGGCTAAGAACGTGCTCGGGCACGCCCTCGTTGCGAGATTCCTCATGCGTTTCATCATCCGGCCAGCCAATAGTTGCTGTCCCAACCCCACACTCCTGCAGCCGGCGCATCACGGCCTCAAGAACACTGGGCATCAGCTCAACGGCATCCATGTCGAACCAGATCATCGGACCGCCGGGAAGCATCTCGACGTCAGACACAAACGAGAGTGCCCCTTCGGAGGGTTCGTCGGGATTGGGCAAGTCCCATAGATCACGAGAAACAAGCTCTAAGGCTCGCCGAGCGGCAGCGACATCATCAGCGTCTTGAATCTGAATACGACAGGCATCCGCTGCCTCACGCATGTAGTCAAGCATCCCCGCGAGAACGTGGATCGTCATGGGTCCAGATTCTCGCCGCTGTCACGGAGAGTTACAACGAATCGTGACCCTGACCCGCTTGACCCGTTAGGGCGTCATTTACCGGATCATGCGGTTCGTCAATGACACATGCGCAACGCCGGGCAAGGTACGCTGAGTTCAGCCGGGGCCTGCATGGAACGTCTTGTCGATCTCTTCGATCAGGTGCGCGTTCCGGTCAAGGGTGGTGCGCGCGCCGGCGAGCACTCCTAGGTTGAAACACCGCCTTCCGACATGAACCTGCGCCAGAGCAGCCCAGAAATCGTCGGAGTCTGGACCTGTGACGATATATCGCGTTGCCCTTTCGTCAACAGTGATCGGCCTGTTCTCGACCACGGCTCCCTTGTACTCAAGGTCGCACGTGCGAGAAAAGGCCCGGACGGTTAGCCAGAGGCCATTGTCAGTCATGCCGAGTGGTCCTGAGGGTGCCCGCTCCGATGAGAAGTACTTGTCCGAGTACCGGCTGTCGCTGGGACCACCTACGTCATCCGGCTGCTCGAACCATGAGTTTGGGTAACTGATCGACCATCGGCCCTTCGAGCTGACATAGGTCTTCCAACTAGAGGGCACGCTCTGTCCGGCGCCTCGTTCGCACCACCAACTCGAGACGATATGCGTTCCGGATGCGACGCGAGTTCCCGGCGCAGGACTCTGCGAAATGACCACCCCACTGTCCTGTCTGCAGTTGCTTGGGTTATCGCCGTTGGGGGACACGCGCCATCCAAGACCCGCGTCCGTCCGGACCCTCTCGGCGTCGACACGCGACATCCCAATGAGATTCGGGACCGTGACCCCCGACGAGCACGAAGCGCAGACAACCAGGATCGGAGCGATCACGAGCACACGTCTCATCATTGCCCAGACGTAAAGGAACCGACACTGTGTGTAATTCGGCGGCTTCGACGTTCGCTCTTCATGCAGGATCCCTCCGCCCTTTGCGACTGCGGCTGGCCCAAAGAGTCAAGCCGATCGCAATCGAACCGAAGCCGCTGGCAATGAGGGGAAGAAGGCCGACTCCCGTATCCGGGAGGGTTTCGAAAGAGACGGACCTTACCGATTGTTCGATCGCGCGTAGAGGTGTCGCGTCTTCGAAATACAGAACCAAGTCCCGAAAGCCCTTGCGAGGCCGAGCGAAGTTAATCACTGCCAGTCGGTCCTTCAGGTATGGGAAGTTTGCCGCCGAGCAAGAGGGAGCACATGAGATGTCGCCGGGCTTGAAAATCAACACTTTGGACCCGTCAGAGATGGTAAGGACCTCAACCGCCTGGACTCGGAACTTGGTGTAGCCATCCGAAGCCCAATAGCCAATCTTGTCGTGACCCCACGATGCAATATCTGTGGGCCAGAGTTCGCGGCCGTTGTTCTCGTGAGCGGTATATCCAGCGAACCAGTAACTGTGGCCTCGATCGATGACATCGGTGCGCGTGATTTCCCACGAATAGTACGGGCCATCGCATCCCTCGTCGGGACGTCCGCATTGGCTGTACCGGTACTCGATCGTCCCTGGAGGCGTCGGAAAACGAAACGACAATCCCACCTCGGAGCTGCGAAAGACCTTCCATCGGAGGGGTGCGAAAGATTGCGGGGAAGAGCCGTTGAGAGTCGGGGACGCGTGTGCGCGCGCTCCGACGAGAGTCGATGAAGCGAGGAGAGCGATCACGCCGAAGCCTGCCCGGCATGCTTTCTTCATGGCCCATCTTCGGGCCTGCAACCGGTTCCCGCCAGTGTCCATTCGGGCACGCCAGTGTTCGCAAATGACACACGAACAGACGACCCGAGGAGGGCGTTCATTTGTTTCCCGTCATAGGTGGGAGAGGAATCTGGGGTGCGTAGAAGCGGAAGGGCTCCAGCCAATCCTCGGCATCCTTCCGAGTATCTAGTCCAGACAGGGGAAGGGGTGTCCTCTTTATTAAGAAACGGAGCGGCCCGGATGCCTTCCAACCTGAGGTACGAACGACCAAGCGCTTCTTGAAGTCGATTCCGCGTCGTGCCCAATCCACTCGTTGAACGGCTTCCCACGGGACGAACTGTCTCTTCCCGTAGCGGATGCCGCTACGGTTGAGCTCCACGTATGGTTGAGCAGCGGGGATACCCGTGATCCTGCACAGCGGGATGAACACCACGGCGTACACGACAGCGCCAAGTAACTGGTCGCCAACAGCAGTGGGTCCGCCAACACCGTAGATGAAAAAGGCTGCAACTCCTGCGCCAACGCACACGGCCCAGATGGTACGGGTACCGATCCGCCATGATCGATTGTCGATCTGATCCCTCGTGCGTGAACCAATTCGCAAGGGATCGTTCTTGGGCTCCATCCGGCTCCCTCGTCAGGCTCACAACAAGTGTAAGTCACCGCGACCCCGACCATTGTTCGCAAGTGACTTGTGAGTCGATTGTCGAGCGTCAGAACGGCGAGATATTCAGACCGGTGCTTGTACCTAGTTGGCGCTCTCGGCTCAGCAGTGATCTCTCTGGCGGCAATACAGCGTCAAGGCCGACACCGCTCGTACCACCTGCGCAGAGGCCCCTCGCCCATGCCAGTGTTCGTCAATGTCATCAGGTTGGGAAGGCGCTAACGATCTCCGCGACCACCACAGACAGCCCTCGCAATCAGGGAGGCTGGCCAGCCGCTTGGCACGAAGGCTCGATTTCCTCGAAGGTTCCAGCGGCCATCCTGGCCTGGACCGAGAAAGCGCCGGAACTGAGGTCGCTCCTCGCCTGCTTGAGTCCGCGCGAAAGTTGTGTCCATCTCGAATCAGCGCGCGCAGCCTGATCTGCTAGGCGTACCGCGCGATCCATTGCTGTTTTGCGGTGAGACGGGGTCTGGTACGGATCGCCAATTCCGACGGAGGTCCAGGCATTGCACGCACCTAGCGCCAGTCGGGCTGGTGAGGTTGAGCAAGAGATGCACGCAATGCTCAACAAGACCAGGACCCGGCAGCGACCTCTCATGCGACATGTTGTGTTGAGCCTTGTCGCTCGCGTCAATGGCCTGTCGACCATGCCAGTGTTCGTCAATGACACCTGAGATGATCAGGCATCGTTCCCCGTGGCCTCCTCGTACCAAAGGCCGCCGTATCGTCTGCACTGTGCCCGCATCAAGTAGTGCGGGTCGGTATCCACGATAACGTCGATCCGGTCTTCGGCTTTGTGCTCGACACGTACCACTCGCGCCAATGCTGACGGCGGCCACCCCGCTAGGGCTGCTTCTTCTGGAGTTGCGTATCCGTCTCCGTGCGGAGGTCTGCTTTCCATGCCGCCATGTTAGGCGCGCCTCGCCTTTGGCACGATCAAATGGCAGTCCTGCCGGTCCATGCCAGTGTTCGTCAATGTCATATGGAGGGCGGTGGCAACGACACAAGAACGATGCCTCGGCTGATCGATCAGGTCGTCGCGGGGATCGATCCTCCCCATCCGATCCCGCCGTTGATGTTGCCCGAGTTCGTGATCGGGATGGAAATGGGCGTGAAAGTCTCGCTTGACGGGGACAAGAACCCGGGGGTATTCGTTCCGCCCCGGAATCCGAGTGTGTACTGCACCACGAGCAGGCGTGAGTCGCTTATCCAACCTATCGGAGCGTAGGTGTGGGCCAACTGCTTGACAGTTCCATTCTTGCTAATCAGGTACGTCGGATCGGGGGTTCCAGCCCGAAGAATCGCCGCGCCCGTCAGCGAAGCCGCGCAGATCCCTAGGAGGCGTTTGTCGGTCGAATACACATGAATGCCTGTGCTCCAATCGGCAAACCCGATAACCGAGTTGCCTTCGCTGTCCCGTTCGCACGCGACCCCTTGGGGAGTTAACGGTTTCGTCGGTCAGGAGCCTGTCGCTACCCAACTGATCCTCGTGGTAGTAGACAACGGGAATCGCCTTGCGCAGTGCGATCAGCACGCCTACCAAGCTCGCCTGCTGGGAGTAGGTGGCGGTCTTGGATCCCGTCGAACCCGATGTTCGATGGACCCCATGTGGCTACGTTCTCAAATCCTCACCCGCACGGTTTCGCACCCGAGTGCTGCTGCCCGACCATCCCCCCACAATCAATCCCTTGGGTAGGAACGCAATCTCAACTTTGCCCGATCCCGGCCCCGAAATCATCACGTCAAACAGATCACCCTCTTTGAGAGTGTGGTCTGAGCCTTCGGGCTCGAAATAAATCTGGCACTCTTGGGTTCGCATACATTGCAGAACCAAAGATACGTTTCGCTCCCGTGAAGCCATCCTCATCCTCCCTGCAGCGTCTCGATGATGTTGTTCAGCAAGTCCACACGAGCGGGCGCCGCGGCGCCGCCCAGACCCGCGGCTGCGACTCCTGCATAAAAATCGCGCAGCTTCACTGCATTTTCGACAGTCAAACCTAAGGCGCGAAGAGTCGCAGCAGATCGTGTTCCGATCAACGCCTCAGCATCGCCCGATCCGACGCCCCATATTTGGGTCCCCCATTCGTTTCGCGTGAGTCCATCCGGAATCACGTCGTCAGGGAAGGAAGGCATAACATTTTCGCACTCAGCCCCGACGGTATTGCTAAGCCACGCGCCCCCACTAGCCGCAGCGGCCGCCACGACCGCACAACCGCCAGCCAAGCACCCCGCAGTCAGGAGGGCCGCGCCTCCCACGATCCCGATCGCGGTAACGGGCCCGTGGAGAGCGGGATGTTCCTTCCAAAGGGTGTCGCAGTTGTCGCTCATGAAGGGGATGTGAATGCAATATCCCCCTGGGAGGTTAAGTAGCCCTGCGGGATCAACCCCATTGAGCGGATTGCCTGTGGCATATCCGTACGGCTGTTGCGTCGCGCTCACGGCAGGGTCCCTGCTTAGGAACTGCGCGGTTGCTGGGTCGTAGTAGCGCGCGCGCAGGTACTGGAACCCCGATTCCGAATCCGTGTATTCCCCGGCGAATCCGAATGGAGTCGACACGGTTCCAGTTCGAGACACAACGATGCCGTACGGATCAAAGGTGACCGTGCCGAGGGCGCTGCCTGCCGAGTCGGTAACCATCCGGATAGATCCAAGCTGATCCTGGTGGAGATACTGGACTGGAATTGGAGCCCGTCGGAGCGCGAAGAGGATCCCGACCAGTGGAGCCGATCGCGAGAAGGTCGCTGTCTGATCACTTGTCACTCCTGCCGCCCCTTGGGCCTTATCGGCGAAATCTCCCGTGTTGTTATCAGGGGCCGTGCTGGCGTTAACCCGATTCGCGAAGCCGGAAGGTGGCGTGAAACTGCCGGGAAGCGTGCTGCGGCTGGCGGCAAGGGCCGCTGCGAGCTCGTCACCGTCGGTCGTTGTTGTGATCGAGGGAAGGGTGATGGACGTGCCACTTGCAGCAGCTGACGACACCCCGTCGATCGGAGTGGTCGGATCGACGTTGCGATACACGGCAGCCAACGCGACTTTCGGCGAGCCGATCGGTGAACTGGTGTAGGTAAGAGTCACGGAGCTTTCCGAGCCAGTGGCAGTGTGAACGAACAGTTGAACACGTGATCCCGCGCTGCCTCCGGTTGCCTGGTTGCCAACAGCCGTGAATCCAATCGGCGTGACGGCCGTTTGTCCTTGCTGCTGATTCGCTTGAATCACTATCTGATCGTTGGCCTTGAGCCCCCCGGGAAGGTTGACCTTGACCGACGATGCCGTCCCGGTGACGTCGGTCGCCGATGAAGTGCCGACCAACGAGATGACCGGAGTGGCCTGGATCTGCTCGATGGCTGTTCCCCCGGGGCCGTAGACGTAATCGGCCGTCCCGTCATACAGCAGTAACGGCAAGCCTTCTGCAACGTCCCAGGTGTAGGGAGTCGTTACCGCGGAAGGCCCCGCACCGACGATCTTCGACGCGCGAAGCCCGTCACCGTCGTATGTGTAGGTCGCCGTCGTGGTTCCGTGCCCATAGGAGACGAGGCGGCTGACCTGATCGTACGTGAGGGTAGCCGCCGAACCTGTTGGAGGTGTCGCGGCTGTTCGCTCGCCGAGATTGCTATAAGTGAACGATGTGAAGGCGGGCTTGAGTGCAAGCAACACCATTACGAGGCTGTCGTTTGTTGTCGCGCTGACGGCGAGACTCGATGACTGCGACCCCGTCGATCCCGGTGCCGTTAGCAGTTGGTCTGCGACTCCAGCCGACGAAAGTGGCAAGCTATCGGCCTGGGTTTCCTCCGACATCGATCCTCCGCCCACGCCGGCGGGAGGAGACCACGTGCTGCCGCTCACCGTGTTCAGGGCGCTCTGGAATGCGACGAGTTCATCGCCCGGGCTCGTTGTAGTGATTGAGGGCGCTGTCACAGTGTTGCTTGTCACCGCGGTTCCGGCAGACTGCGCCTCGATGGGACTGGTGGGATCGACGCCCCGATAGACCGTCGCAATGACTGCCTTGGCGTGGACGGCGGTGTTGGGGAACGAGATCGATACGTTTGGCTCTCCGCCCGTGGCCGTCCGGCGGAATAGTTGCATTCGGTCCCCGCCATTTACCGGGGCATCCCACGAGCCGGCGAGCGTGTACCCCGGCGGCGTGGAGGTAGCGGATCCGTTTTGCGCGGTCGTAACGGCCACGAGGATCTGATCACTAGCCTGGATTCCGCTGGGAAGTGAAAGCGTCACGGGGTTCGTTGTCCCCGGGTCCTGCTCTTTGGCCGTTCCGACGAGGGTTATCTGTGGCGCTGCGCGCTTCAACTGATTCGCGGCGTCGAAGTACTGGTTCACCTCCGACGGGCCGTTCGGATCCCCTACGGCAAGCTGAATCGGGTTGTCAGCTGCGTCGTATTGATACGAGCCGAACCCGTTGTTAGCTAGTTGATTGAGCGGCGTGTAGGAATAGCTGTTGAACACGTTGCCGGACCACTGGTTTGATCCGTCAACGAAGTTATGCGCGTTGCGCGCATAGGCGAAGTCCGCAAGCTCGGTAGAGCCGCTCGTGTCCTTAATCTCAAACAGGCGATCAGCCTTATCGCTGCTGTATGTGTCGACGACGCCATTGGGATGATTTTCGGTTTGCAGATTCGAGTCGGCGTCGTAATTGAACGTCGTTACGTGGTTCAGCCAATCCTGGACAGTGTGCAGACGGCCGGCGTCATCGAATGCGCGGGTAACAGTGTTGACGCCACCAGGGTAGGTAATCGAGGTCAGCTGACCCTTGAGGTCGTAGCCGTAAGAGACAGTCTGGCCCGCGCCGTTAGTGTTGGACGTCAGCCGGTGCAAGGAGTCCCAGTTGTACGTAGACGTTCCGGTCCCGTCGGTGATGGATTTGCGCTGGCCGTCTGCGTCGTAGGTGATGTTGGTGACGTTCGGCGTGGTCCCATCGGAGTACGTACTGGACTGCAGTTCATTGGCATGGTCGTAGCCGTACGTCGTGCATCCGGAGGTGGTTCCCGTGCACGAGCCGCCTGGAACTGCTTTGGACAACATGTTGCCCACCGCATCCAAAACGAAGTTCGTCGTCCGACCGAGGGGATCGGTAACAGATGCTAAGTGCCCGAGTGGATCGTAGGTGTAACCCGTAGGCTGATTCGCGCCGTCGTACTGGGTCTTGAGTGTGCCGTCTGGCCAGTAGTCGTACCTCAAGGTCGTCTGGTCAGCGCGGGTGATCTTGCTCAGCTCGTTTGCAGCGTCGTACGTGTAGTGCGTGACATTTGTGCCCGAGAAATCAGGCGGTTCAGTAAGGGACGCGAGATTCTGGTCAGCGTCGTAGGTACGCACCGTCTGGTTTCCGAACGGATCTGTCGTCACGAGGACCTGCGAGAACGCATTGTAAGTGTAGATAGTGGTGTAGTCGGCGCGGCCCGGCGGGGATGCGGGACAGGTGAACCCACTGGCGCCGAGCGGTGTGATGACTTCGGTACGTCGTCCGATCGCGTCGTAGCAGGACGCAGTCTTGTCGCCCAAAGGATCCGTCGATGACGCTAGGTCGCCGTTAGCATCGTATGACGAGCTCCACACCTTGTTGTCCGGATCTGTCGTCGTGATCACATCGCCCGGATGAGCAGGATCCGTGTAATGGTTCGTGGTCGTCTTTGTGCCCAGAACCGTGACGCCATCCGCCGCGTACAGGGGTGTTGACGCTGTGAGCAGATTCCCGTTGGCGTCATAGGTCATCGCGGTTTGAACATTCTTGGGGTCCGTCACCGAGGTGAGATCGTTCAGCGTGTCGTACGTGTATCTGGTGACGCGGTTAAGCCCGTTCGGATCCACCGTGCGCACGAGGAGGTTGCCCTGCGCGTCGTAGCTCGAAGTGATGACGTGCCCGTTGGGATCGGTGACCGACGTTACACCGAGCGTCGCCGGGTCGTAAACATATTTCCACGTCGCTGCTTGGGGAGTGCCGTAGCCTTTGATCACTCGAACCAGTTCCCCCGCTTGGTAGACGTCGAGGGTCTGGTTCAGTTTCGGGTCGGAGATGAGCGTCGCTCCTGGCACGGTCGCGTAATCGAAAGTGGTTTTTCGACCCAAGAAATCAGTCTGCCAATCGACGCGCCCAGACGAGTCGTAATGATTGGTCATCGGAACCGGGGAGGAGCTGCCTGCCTGGTTCGGATCAAGCTCGGTGACGAGGCGGTGGCTGGAGTCATAGGTGAAGTGCGTAACCCCGCCGCCTACGTTCGTGACATCGGTGAGGTTCCCTTGTCCGTCGTTGTAGGCGAAGCTCACAACCCGGGAGGGCGAGCCTGAATCGGTGATGCTCTTCAGTAACCCCGATGGCCACCACGCGAGTGTGAGGGTTCTGCTCACCGGGTCCGTAACGGTGACGAGCTGTCCGGATGAATTGTAAGAAAGGGTCGTGGCGTATGGTGGAGTTGCGGCACGGCCGTCCAAATCCTGAACCCGGATCCACTTCCCGGAGGAGTCGAAGGTGAAGAATTCACGACTTCGCCGGGTGAACAGATACGTGCCATCCCCGTTGTGCACGAGCGTGGCTTCCACACGAGGCGGTGCTGAATATGTTCCATTCGATAATGTGAAGGTGACCTGAGAGCCGTTCTCCTGGTTCACGGTCGCAAGATTCCCCGAAGCGGTGAGCGACATGAAGTAGCTCGCGCTCCAGCCATAGCCTAAGGGGCTATTGATTCCAGCCCCCAGCGAGTTGTACGTGCGGGTGAAGTCGAGAGGAAGTCCACGGCCGGGGATCGCAATGTCGGTGAAGTCCTCGAAGAAGTTGCCGGTCGCTGTGTTGATCGGTTCCCCCGCGCATGTCTGACACCGATGCAGCTCGGACGGGTTGAGCGATCCGAACGTCTCGAACAAACTCAACTGGTTCCCCGGCACGAACCCGATGTCATCGAAGAACACGCCGTGGTTGGTGGGATCATTCGGAAGCCCGTTGACGTAGTCCTCCGTCTTCACGCGGACGGAATAGACGTTGGCCGGAATCGTGTACGGCTGCTGATACACCTTCCAGACGTTTAGAAGCGCCGGATTCGTGTTGCCGATCCAATAGTCCCAGGTGCTTAGATCAGGAAAGCTCCCATCGCCGATCAGCCACTGTTCACCCAGGTAGGTGCCATTCACGTCGTACAGGTCCAGGCCGATGTACCCCCCACCTCCTTTGGTCATGTACGCGACCTGAAGCATGTAGGGAGCCCCTGGTGTCACGGGGAAGGTGAACGTTCGAGCATCGCCTCCGTCACCATTCGCGTTGAACGTTTGGCTGTGGATCGGGGAATTCGACGCCGAAGTTGTGAGCACCATGCTCCCCAGAATGTCCCACTGAACGGCGCCATTCTCGAAGTCATCGAGAAACCAAGGCACTGATGACGAGGAGGAGGTGTTCGGTCCAAGTATTTGAGACCTTCGGTGAGCGGGCGGCGGCGGCAGAGTGCTCTGTGCCGTCGGAGACTGCGACGGAGACGAGAGTGATGTGCCCGTCGAAGCTGAACTGCTAGTCGGGCGGTCGGCGGACTCCCTTGAAGACACAGTCGGCGAAGCGGTCGGGGTTGGCGAGCTGGACGGGGTTGGCGAGCTGGACGGGGTTGGCGAGCTGGACGGGGTTGGCGAGCCGGACGGGGTTGGCGAGCCGGACGGGGCCGGTGACGAATTCGACGAGGGCGATTGGCTGGGAGATGGGGTGGGCCCTGGAGAAGGAGAGGTCGAACTGGCAGCCGAAGTAGACGGACTTGGTTGCGGGGAAGAATGGCCGGGCGAGGCAGCATGAGCGGCCACGGCAGTGATCGTGCCTTGGGCGAGGATTGCTATGCAGCAGAGAAGTGCAAGGCCTGATCGCAGCGTAGGTGTGATAGTCGATGAAGCATGCGTCTGTTGCGACCCCATCTGTCCCCCGCCCCGCTCGCGGACGCGACGCGCCCGAATCGCTCACGCAAACACGAAATCAAGCGTGGGCTGATGCACGGGCTCTGTCGCGGCGCTATTTTTGAGCCTGGGCCTGGTTGTTCGACAGTCTTCCTAGATTTTCCTTCCTGATTGCCCGGAGAAAAGAAAACTAGTTCTTCCGGAGCGCGCGGTGCGTCCCAACGGCATGGATGAGGCGTCGCGAGTCCGCGCCTTATCCGCGAGCAATACATCTTCGACAGCCCCGTTGACTCTTGCATCTGCCGGACCCAACTGTCATCAACTGCAAAGAGTCGCCCCAGGTTTGGGGGGAATCATTCTCGCTGGTCGAGCGCTACGGCAAGACTCGCCGGGACGGCTACAAGGGCAACCGGAACAACTCGAAATGCGTCTCAGCGAGTGCAGAGTCTGATCGCGCGGCTCATCAACGATGAGCAACCCCATCGCGCCCTGGTTCGAATCCGGACTTGGAGGGACGACGACATAATGAGAGGCACTTCCCGCTCTTGCCGCTTATTAGACCAGGGTGTCGCGTAATCTAGAACGCACAGGTCTAAGGGGAAGAGGCCGAACTCGGATGGAATTGAGACGGACGACTACTTTGCGGGGTCGAGGCATCCAGACTACGGGGATCCGGGTACCCGCTGTCGTACCCGGCGATTGTTGTGAGAAAGTCGACCAGCTGTTCGCTGATCTTTGTGGTCCGAGACCCGTTACTTGCACTAAGGCCATCGCAGCCGCCGATGTGCACGTAAACCAGAAGAGGCTCGCCGGCGGCGAAGTTGAACCGGGCAATGAAGCCACGTTGGGAATCCTGGGCACAAGCGTCTGGAGCCTCCTCACCTCCCGCGGGAACGCTCGTACCTTCCGGCAAAGCGTCGAGAATTCCGCGCAGGGTGTTCATCTGCGTCTGGGTGAGCGCAACGGATGTAGCCAGCCAGTTCCCTGAATATCGGCAGACTGACGCACCCCACGGCGTGTCGGGAACAAGAACGGTGTGTGAACCTTCTCTCTGACTTTGATGATTCGGCTCTAGGGGACTGACGAGAGCCGAGCAGCCGGCTGAATCAACGGGAACGACCTGAGCGCTATTGAGGATGCGAGTCCCGTTGGTCAGGTCAGGTGACTCCGCGCTTACCACTACACCGGGGTCGGGAAGTACCAACACAGCTAGCCGTATGGATTCTCCTCTCGGAGTCCCAATACCACGGAAAGCAGGATACCCGTCAATTTGCGTTTGCTCCGTTGCCACGCTCGCGCGCAACCGGCCTTCTTGAGTATCCGCTGCGACCAGACGGACCACAGTGAGCCCGGGCTTCTGAGGGATTAGACAGGTTGTTGTAGGCGCCCCGTCTTCGATGATGGCCGTGTCGGCGACCGGCGTCCCGCAGTCCGTGTCGTTCACCTCCCACTGCTTTGGGATGAAGACCTCGACGCCGTGGAAACTAACTGGCTGCATTCCCGTCGGGACCGCGGGTCCACTGGTTGGCGCCACGGCAATACGGCCTGTTGACGGATTGCGATGTGCAAGGGTGAGGGGGACGGTTACCGCGGCTGCGAAAAAAGTGATCGCGAGAGTCCAAACAAACGCCTTCTCTCGACGGCGTTGCCGGGCGAGGCCCTGTCTCACGCCTTCGATGATCTTGATCGCGTCAAGTCCATCGTTCTCATGCGCTGTGAACGTTCTTTGAAGGAGCTCTTCCAATGGGGTCACGGAAGATCGCCACGGTTCGCAGCGTCAGGTCCGATCTCGCGTGCAATCTCGGGACGTCGACGAAGAGCATCAAAACCTCGCGTGGCGAGGCTCCGAACAGTTCCTTCCGCGCAACCAAGTATGGAAGCAATGTCGACATCAGGCACTGACTCGTAGTAGCGAAGGACGAGCACTGCCCGCTGGCGACGAGGGAGCCGAGCAAGAGCGCGCCATATAAGGTCACGCTGCACCAGCACGTCAGCCCAGTCGGGTCCCCCGATTTCGGGCATCGATCCTAGGACTTCCTTGTGAGATCGAACCCTTCGCGAACTGATGAATTCGTTGACGATCGCGCGCCGCACATAAGCAAGCGGATTGCTTGCGTGAATGGCCCCATTCCATTTCCGATGAATCTTCATAAGCACTTGCTGTACGAGGTCTTCGGCGGCGTAAGAGTCACCCGTCAGCATGTAGGCGAAACGACCAACCTTCAGGGCGTTCTCACGGACAAACTCATCGAACCCGATTTCCGACCGGCTCACCCTTCTTGCTTCGTGAGGCTCAAAGATGTCTTCCGTTCCCTTAGACGCATCGGGGACCAGATCCTGCTGCAAGGATTCTCGTCCCCGATCGAAAGGCCTGGTCAACACTTCACCAGGACCTTAAGGTGAGACCTCTGTCTTGAAGTTGAGCCATATATCGTCGTAGTACATCGGAGTGTCGATCTCCTGGTAGTAGGCGGTGTGCGAACAGGATGTGTTCGACTGACCCCGGAGCGTGCAAGTGTATGTGGCCCCCTCCTGGCTCGTGATTCCAGCCGCATCAAAGTAGCGCGTGCTGCTCTTAGTGAAGGCTATGAACCACGGACCTCCGCTGTCGCCCTTGGCGACGAGAGGCGCCGATGAGTTGTACACCTCGACTTGTTCTTGGAAATGGAGTCCCTTGCAGCTCCCGCTGGAGCAGTAGTCGGTCAAGTCCGTCTTGGTGATCTTGCCGCACTGCTTATTCGTCGTTCTGCCTGAGTGGCAGACTGTCGTGCCAACGGCGAGGAGATCCTCGTAGCCGCTCGAGTACGCGACATGGCTGTCGGTTTCCCAAATCCATTGCGAAGACTTGTAGGTTCCAATCATCCCGATCAGCTCATAGTCATACCCATAGTTGTAGTACCAGTTCTTGTATCCAACTTGCCCGATCCGGGTTCCGTTGTTGGTGACGTATGCATTTGTCGGGAAGCAGTGTCCGGCTGTCACCAGAAGCGTTCCGGTAGTTCGATTGTAACCTTCACTGAGGTTATGGAGCCCGAAGCCAGATGTACAACCAGTCGTCCCACTATCGATCGCATCTCCTCCGTTCCAGGGTGCGTAGTCGTGGAACCTGTCTGCGGTGTCTTGGGCGCCGGGCTCCGCAACTACGGTCACGTTGCCGCTCCCGTATCGGGTCGTAATTGCGGCGTCGATCGCACTCGTATAGGGATCCACTCCCACCATAAGCGTGTTGTTCTCGAAACTTGGCCAAAGTCCTGTTAGCACGGTGCCCTGCGACTCCCAGTAGCTTGAATCCCCGACCACTTGGTCCTTAATCGACATCAATGCGTTAAAGGATCGGGTCACCATGTGCACATGGACCGGGATGGGGACAGCCGATTGCAGCAACGCTGTCAAGTCTGGTCCGACGCTTGTCACGTAGAGGTCTGCCACTCCAAGACTCTCGTCTACCGTCACGCCGGCATAGGTATTTGGATAACTATGCATGCCTGCTGCGCGAACCCTGGCGCCAGCCGCATCAATAGCAGGCACACTGGTGTCCGGGGTGCTCGAGGCAGGGTCTACGTCGAATTTTCCAGCGACGGAAGAAGTCGAACAATAGTTGGAGACGTCGCAGGCAAAGGCGTAATAAGTGTTCGACCCCGATGAGCCAGGAGTAAACGTCGCCGTAGCCGGGGTGGCTCCGGTGACTGACCCTACGGCCCAAGCACCACCCGGGCACGAGCCCGCAGCCAAGGCATCGGTTTGACAGATGATTGCTCGCACCGAATCACCTGGGTCCGGGTCACTCCAATCTACACTGAAGGTTACGGGGTTCCCTGCGGACACTGGCTCAGGCGAGGTGGACGCCGAATTAGCCGTTGGAGCCCCGACATCAACAATATTGAAGCTTCCAATGAGCGATGACGAGCAGAAATTGGCGGCATCGCATGCAAAAGCGTAATAGCTGTTCGATCCCGCAAGAGCCGGCGTGTACAAGCCGGTCGCGGGGGAAGCGGTCGTAAGAGATCCGATTGCCCAAGCTCCTCCTGGGCATGTTCCGGCATTCACCGAATTCGTCTTGCAGATGACGGCGCGCACAGAGTCACCAGCATCGGGATCACTCCAGCCAACGCTGAAAGTTAGCGGATTGCCGACAGTCCCAGGCGTGGGGGAAGCGGATACAGACGTTGCGGCGGGTGGGGTGTCGTAAGTAACGGCAAGACGTGCGGGGGCCCAGCCGTGTGTGTCGTTGTAGCCTGCGAAATCAAAGTCGTTGCGGCCGGTTGGTTGCCCGCCGCTGATGTGGAACCGCAATCCCGTGTAACCGGTTCGTGAAATGCCGCTGGTGTTGTCTAAGGAGACCGAGTTGTCGTAACAGCCGTAACTTTGGGCGAACGAAGATAGAGGAACGCCTGCAAGGGCATTCGTTTGCGAAGTCACGCTGTACGCAGACGTCGTGATGGGCCAGGTCGAATACCAGTCGGCCGTAAGATTCCGTGAATCGGCGTTCTGAATCCATGTGACGCAAAGCGTCACTTTCGCGCTCAAGATGGTGGCGCCATCCGGCAAGGCAGATGTGTTCCAGCGTGTGAGCGTGTTTGCGATCATGTAGTTGTTACCATCGAACATTCGACTGCTGTATAGGGGGGATCCGGTGTAGACGGGCTGATTCGCCGAAGGAGGATAAGTAGCTCCCGGTCCCCAGCTGATTCCACTCACGGTACCGTCATCGCCACTCACCATATTCGATCTATCAAACGTCGTTGTCGGGTCGACCACGTAGGGATAGGCACTCGAAGGGAGCGAAGTATCGTTGAGATCGAAAGCCACCACACCTGGTGATTCGATACGCCAGGGGCCGGTCTCGTAGAGATGTTGATCGGCGCCGACCACAACGGGACGTGGAACGGTGAATGCGTCGCTATTGAGATTTCCCTTGTCATCGACCTGCAAGCCAGCCGCCCCACCCACCAACGCGTATCGGAACCGGTAGGTCTGCGCCCCGCGAGATGAACGGACAGTCGCGAAAAGCTTTATGCCGCTCTTGAGGTTCGCGTACCGCCACTCAAGCCCTTGATCAGCGAAGCTGGCCTGGTTGTCTTCCACGGACGGAGGTTCAGGGATAATCCAGCGGACTCCCTCGCCGCTCCTTCGGTCGGTGGCCTCCACGCTTGCGCCGTGGATTCGGACCGTAACGGCATTTTGATCCGCAACGAAATCTTGCCCGTCAGCCCGAAAGTTGAGATTGATATCCGCCCAGTGCCCTGATGCGTCACGAAAATGAATCTGTTGCCCGAACACAGTAGTGAGACTGTGATTGGGGTTCTCGAATGTCTTCGAGTCCCGAGTTCGCGCTGATGCGATCTCGA
>Ga0070706_100001073_pt1 | contig 29555 bp, 27 predicted proteins | sample KBSK5501metaG_FD_65476 | JGI IMG/M metagenome (GOLD analysis project Ga0070706, IMG submission 65476) | Corn, switchgrass and miscanthus rhizosphere microbial communities from Kellogg Biological Station, Michigan, USA - KBS K5-50-1 metaG | ecosystem: Host-associated > Plants > Roots >... | reverse complement strand
GGCAATACGACCAGGATCATCCAGGTCCAATAGGGCCACAACAAATCCCTGTTGTACCCCCACAACCTGACTATCCTTCGCAGCAGCCCCCTCCCATTATACCTCAGCAGAATCAAGGACAGGTTTCACAATTACCCAAACAATACCAGCAACCAGTCCAGGATATGGGAACATCACTTGGCTATGGGCAAGGCATGGAATACCAATACGTGAACACACCTCAGCCTTCTCAACCCTTACCTCAATTGCGCCAGGCACGTTTACAACAACTCCGTGAGGATCGCATGCGCCGTCAACAACGGCGTATGAAGCCAGTGAGCCCCAATTTTTTCACTCGCAAGAGCGTAAAGCAGCTTTCCAACGCTGCGCCATTACCAACCATTAAGCCACCGGCATCTCCCTGGAACCATGGTACACCACAGCCGTCTGCACCTACACATATGTCACCTGTGATGCCATTGCCTCCTGCCGAAGCATCGCCTGTACTCCCGTCTGGATTACCACCAATAATACAACACAGTTCTTCCGGTCTGCCTATCGAAGTTGGTGAGCAACGACAACCCGCCGCTGAGTCAGCTCAAGATACTGGTATGCTACAAAGAGCGCGTATTGGGCGAGCTACACTCATCCTTACAGGCTCCTTTATTGCCAGTCGCATACTTGGCCTGCTTCGCACCTCGTTATTCGCCGCTGTATTTGGTGCATCTACGACCTCTGATGCATTCTTACAGGCATTTCTTGTGCCCGATCTCATTTTCAACATCATCGCAGGTGGAGCGCTCAGTTCAGCCTTCATCCCTGTTTTTACTCAATACATCGTAGGCGACCATGACGAAAAAACAGCATGGCATATTACCAGCTCTTTGCTCAACATTATCGTCGCCATCATGTCAGGCATTGCTTTATTCGCATTCATCTTCGCTCCGTGGATTGTGCCGCTTTACAATCCCGGTCTTAGCAAGAGCAATCCACAGGAACTCAGCCTGATTATTTCCCTTTCCCGCATTATGCTTCTGCAATCCGTCATTCTGGGTGGAGGGGTCATCATCAATTCTGTGCTCTTCGCCAAACAGAATTTCCTCCTACCTGCTATAGGCACTGTCCTTTATAATGTAGGCTTAATTGCTGGACTTATACCTGGTCTTCTCCTTTCCTTACACCGTACACCCGCTACTTTGACAACTGCTGCTTATCTGGCTACTATTGGGGTAGTATTAGGTGCGATCTTGCAGGTTGGCGTCCAGGTCCCAGGCGTCATTAAAGCCGGTATGCGCTATACATTTACTTTTGACTGGCGCCACCCAGCCGTCATATATATTGCTCGCCAAATGGTACCCCGCACGGTCAATGCTGCTATGCTCTATTTTTCCATTTTTGTTGACCGTGCCCTCATTCTTTTACTGGCCGCAGGAGTAGGGCTTGACGCCGGTGGTTACATTACCCAGTATTACCAGGCGTTCCAGCTTGTATTGCTACCTCTCGGTATCTTCGGTATGGCTATCTCCACTGCTGCTTTCCCAACACTGGCCGAAAATGTCACGCTAGGACGCATTGACCGTTTCCGTAATATCATTCAAGATACATTGCGCACTATTCTGTTCTTGTCTTTACCCTCTGGAATGGGATTAATTGTTCTTGGACTACCCATCATACAGGTTTTGCTCCAACACGGAGCCTACAGTTTTGACAACGCGCAAAGCACTTCTGTTCCCCTTGCATTTTTCGCAGTCGGGCTGGTCGGACTGTCCATGGTCGAGATACTCACTCGCTCTTTCTACGCCCTTCGAGATACCAAAACACCCGTTACAGTGAGTATCGTCCAATTTATCTTTAAAATTGCTCTCAGTATCTTACTCATTCAAGCGGCAGGATGGTGGGGTCTAAAATGGGGATTGGGCGGATTAGCGCTCGCAACCTCAATTGCGGCTAATCTTGAGGCATTGGTTCTGCTTTGGCTGCTGCAAGAACGTGTTGAAGGCTTTGAACTTCGTAAACTGGCTGTTTTTGCCGGACGCGTTCTCCTGGCTTCCCTGGCCATGGGTCTTGCACTGCTGATTGTCCGTTTCCTACTTGACCACATTCTTGTGACTACCAGCGATCAACGCCTGGGCTTTGGCGGCACCCTGCTTGCCATGATCAAACTATCGATTGAATTGGCCGTTGGACTCGTCTTCTATATTCGTGCTACACGCCTGCTGGGAATCGAAGACTTCTGGAAACAAGGCCCAATCAAACGTGTACTCGAACGCCTCCGGCTATCCTGGATTTAACCCATTTTCATGTGCCTGGCCACCTGAATGCCCTGCCATCAATTATACAATTGTTGGTTTATATACGTCTTAATTGAATTCCAGTCAGCATTCTTCGGTAACAGAATATCTTGACCATCGCTTGAGGTTGAATTTGTTAAGACATTTGAAAAGCTCAATCCCACACGATGTGCATTGTTCAGATCCATTTTCAAAGCAAACTGCGCTAAATCCGCCAGCGACAAATTTGTGTAAATGGTATGTTTCAGCGCATCCAGCGCACCAAAGAAACTGGGCCAGGTATGCCAATCCTTCAATTTGCTCAATGCAGCCTTCATTATTAGTTGCTGGCGTGCAGAGCGCGCAAAATCGGTTCCCTCTGCAGGGTTATCAATTACGTAACGCGCACGGGCATATTCAATCGCATTCTCGCCATCCATATGCTGCAATCCCTTTGCAAAATGCACCTTCTTCCAACTTGCGTTAATATTGGGATCGTCATTTTTGGGATAATTTGCGGTGAAAGAATCTGGTACATTTACATCAACACCGCCAAGGGTATTAATGACACCGCGAAATCCCGCGAAATTGATGGTCAACCAGTATTTGACCTGCAAGCCGGTGATCAACGAGACCTTCTGCGCTGCGGCATTGCCGCCGGCGACCGGATCGCTGTTGGTATTCCCGGCTGCCACGGGGTAGACAGCATTGATCTTGGTGTAGGTGCCCGAATTGGCCGGATTCTGCACCCACAGGTCACGTGGAACTGAGATCAGCGTGGTGTGATGGCTTTGCGGCATCAGGCTCATCACAACCATCGAATCCGTCAGGTACGCTCCATCGTGGCTGCTGCCACCATAGCCCATTACAAGTATATTTACACGATCACTCGTGCCCATGTAACCTGTTTGTGTGCTAAGCGGCGATTGTGTGGAGATAGCAGATCCGAAAGCCAGCACTATTTGCGCTGTTGATATAGCAATGGCACCCAAAATGATCAACAGTAAGAGCACCACTGCGGCGCTTATCAAACAACCTTTACCCCTACGTTTAGGTTGAGATAACCTCGCCTTTCTTCCCTTTGGAGGCAAAGAATCACCTACATACAGCGGTGGCTGAGGTTGTGCATTTGGATATATTTGAGCGCCGGGGTTTACCGTCGCAGGAGGAGCAACATATGGTACTTGCTGAACTGGAGAAGATACTGATGTGCGCGGTGAATATCTCATGGTTGGGTCATCTGGATGCTGCTGACTCTGATACGATTGCGGGGAAAACTGGTACGGTTTACGGTTAGAACGCCTTTCAGAATTCGGTACACTCATATTGCTTGCTGAACCAGGAATACTCTCGCCCGGAATAGCATAACCACCATTCCCCCTCGCTGCCTGCCCACAAACTCCGCAGAAACCAGCATTCTCAGGTATTTCCGAACCACAAAATTCACATGAACGCATTATAATTCCTCTTTCATAGAATACACATCAGTATAATCGAAATTCTTAACAGAATAATTTATAATACACACCATTATACCCTATCCATCCGCACATCAAGTCCCCCATTACCTATATCCTAAGCCAAGCAGGAACCTGATTACACAGTTGAACAAACAAATCAGATTATCCGTAGGGGCCGATTGATCGCGCCCAGCGCCGATGTATCGGCCCTTGCTGGATGTTCCGATACCCTGAACAAAAAAGTGCAACGGCATTTTCGCACTCCCAGGGGAATCCAATTGATCAGACCGCTTTATTGTAAAAACGAATCAACACACGAGAAGTTGCATTTTCTTTACTTCTTGCTCCAATCGAGCACAGTGGAGGCATCTTTTCTATGCCGCGTTGCTACGATCTCAGCCATAATCGCCAATGCCATTTCCTCTGGCGATGTGGCGCCTATGTTCAGCCCAATTGGCCCATGGATGCGCCTGATCTGCTCTTCGGTTAATCCTTGTTTTTTCAGCCGCTCATCACGCTCTTCTTTTGTTTTGCGGCTACCGACTGCCCCAACATAACCTACATTTCGAGACAGCACCATTTTTAAAGTCGGCTCGTCGAATTTTGGATCATGTGTTAACACTGCAACTGCTGTAGAGGGATACAAGTCCATTTTTTCCAGGACCTCATCTGGCCATTCAACTATTAATTCGTCAGCCAGTGGAAACCGTTCTCGAGTGGCAAAGGCTGAACGTGCATCAACAACCACAACACGGTAATTCAGAGTCTTGGCAAAGGTGGTTAATGGAATTGCGATATGCCCGGCGCCTACGATCACCAGGGTAGGCGGAGGCGGAAAACCCTCGATGAAGACATCAAATGCAAGCGCTCCGCTCGGCTTTTCGACAGCATAGGTACGCGTACCAGCGTCTCCGGACCAGATGGTTCGCTCAGCATCTTCAACCACCAGGGCATCAAGCGCTGCGTTGCCCAGGGTGCCATGCGTACTCTTATCGGGAAACACCATCAATTTTGCGCCGACATGCTCCTCCCCACGTACCACCGTCGCTAGCGCCACACCTTTTTCCTTGTTAAGCAGGTCCTTCAATTCTTCGTAGAGTCCGCTCATAACGTTCTCACCAATCCAACCGTTCAACAAACACGTGAATTGTGCCGCCGCACGACAGCCCAATTTTCTCAAAATTTTCCTCTTCGCTGATACCAAATTCAAGCATTTGCGGCTCCCCCGTCTCGATCACCTCCATTGCGGAATGCACAACCGCTGGTTCAACACATCCACCACTGACCGAACCAGACAATTCTCCGCTCTCACTCACTGCTAGCTTCGCGCCCGGTCTTCGCGGCGCAGAGCCATACATCGTTACCACCGTGGCTACGGCTACACGCTCACCGCGCTCACGCCATCGCTCAACATCCGGTAATATATCACGCATAGAATTTCTCCTTCTTACTTATACCCTATGCATTGAAACACATTGATTCCTTAGACGCTCACTAAGTGATGCATTCGCTCATACCTGGGGAAACCGTAGGTGCCGATTTATCGTGCACATCGCCGATTTATCGGCCTTGGTTCACATCCATGTATTTCCCGAATGCACCACCAAGAACACCGTAGGTAACCATCTACCTGCGAGGCCCTAGCCGGGCAACGAACCGCTGATAGATGTTGACCGCGCTGTTCTCGTCGCGGTCCATCACCAGGCCACAGTTGTCGTTCTCACAGCGAGATGTCCGTTTCCAGAGTGGCATATCTTGCTTTTTCATGCGAACACTATACATCCTGGTCATATTGCTTTTGTCGATACTAGACAGCTCTTTCCTAAAGCGCAGGCACTTATACACAAGCGCCTGCACAAAGCTATAGCGTCCCAATCATTATACACCATGCAGTTACGAATGCATTGTTTGTTCCGCTCATTGGGTGTCTCGTGTTCTTTCCAGGGGATGACCATTTGCTTCGGGGAAAGATCGCCGCTCACCACAGCCCTTTTAGCCAGTTGGTGCGCGATGAAATGAGAGGCTTCATGCAGACAGTCTAGTTCTCTGTTATACCATCAGTTCTATCTGTCACGTTCTTCTTGCGCAAAAAATCAAGTAACGTGACTCCCTGATCATATTCCTTGATAGTATATCTCATACCAAACGTTACTCCTCTCCTCTGCCCTTTCTGCCATTCTACCTTACGCTTGGTAATCACCGTCCAGTACGCCGTCATCAAGGCATAGACCTCGATTACCGTACTCAGATGCGCCAAAAAATACACCAGCGGTACAATGATTATGCTCTTGATGTTACGATAATGATTGTCGCCCAGGAATATGAGCAGATAAATAAACGAAGTCATAGCCATCAGTGCATAGAGAAAACTGTAGTTAACGATCTCCACAGAATAGAAGTATAGCAGCAAGGTGAACAAAACACTTAATACCATCACAAAGTCGTCTAAATAGACCAGCGGCACCGCAAGCCAGAAGAAAAGCTTGTTCTTACTCTGTTTGCTGAAGGTCTCCGACGTATACCGTACGATTGTCTCAATGCGACCGCGCTTCCACCGGATTCGCTGCTTGATCAATCCTCGTAGTGTTGATGGTCCTTCCGTGTGGACGACAGCGCGAGGAGCGTAGACCACACACATCCCGGCTTGCTGTATCCTGAATGACATCTCCATATCTTCGGTTAAAAAGCGCTTATCAAATTCGCCTATCTTGACAAACACCTCGCGCCGGTATGCCGCGCAAGCTCCACCGATCACAAACACGGTTCCAAATAATGCTTCAGCCTTTTTCAAGAAAAATCCGAACGCATATTCCAGGGATTGGACAACGCCCAGAATGCTGCTCATATTGCCAATCCTGATATTACCAGAGACGGCCATCACAGCAGGATCAACAAACGATGTGACGAGCTGCTTGACACAATCTTTATGCACCGCGCAATCAGCATCAAACGTCACGATGATTTCCCCGTGTGCCATACTTATTCCCGTGTTAAGCGCCGCGCCTTTGCCAGCGTTCTGCTGATATCGATATCGAACTAGAATTGCAGGCTTATTGTTATTCGCCAGATTGTACTTCTGGAGAAAACCGCGCATCTCTTGCTCCGTGCCATCGGAAGAGCCATCGTTGATCACAATCACTTCCATGTTGTTGTACGTGCTGGCTACCACCGTCTTGAGCGTCGCAACAAGTCCTATTTCTTCGTTGTGGGCGGGGATAATGACCGATACCATCGGCTCGTACGCCACGCCAATACGGGCTTGTCTTGCCTGCACTTTCCGCCGAAGAATCCACAGATCGTACCAGGATGAGCACAGGACATAGACAAAGCCTTTGAGGAGCCAGTTGATGGACAGGATGAACATCAAAAACGATATGAGCCAGAATAGTGGATTTCGCGGCTGGACAAGATCGCCAGTATAAAACACCATAGAAACGATCATAAACACTAGCACGAGATATAATATACAATAATATGTGAGCGGCCAGGAGATGAGATCTTTAAACGTCTGTTTGATCAATGTCTGTATCTCCCTATAGCCGCCAGATGACTGAACGTATCAACAGTGACCACTCGTAGATGGCCCCAGGTGTCTTTGCGAAGAGCTGGTATTGTTTGCGTACAGAGGCGTGCATCTTGCTTTACCCGCTGCATATACGCTCGTCGATATGCCAGGCTTGCAAGTATTGAGGCGATAATTGCTGTTACAACGCTCAAAAAGATGGTGTACGTAAAAAGTGCGTGGATGAAAAATATACCGATCCAGGCTGAGAGCGCGAAGAGTGCAATAATTGTTATCTGAATCCCCAGCAAGATAGTGTCCCAAATGTGCGGTTCTGGCAGGACAATGCGCTCTGAACTCGGTTCTGGTATCGCTGCTGCATAGGCATAAATGCCGCGCTGTTTTGTCGAGATATCAACAGGAAGTGTGAATTTGGGTGGAATAAGTCTTTCGGAATGTGGTGGTGTAACCGTTCCATTCAATGTGAATTTGGGCGGAATAAGTCTCTCAGAAAGTGGTATTGTAACCATTTCTTTCCCTTCCAAACATGCTAGAGTAAAACCTGAACTGCCCCGGAGTCATTATGGAGAAATACATAGATATTGAAAAGAGTAAAAAGGGAGTGATCTGGTTACGATTGAGTTATGTTTTTCTTCCAGGAGTCACGATCTCTCAACCGGAAATATGAACTTTAATTAACGTGAGTTTGGGATAAAGGAACCACTCCTGGTAAGATAGTACACACAAGAACATCAGTGTCTATCCCCAGGACGTTTCGCTTATGAGTATACTTGAACTGTTTTGTTCTGTGGACGATTTCTGGCAGCACTTTGCCCCGAACTGGCATCATGACTTGCTGACATCGGGACGGCGCTTGCGCCCGAACCAGCTGTATCCCAGTGAAATCATGACCATCATTATCCTGTTCCAGCAGTCGCACTATCGAGCGTTCAAAGCCTATTACACCGAGTATGTGCAGCGCCACCTGCGCAGCGAATTTCCCACATTGGTGAGCTATTCGCGCTTCGTGGAGTTGATGCCCACCGTACTTATTCCACTCGTGGCCAATTTGCACACGCAACTGGGCCACTGCACAGGCATCAGCTTCATTGACTCCACCTCGCTTGCTGTCTGCCACAATGCCCGTATCCACCAGCATTGCGTCTTTGCCGGGCGAGCTGCACGCGGCAAGACTTCTGTGGGCTAGTTCTTCGGCTTCAAGGTGCACCTGGTCGTCAACGATCAAGGCGAGCTGTTGGCTTTCTGCTTGACGCCAGGCAACATCGATGATCGGCACCCTGTTCCCAAGCTAGCCACAGGACTCATCGGCAAGCTCTTTGGGGACAAAGGCTATCTCTCCCAGCTCCTGGCCCAGCATCCACTAGTCACCCAGGGGCTTCACCTCATCACCAAGCTGCGCAAAAAGATGCACAACCGTCTGCTCGACTGGTCGGACAAACTCCTCTTACGCAAGCGAGCCATTATCGAGACCATCACTGATCAGCTCAAAAACATCTGTCAGATCGAGCATTCCCGCCATCGCAGCCCCATCAACTTCCTGGTCAACCTGATCGCAGGGCTGATCGCCTACTGCCATCAGCCTAAAAAGCCTTCTCTCGGGTTGCAACTTCTCGCTCTACCGGGAGCTTAGCTTATCCCGAACTCACGTTACCTTAGGCTAGGTTCCATGGTGAAGCAGAGTCCTTGACCGGTTGAATAGTCACCCAGTGTCACCCTGAGCCTTGTCCTGAGCGCAGCGAATGGAGCAGCGAAGGGTCTGTCTCGCTCCCTCGGTTGTCATCCTGAGCCACACTTGCTCTGAGCGAAGCGAAGAGGCAGCGAAGGATCTAGCTCGATGGGCATACAGATGCTTCGCGGAGTTGACCCTGAGGGCAACGCATGGGCTCAGCATGACAACCTACGTTGCCAAACCGTGTCACCCTGAGCGAAGCGAAGGCCTGTCGCATTTAATCGGGGTAATCGGCGATTCCAGGAATGCCTAGCTTGTGTCACCCTGAGCGCAGCGAAGGGTCTGGCGCAATGGGTCGAGAGCTGCTTCGCGGAGTTTCCGGCGAGTGCAACAAATGGATTCAGCATCGTCAGGGAAAGCTCTACTTCAGCGCCTCGTATGCCCCGATGTCGCATGCCACTCCTTGTGGTCGTCTCACACCCCGTTGGTCAGTGGAGATATCCTTGATACGGCAGTCATTGGGGGGGATTCGGTCGATGGCCACACTCCCCGGGAGCAAGGCGTGGGTCTGGGTTGGTCCCTTGTTTTCCTTCAGCAGAGGATCCATCCTCAGAGCTGTAGGTGCAACCTGCAAGAGGTCGGTCCCATGTGCCTGGCTGGGGGCGAACGTCGTGTCCTGTGTGTTCTGGATGAGGTTATAGCCCTGCGAGGTGAGCTGCCCCAGAATGTCTGGGCCCTGGCTAGCCTTATTTCCGGCAACAAGGCTGTTTCTCATCACTAGCTGACTTGCGCTGTTGGTAGCACCATTCCAGATACCGCCACCACTCTCATTACTTGTATTGCCATATATGGTACAAAAGATCATCTCCATCTGGGCACCTGCACCACCATTGAGAATACCGCCCCCAGGCCCCCGAGCTATATTATCCGAGATTGTGTTGTTGATCAGCCTGAGCGTCCCACCATCGTTGGAGATGCCACCGCCGGTATCAGCCAGATTCCCCGAGACCGTGCTGTTATTCAGCGTGAGTGTCCCCGTCGCTTCGTTGTAGATGCCGCCACCGCTAAAGTAAGAGGTATTCCCCGAGACTGTGCTGTTGATCAGCGTAAGCGTCCCTCCGTTGTAGATGCCACCGCCGTTGCCAGAAATCGAATTGCCTGAGACCGTGCTGTTATTCAGTGTGAGCGTCCCAAAATTGTAGAGGTAACTGGACTTGAACACCAAATCAGCAATGGTGACCGAGCCAGATGGGGACACAGAGACACCAAACACTTCTTTTGGGTTTCCGTTCATGGTCACGTGCCCTGCTCCTGGACCACGAATGGAAAGATGTTTGTCAATAGTCAGCCAACTGGTTAAGTGAATCGACCCGTGTAAGCCCGCATCAAAGGCGATGGTGCTTCCGGAAGGGGCAGAGGCGATCGCCCAGCGTAGTGAACCTGTTCCACTGTCCTGCAAGGTGGTGACCCGTGTCGGATCAGGTGGGAGTTGCAAGCTGAGCCAGGCTGCCAGCCCTGCCGTTGCGAGGAGCACCAGCACGATGGTCAGAACACTGATGCCATACATGAGACGCGCTCGCGTACTGGCTCCTAGAAAGGCCAGTTCGTTCCAGCTTGGACTGTTGCGTCTGGCCCAGGCTTGCGCTTCCGCGAGTTGAGACCCACGATACAGTCGGCCCCTCGGCTTGCCCCGTTCTTGCCAGCTGATCGTGTCTTCGCTGATGGTATGTTGGAGCCGGATATCCTCGCGTGCTTCTTGAAGCCAACTGGCCAAACGGGGCCATTCCCGGATCAAGGCTTCATGGCTGACCTCCAGGACGGCTGTCCCAGCCACAATATTGCTTGTCACCAAGCGCGCCCTGATAAAAGCCTCGCTGACCTCCTCGAGGAGGGCTGTTTCCTTGGGATCGGCCAGCAGCAGCTCGGAGCGGGCTGCGCGGCGGCGTGTCGTGTCTTGTTCGGTGGCTCCTGGCTCAATCAAGCGCAAGAACATTACCCGTGCCAACCTGCGGTGTTCCTCAGAAGGGAGGGAAGTGTAGGTGGACTCGGCCTGTTTGACCAGGGCTCCTTTGACTCCGCCTATCACCTGATAGGCCTCTAGAGTGAGCTGGTGGCCACGACGCCGCCCGAAGAGCTGATCGAGGGTGAATTCTAAGAGCGGCAAAGCCTCTGTCTGCCCCTGCATTTCGAAGAGCAAATCTCCCACCAGATCCCCCTCGAAGGTCATTTGCACATCGGCAAGCCTGCTAGGCTGTTCGATCACCAAGCGCAGCTCCTGGATGTTCATGGGAGGTACGACGCACTGGTACTGCTCAACGAGCGGGCACAAGATGGAGGAACTCAGCACACGGTCGTAGAAGTCCGCACGCAGGGTCAGGAGTACGATGACCGGACCTCGTGGTTCGCTGAGCGCGGTGACTAATAGCTCCAGGAACTGTTCTCGCTCTTCTTGAGCGCTCGTTTGTGTGAACAGTTCTTCGAATTGGTCAATACAGAGCAGCACCCTTGTTCCCTGGCTGTGTGTCAAAGTGGTGGCCAGCTGATGCAGCCCGCGTGCCGAGTCCTCTTCCAGGTCCTGGCGAAGCGTGAGCAGGCTCCTGTCAGGGAGCCGCTCGGCCAGGGCCAGGGCCAAGGACTCAAGAGGTTGCGCTCCAGGGACAATCGGATCCAGGTAGATCCATTCTTCACTGCCAGGAATCCCACCCTGCCGGAGACGAGGCAGCAGACCTGCCATCACGACACTCGACTTTCCTGACCCACTCGGTCCGATGATGGCCAGCAGTCGTGTGTTTGGCTTTCCTGGTCGCTCTGTCTGGAGTGTGCTTGCTAAGCTGCTGGTGAGTGTGTCAATGAGAGCATCCCGTCCAAAGAAATCGTGCTGGTCTTCCTGGCGGAACGCCTGGAGCCCCTTATACGGATTGCGCGGCCGACTTTCCGGTGCTTGTTCCTGTGACGCTCCAGGGGTAGATCCAGTGCTCGTCTCAGGGGCAGGCCATCCTTGTTGGAGAAAGGTGACCGCCTCGTCAAGCAGGCTGGGATCATCGCTCGTGCGTGCATCAATACTGATTAAGAGTTCCTGCTCGTCCAGGGGAAGGCACTCCTGCCAGTTCTCCCCCTCGATCCAGACAGCACACACTGGGCGCCGGTACATTCTGCCGACCTCCAACGCCTCGCGGACATGACGTGAGGCACGAGCTTCCGGCGAGACAATCAGCAAGATCACCTGGGCTGCACGGACCACCTCACGAAGCGCCTTACGAGGTTGCTCCAGCCCTTGCCTCCCAATGTGGCGGCTGCTCCAGAGCGTTATTCCACGCTTTTGAAGATCCGTCTTGAGCCGGGTAATAACAGCTTTCTCACTATCAGCATAGGAGGAGGCAAGAAAGACGAAAGGAGACGTGGGGATGGCAAGCAGTTCGCTGGGACCGTGAACCAACCCTAATTCCTCAGCCGTCATCCCCAGGGCCGTACATAATTGCGCACGGAAGTAGGGAGTGGGGATGGTGATGCCACGCTCCCACCGACTCACCATCTCGAAGCTCGTTCCAACCTCTTCAGCTAGCTTCGCCTGGGACCATCCCCTGAGGCTGCGTGCATGCCTCAAGCGTTCATTTGGCACATGCTCTTCTACGGTCATGATGGAGGCTCCTTCCTCCTAGCCGGTCCCTGCTTCGCTTTTCTCTTTCCCTCCACGCAGGAAGGACCAAGGAACCGACGGAACAGCCACGAAAAACCACCCGGCAGGAGTGAGTGACCCGCACGAAGGAGAACAACTCTCTCCTGTTTCCTCCACGACAATCACATTATACCTCAACAGCGCGATAAATAAAAGGAAGATAGGGAGGATAACGAAACTTGTCATAAACAAGTCCAGGAACTGTCAAGCACACGTCCAGGGTTTATCAAAAACACATCCTGTTCGTTGGCGCCTGCTTCTGGCACACTCATGGTGTGGAGAGTGCCAGCAGGCCAGGAAAAGATCAGGCCTCGCACTCCTCGTATTGACGCAAAAGTCACTTGTTCTATCACCTGTACCGAGTAGAAAGGAAGAACGTGATGCCTACTCAGTCTAAAAGTCTCAGTTTACTTTTCCTGGCGTTCTGTTGTCTTGTCATACTCCTTAGCTCCTGTGCTGATCCTAATACTGCTGCCGTCTCCACACGCACCCCTTCTGTGGGGACCACGCTCTCGACGTACAATGAGCATCTCAATGCCGTCAGTGCAGTAGCCTGGTCCCCTGACGGCAAGCGTCTGGCTTCTGCCAGCTCTGATAAGACAGTCCAGATCTGGGATCCCGTCACCGGACATCGCTTCTCTGTCTATCACGGACACACGAATTGGGTCAGCGCCATAACCTGGTCCCCTGATGGAAAGTATCTGGCTTCTGCCAGTTTTGACAAGACTGTGCAGGTGTGGGAAACCGCAACGGGTAAGCAGCTCTTGACCTATCGCGGCCACTCGGACACAGTGACCGCCGTCGCCTGGTCCCCTGATGGGAAGTACCTGGCTTCTGCCAGCTATGACAAGACGGTCCAGGTCTGGCAGAGCCTCACCGGACACCCTGTGCTGACATACCACGGCCACTTCAATTGGGTCACAGCTGTAGCCTGGTCCCCTGACGGGAAAGACCTGGCCTCTGCTGGCCTTGATACCACTGTGCAGCTCTGGAATGCTACCACCGGCAAGGCAGTGTTGACCTATCTCGGTCATGCAGGCATTGTGACGGCGCTTGCCTGGTCCCCCAATGGCAAACATCTCGCCTCAGTGGGCTTTGACATGACCGTGCAGGTATGGAACACCGCCACAGGCAGACCCCTCTGGATCTATTGCTGCCAGGGATGGGTGAATGGGATCGCCTGGTCGCCTGACGGCAGGTATGTTGCTTCAGCCAACACCAGGCGGACCGTCCAGGTACGCGAGAGCATGACGGGGACTCCCACCTTGACCTACCGCAATCATCGCAGCGAAGTGCTCACAGTCGCCTGGTCCCCTAACGGAACACGCATCGCCTCGGGAGATGATGACGGGATCGTGCGCGTCTGGCAAGCGCCTGTGGCCTGTCAGTGTACTTTTAACGATCAAGGACAACGAGTGAAAGAAGCTGGTCTCTGAAGAGCAACGAAGCGGAAAAGGAGAACTGAACGAATGCACGTTCGCTCAGTTCGTACATAACGAACGAGAGGTGCAATGACACCTTGAGAGTAGAAGGAGTATTGACATGGTTAATGATCCATCACGTATCGCTTCTGAAAGAGCGCCTTATCATTCCCCACGAAGAGATCCTGTTCAACCTACAATGAGCTCTTGGGAACTCGCAGCACATTGTCTGATGGAAATTGAACACTATCGCCTGGCGGAGCCATATACTGATGAGTTTGGATTCGAATTGCTCTGCCGAGCAACGATTCAGGGCGATAAGGAGGCCCGGGTTTGGATGCAACGTTGCTACGGCGCAATGGTGCTCGACTGGCTGTACCGTCATCCCTGTAGAACTGCTGCGTGTCGCCTGGAAAGTGAAGCAAACTTTGTTGCTCGGGCTTTTGAGCGTTTCTGGGAGGCCACTGCCTTGACCCAAAACGTGGAATTCACGACACTTGCTGCGGCATTGCAGTACCTGCGGGCATGTCTCAATGGAGCCATCCTGAATACATTACGGATCTATGCACTGTCAAGAGCATTGCTGTTACCTGAGGCTGGAGAACCGAGAAAACCGCATGTGGAAGAGACAACAGAGAGTAGTGAGGTGTGGGAGATTCTCCAAAAGATGCTTCCCGACGAACGTGAAAAGAGGTTGGCCTACCTGTCCTTCCATTGTGGTCTGGGTCCCAGAGAGATTATGCGCTTCTGCCCACGGGAATTTAGTGATCTACATGAGATTTACCATCTGCGACGCAGCATTATGGAGCGAGTACTATGCAATGACGATCAACTGCGTTGGAGGCTCAGTTAACAAGGATATAAAGTATGCTCTAAAGGGCTCACCTTGTCACCAGACCCAATCCCATACATGGGACAGGCTTGCATCTCGCCCTCCCCAGGAGTGAATGCATTGACTGCCAGCCTGGGTACCGGCAAAGCACCACCGGCGTTCCATTCGTCTCAACAGAATTGCATGCAATTCGAAAATACATTCGCAATAACCCCCTAAAAGCTGATCTTTTGTAGGGGCGGGTGTGGTTGGGATGCTGGGTGGGGGCGCTTGCGCCGCCCTGCTGCTCTGCAACTTGTGGTACCCCTTGCGCCGCCCTGCTGCTCTGCAACTTGTGGTACCCCTTGCGCCGCCCTGCTGCTCTGCAACCTATCATTTAACCGCCATCCTGAATCTGTAGGGGCGGGAGCGGCGGACATTGACTCCAACATATTCGTTCAGGTTCCCACAAGGGTTGGCCAGAATGTGGCTAGAAATGCAGTTGCCAGTCCAGAGTGGCTCCGCTACACTACATACGGGGCTTACTCCACTCGGCCACGGCCTTGCGGTGTGCCGCAGCGCTTCGCATAGGCCTGCTATCGTCGATTGTCCCTAGGAGATTTCCCAGGCTAATCAGGCTATCCAGATTATGCGCAGGTAAAAAATTGTCAATATAAGGTAAGGCGGTTTTCATGCCAATCGTCAGCGGACGATAATCGGGTGACCCCAACAACGGATTCAGCCAGAGTAATCGGTGACAACTATGCTGCAAGCGATCCATCTCTACTTCCAACACACCTGGATCGCCACGATCCCAGCCATCGCTGATGATCAGCACCACAGCGCCTCGTCCCAACACACGCTTGGACCACTTTTGATTGAAAAAGTGTAGAGCGTCACCAATACGCGTTCCGCCCGACCAATCTTGCACCGTTTTGGATACATCACGTACCGCGTCATCTACATCGCGCAGTTTGAGCTGGCGTGTTATACGTGTCAACCTCGTTCCAAAGACAAACGCCTCGACGTTTAACAAACCATTCGAGATTGTATGAATAAAATGCAGCAGGAGCCTTGAGTATAAGCTCATCGAGCCGCTGATATCACAAATGATCACTAATGGACGTGGCTTAAACTTGGTCTCCCGCCACGTCAGTTCAAGCATTTCTGCCCCATACTTAAGGTTTCTGCGCACAATACGACGCATATCCGGATATGAACCCCGGCGGGCAGGTCTTTTCCGACGCGTTGGACGTTGTCCAAGGTGCCAGCGCATCTCGGACATCAGTTTCTTCGCTTCCTGTACCTCATCCCACGTAAAAGACTCGAAATCCTTCTTTCTCAGCATTTCAATTGCGCTGTAAGCCGTTCCTTGAGGATCATCCGCTTCATCATCCTCGTCATCTTTGAGATACTCTTCGACCCGGCGACGACGCTCACTCTCGCGCATCTCTGTTCGCAGGTCTTTGCGCTCACTCGGCGCATTGAGATGTTCTGCCAATCGTTTGAGCTCGGAAGGAGGCAAACGCATTTTCTTCTCGTCGCGTTTGGCCGCTCCAGGCGCTTCGTCCCCCTTCTTATCCTGGCGATCTCGCATATACCAGTAGTACAGGTACATCTGATTGAAAAGAGCTTCCTGTTCATGTTTCCCTAGCAAACTACACTTGAGCGTATCGTAGAATTCTTCCTTATTGGTTATGTCAACATAATTCAGCGTCACCGCGAGATCAAGCATCTTACGCGGTCCCACATCGATACCTACCTCCCACAGAATACGCCCAAACTCGGTCAAACGAAAGAGCAATCGTTCACCACGCTCAATATCTAGAGGACGTAAGGGATCCAAAGCAAAAAGATCGCCATTTCCCCCTGTCAATGCGTTCATTTTCAGGAAACTCCCTGCGCTTTCTTTAAGTACTTGGTCATTTCGTTTCCTCCAACCTTCAGCACATCATCCTGGTACTTCAGCAGAGCGCCCAGCGTATCTCTTACCGGTCCTTCGACAAGCTCTATTTGATCAAGCGCAAGCAGGGAACTGATCCAATCAAGCGTCTCAGCTACTCCCGGAGCCTTGTAAAGATCCGCGCTGCGTAATTCATGCACAAAAGCGCACACCTGTTTGGCAAGTCGCTCAGGCGCTTCCGGCATGCGTGCCAGCACAATCGAATACTCCTTATCCAATGTCGGAAAATCAATCCAATAGTACAGGCAGCGGCGGCGTAAAGCATCGTGTATCTCACGCGTGCGGTTCGACGTTATAATCACAATCGGCGGTTCTTTGGCCTGTATCGTACCTATCTCAGGAATAGTTATCTGAAAGTCAGAAAGTAGTTCTAATAGATAGGCTTCAAATTCTTCGTCACTGCGATCCAGTTCATCGATCAGTAAAACTGGAGCATCAGCGTTCGACGCATCAATCGCCTGGAGCAATGGGCGCTGTATCAGAAAATCGGGGCCAAAAATCTCCTTTAGTTCCTCTTGTCGATTGATACCTCCCGCCTCCATCAGGCGAATGTGCAACATCTGGCGAGTGTAGTTCCACTCATACACAGCCGTGCTTACATCGATCCCCTCATAACACTGCAAGCGAATCAACTTTGTATCAAGCATAGCTGATAGAACCTTGGCAATTTCGGTTTTTCCTACTCCTGGCTCACCCTCTAACAAAAGCGGCTTACGTCTCTTCAGTGCCAGGAACACCGCCGTTGCCAGGCTGCGATCGGCTATATAACGCTGGGCAAACATTGCCCGCTGAACATCTTCAATTGTTGTCAACTGTTCCTGGTCCAACAAGGCCTCCAATAAAAAAACTAGTGCCTTCCAGCACAAAAAGTAAATTACTTTGTATTCTATGCTATCTTTTAGGAAAATAGCAACCTGACCTGCAAACAAAGCCCTCTCGCCAATGAACCCCCATCACACCCGGGCCTCATACATCCCGCTCAGCACAAGTCAATCACCATACAGCAATTCTGACAGCAAGCCAGCTTGCCTTATACTGTATGATACCCCTTTGTGCTTTGCCAGATGTATAGCCAGCTTGACTCATAGACCTATCCAAGGCAAATCTTGAGGATCAACCTCACTTTAGATAGTGGTGGCGAATGCAAACATCAAGCTTGACCTCTGAGGTAAGAAGCTCAGAATCACGCTCAGTTTGACAATGCGCCACCAACATCTTGAGGATGAGCCCGAAACCGTAGCCACTTGTTTCTGAGATTATCCCCGCAACGTTGGAGCTTCGCTCTCCACCCCTGCATCTTCGGGCACCCTTGTACATGAGGAGCAGAACAATCAAAGCGTTTGCGAAATTGGACTGCTCGCTTGTTGCATTAGTCGTGTTTCCAGGATATACTAGCCAGTGGCAACCTCTCTATTCATGCATCGTCTTGTTTTTCTGTCACTGTACGTTCTCTCTCAGTTTGGTGTACATACCCATTCGAGCCAGGAAGCAAAACACAGAAAGGAGTGACCTCTATGTCAACCGAAGAGAACAAGGCCATCGTTCAGCGCTTTTTCGAGGAAGTCTGCAACGGAAGACAGTTGGACGTAGCAGATGAGTTGTTCACAGCCGACCATACCTATCACGATCCTTCCAGTCCCTGGGTTGGACCAGGTCCCGAAGGGATGAAGCAACTGATGTCCACCTACCAGACTGCCTTCCCCGACGCCCATTGGGACATTGATGGCATGCTTGTCAGCGATGAGGGGAATACGGTGGTGACCCGTTGGACAGGCCAGGGCACCCAGACCGCTGACCTCCCAGGTCTGCCCGCGACCGGCAAGAAAGCGAAGGTTCCAGGAATCTGGATGCATCGCATAGCTTCCGGCAAGGTTGTCGAGAGCTGGAACGTCTGGGACACCCTGGGCATGCTGCAACAGCTTGGCGCTGTCCCTTCACTGGGATAGGCCAGTTCATCATCTCTGTCGCTCTCTTCACTCAGAGACAAGGAACTTGGTGGCAAGATGCTGCCGAGTTCTTTGGGTTTTGGTAGGTGCAGGCTGCTTGAGAATACAGGGTGGGTATCAAGTGGTAATCTTTTCGGGCTCATCCCCAAATGATAGTGGTGGCGAATGCAAACATCAAGCTTGACCTCTGAGGTAAGAAGCTCAGAATCACGCTCAGTTTGACAATGCGCCACCAACATCACTTTTGGGGAAAACTCTTCTATAATGTGAGATAAGACAGATGTTTGCATACGAAAAAAAGGCATCAATCGAAACCATAAACTCAGCAATACCCAAAATTGAGGGAAACCCACTTTTCGACTGTCGAAAACAGTTGATCACTAAACCACGCCGAGTTTAGGAGATCTTTAACGAATTCCCTTGAGGTAATTTGCAGCAAATCGAACAATGTGATAAGAAATCAATGCCAACTACTCACCTTTAAACATCTCACCAAGCTTACGCGCTACATCCTCTTGCATTGAAGGAAGCACATGTGAATACGTATCCATCGTCATTGTGATAGTACTATGCCCTAAACGCTCCTGTACGACTTTCGGATGCACACCTGCCGCCAATAAAATTGTCGCCATACTATGACGCAGATCATGAAACCGTAGCTCAGGTAAACCAGCTTTCGCCAGAAGCTTATGAAACACTGCCGATGTATACCACCAGTCAACCATAAACTCACCATATCTATTACAGAACACTAACCCATGCTCTTGCCACTTTACACCGGCCTTGATACACATTTGCCCTTGCTGCTCTCGATGCATCATCAAGACCTCAAAAACTTCATCGGGAAGCACTATTTTCCGTCTGCTTGATCTTGTCTTGGGTTCTGTTTCCACATATCCACGTCCTGCTATCCTACCCACTGTGCGCCGTACATAAATCACCTTTTTTGCAAAATCGACATCATTCCACCGCAAAGCCAGCAGCTCGCCTCTTCTCATGCCAGCGGTCACAGCAAGCAACAATAAAGCCTCCATATTAGACCCTTGTGCTGTCTCTAGTAAAATCCTCGCTTGCTCAACCGTCAATGTTTGAGCCTCATATCGATCAGCACGAGGAAGCGTCACCAGTTTCGCTATATTCCGAGATACCAAATTCCACCTCACCGCATTCTCCAACGCAGAACGTAATACCGAATGAATACGCATTATTGTTCTAGGAGCAAGGCCATCTTTCAATTTCTGAGCATACACCGCCTGTACTTTCTCTGGCGTTAATTTCTGTAATGGAATATGTCCAAACGCAGGAACTAAATGAGATCTTATCACCGAAAGGCACTGCTGATACGTCAATGGCTTCACCTTCGGCTTATAGACCTGCTCTACCCATTGTTCTAGATAACTCTTGATTAACTGCCGTTGACCAGTCACCAGCGTTCCCTGCTCACGCTCATGTAAGGCTGAATTGAGCTTTTCTTGTACCTCCCTACGAGTCTTGCCATAGAAAGTCTTTCGTTTGCGGTTCTCTACTGTGATAGCAGCTGCATACCGCCCATCCTTCCGCTTATAAATGGAACCCTCACCTTGACCACGACGACCCATATTTCATCTCCACATCCAGGCACTAAGCCTCCTGCTCACGTTGTCGCACCCACTGCTCCAACGATGAACGACACACACGCACTGCCCGACCAAACCGCACGACAGGTAAACCCTCTACTGCAATCAGTTGATAGACTTTCGCACGACTCAGCCTGAGCGTCCTTGCAACTTCTGGAATACTCATCAGAATAGACTGCACAACTAACTGATCTACTTGAACTATCTCATTCATCGGCAAAGATTTTGTCACTGCCATCAGACCACCTCCTTCATTCACCACCGCTACGCTGACTGCAAGCCAAACTTAAGTCGCTTGCGCTGCACTTCCACGCTGAAATCGCGTTTGACTCGTTCCAGGTACGCATCTCCTCTCATGGCAAGCCAATGGAGCACGACCGAGAGATCAACCCCATCTTCCGCCAACTCACCACCTGCCCAGGCAGCAAGCGATGTTAGATACCCCATCACCGCCTCGATGCCTTTGTCGATGTTGTGCTCCTCCCAGCGCTTGCGCACGATCTTGCCAAATTGCGGAGGAACTTCCATCGGGTCGATAAATGCGGCCTGGATCAATTGCCATACGGGATGAGTGGGCCAGCGCGAGCGGTTCTTATCGCCATTGGGCAACACGCAGCGCAACCAGCCATCTGGCACTCCATCAGACCCGCTATCTACTTGTCCGGTCGCATACGCCCACAGCACAGGGAGACGTTCGGGAAGCTCATAGGCATCTTCAATCCCCCAAAACATCACCTCATGTGACATGTTCTCTTGTTGCAACTCATGCAATACTTCACGCTTAAAGCTGAACTCCACACGCCACACGCAACCATCTTCCTCAGACCACCCATGCGTATGCCACAAATCAAGAAACCACTCTTTGCCTGACTGTTTGATCTCGCGTGACTTGTCGTACATACGGCAGGAGAGTGAACTTGACCCGTGCTTCCCTCTGGAAAAGTCATACCCAGTTCGTTGAAACCCAACTGAGTACTCACGCGACTTCACCTCATCAACCCATTCCGACTCATCCCGAACCATGCGTTTGCGTGATCGGCTGATGAAATTCTGGATACGATCGAGCCGCTCCACATCCTCCCATCCAGCCACATCCACACACAGATCAACAGAAGACACCTGTAGGTACACCTCTTGCTTGAAGAGGTCATCCAGGAACGTCTGACCGCTCATCATCGCATCAAGTATGCCCTGGCAGGACCAGAGGTACTGCGAACTGAACCGTACTGCTGCGATGCCGTTCCAATGCCCACCGGAAATGTAGAGTGTGATATCTTTCGTTTTGAGCATCCAGGGCCATTGCCCCTGTCCGGCACCATTGGGGGACATATGCAGCACCGCACCATTGAACATCAGTGTCGTGGGAGACTCCTCATGCACCTCTTGCGCAGCACGTTTCCACTCATCCAATTGCGATCGCAATGTGGGATCAATCTCGCACTTGCATGGCTTGCCACGCTCGTCAAGGTAGAACGCATTGAGCACCAACGTATCTACCCCGACATTGACGATTTTTGCTTGACACATACACCACCTCCTCAAACTCTAACAACTACATACACTTTTTCGTCGACAGTGAACGAAACATTCACTTTCAAGGTATTGATTTCTGCATCAAGTAGCTTTGTTTGTATCATGGGCATTAATTAAGAAAACAAGATCGATCTTGCTGAGCTATCCCCAAACATTTATAATGACTCCTGTAAGGAGAAGGTGAACAGCATGGCAAATCAACAGTATCTTGATATGCTCAAACAAAGCGTGCAATTATGGAACCAATGGAGGGACCCATGGAAGAAAGACCTTGCTGATGTGAAACCGGACCTCAGCAGTGCCAATCTAAGCGAAGCCAACCTTAGCAGAGCCAATCTCGTCAGAGCCGACCTCAGCGAAACTGACCTCAGCAGTGCCAATCTAAGCGAAGCCAACCTTAGCAAATCCGACCTCAGTAGAGCCAATCTCAACTTTGCTAACCTCAGAGGAGCCAACCTCAAAGGAGCCAATCTCAACCGTACTAAACTCTTCAGAGCCGACCTCAGCGATGCCAACCTCGCCGTTACCGACTTCAACGGAGCTTTCCTCAGCGATGCCAACCTTAGCAGAGCCAATCTCGTCGAAGCTACTCTTTTCAGAGCCAACCTCTGGAGAGCCGACCTCACCGGAGCCGACCTCACCGATCAAGACCTCATTGATGTCAATCTCAGTGGTGCTAATCTCAGTGGTGCTAATCTCAGTGGTGCTAATCTCAGTGGTGCCAATCTCAGTGGTGCCAATCTCAGTGGTGCCAATCTCTCCAGACTTGATCTTAGTAAGAAAAACCTCAGTGGAGCCAATCTCAGTGGTGCCAACCTCAGCTATGTCAACCTCAGCGGGGCCAACCTCAGTGGGGCCAACCTCAGCGGACTTGATCTTAGTGAGAAAGACCTTAGCGAAGTCGACCTTACTCAGGCCAATCTTACCAGAACCATCTTAGTCAAGACAAACCTGGAACATGCAAATCTGACAGGTTGTACTATCTATGGGATCTCTGTATGGAATGTCCAACTGAAGGATGCGATCCAATCAAACCTCATTGTCACCGAAAAGGATGAACCTATGATTACAGTGGATAATCTGAAGATCGCTCAGTTCATCTATCTCTTACTGAATAATAAGGAAATTCGAGATGTTATTGATACGATCACTGCCAAAGTCGTCCTCATTTTAGGACGCTTCACGAATAAGAGAAAGAAAATCTTAGATGCACTCAGAGATGAATTGCGCAAGCATGACTATTTGCCTATCCTGTTCGATTTTGAGAAGCCAACGAACCGAGACATCACAGAAACGGTCTCAACCTTGGCACACATGGCTCGTTTCGTAATCGCTGATATTACGCAAGCCAAAAGCATCCCTCAAGAATTAGAGCGTATTGTTCAAGGTCTTCCATCGGTACCAGTGCAGCCATTGTTGCAAGCGAGAGCTAAGGAGTACGGTATGGCGGAACATTATTGGAGATATCCTTGGGTGCTTAGCGTCTACAGGTATCGTAACGTTGATCATTTACTCCAATCGATTGAGAACTGTATTATTGAACCTGCTGAACAAAAAGCGAAGGAACTTGCACCTAAAGCCATTAGAGAATGAGTTATGTTCAGCAGTGAAGTTAATTCTCAAATACTCAGCAACAAAAAACAGATGTGCGTGTTACTCTTTCTGCATTTAATAACCAACTATATCCACTTTAACACCTAGCGGTAGCTCTATTGGGGTTGTTGTACAGTATGCCAGTTAGAGGTACAAGGCGGAAGGAGAAGTTAGTCTTTCTCAACTAGACGAGAAATCCATTTTGCAGTAGAGTATATTTGTAAGCCAAGCAGAACCCTAATACATGTTGTTCATAGAAAAGGACGCCGCTTCCCCCCTTTGTTTTTATCCAGGCGCGGTTTACTTGCCCCGCGCCCCAGGCAGTTGGTACGCCGTCGGCGGGGCCCCTGCCCCACCGCGCGTACCAACTGCACCAGGCAGACCACCACTCCCCACCCTCTCACACGGTCAGTGCTAGGTGGATCCGAGCAGTCGAGCGCGCAGGGATCTGGCGAGAGATAGGGCCTCACCACCACATCCCCGGCACCTCCACCCCAATACCATCCGCACCTCCACTTAGGATTATCCCTTACAGCTTCCGATGTGAAGAGAGATCAGCCTTCTTTCTCATGGGTGAACTCCCCACGATGCCATACATCACATACATCGCACCACCACCAGACTTCGGTCGGGTCAGAGGGCAGTTCACCATCCTCATCCACAACCCGACTCGCAATCATTTCATAACACCAAAGACAATGCACCCCATCAGGCGAAAATGCCACTGGCGCTCCACAATCACAATACTCCATGGCTTCCTCCTGGTCTGCTCATAGCTTGGCTCAGCACGAGCCTCTCCACCTGGCACTCATCCCCACCTGTACTCACTCATATGAAATACGCAACCCATCCACCTTCAGAAAATACCAATGTCCCCTTTCGACGGCGAGTACCTGGACGGCCATCCACTGAATCTCTATCCATACGTCCAGCCACTCACCTGCATGCAGAGAGGAGCCAATCCCGACCTGAACGCCTGATCAACTGGTACCAACCTGAGCCATAGTTCAGCCATCCCTCCTCGTTTTCATAGCTTTGCCTTTTACCACAGACCTCCCTGCTGAATCAGCCTCCATGCTTCGTGCGGTGTCAGGTGGTAATACAGGCACAGGAAATCGAAGAGATCACCTGCCCGCCGCCACGTGTAGCAATACCAATGCTGGTCACTCCCCCCGAACACCTGGAAGCTTGGTCGCATATCACCGCGATAATGGTGTTCTTTGAACGGGCACGAGCCAACCCCACGACCATCTAACGCCACGTAGCGACCGATCACTCTCTGGGTGTCTTGAGCTTGGCACCATGCTCGGATACTCTCAGAGCTCTCATAGCTTGCCAAGTGAACTGCCCTTTCGCACTCGACATTCATCCTTGACTCGTTGTGCTCAGGCACAGTCAAAGAGCAAGCCAAGGCCACCGAAGCCGGAATCGCCACTCGTTGGACCTGCTGACGGACCCAGGCACAACACTCTTCGATTGTGTGTCCAACCGGAACCAACTCTCCCCATGTCGAGCGCTCAAGGAAGGGATACCACCCGCGGCTCTGTTGATGCACCCCGAGTGGTAAGCGGATCAGTGATCCCGACCCACCAGCAGCTAGCCAGTCCTGCTTGGGATACAGCTCCACTCCTATGGCCACTGCATACGGCACCAGCCACGACCGTACCACCTGGGCAGGCGTTGGCTCGACCAGGTGCGCCCACAGATGCCCTCCACGGCGACTGGCCTCGAGCAACGTTGGCACCCCTGCTCCTAGCAACTCCTCTGAGAGCAGAGCCAGGCGCTCCAACCCCTCTTCCCCATCGGCATCAAAGACGGCGAACGAACAGTGGCTTGAGGCATCTAGGAGGTACGTCCCGAGCGTCCACCGTCCCGCCAGGTGGGCAGCCAGGTGCGACCACGACAGCGGCTCACCGACTCGCCAGTACGACCCATCACGCTGCTGCACCGCATACTGATCCCAGCGCTGCACAAACAGCGAGGCATACCCCGCGAGCACTTCACGAGGAAGTTCCTGCATATCACCTATCCTCCCTGCGGCGTGACCACCGCCGCAAACCCAGCCCACAAAGCCAGGAAGCGCGTGCGGGAAAAGGAGGTGTGGTTATCGACGGAGGAATCGGACACTTCTACCCGACTGCCATCTCCCCCGGTGACCACCAGCAGATGTCCACCAGGATACCTGGACGGAGGAAAGGCCACGATGATTGGCGTACCTTGATTGGCCAGCAGAACAACCTGGTCGAGCGTCCGTGCGTAGCCCCAGGAGGTTACAAAGCCGACGTGTGCCATCGTGTGGTCGATGCCTGCATCCTCGAGTAACCCTTGCTCAGGTGTAATCTCCCCCATGCGAACCTCCACCGCCAGGATATCGGTGATGCGGTAGCTGCCTCCGTAGTAGTTCGCCACCTCGGTCATCGCCGCCGTCGAGCACGTCGAATAGGCCCAGGTGCGATACTCCTGAGCCGAGGCGTACTGCCCTGGGTCGAGTTGCCCGATACGCACCAGGTGACGTCCAGCTGGGCGCCCACTTCTCTCCATTCCATCTGTCTTCACCAGGAGAAACGTGCCATACAGCAACACCAGGAGCACCAGCAGGTACGCTACTGTTCTTCTCATCGCTCCCTCCAACCCCTTTCCTAGCTCTTTATGGCACATGCTACCTGCTAGCGATGCCACGATCTGACCACAGAGAGCCTGGTGGGCTGAAAATGCAGGTCGCGCTCAACCGACAATCCTAACGGCCCTCGTGCGGCTTGCAACTCAGAAAGCGAAAAGTAGCCCATCTCCTGCTCAAAGCCGACCACCAAGCCGAAGAAGATGTCTACCCCATCAAATTCCTGTACGTACCAGGTCCAGCTGCTATCAGGAGTAAAGAACTTACACATCATCAGCGGATCGGCCTCGTGTTCCTGCGCATAGAGCGGGGGTAGCTGCTCCCGTAATTGGATCGTCACTAACTCCATTGATAGTTCCCTCCTCTCTCCAGCTCATCACTTTCTTCTCTTTGGCTCGTCAAGCAGATGGACATATCACACTCACACCTGCCCACTTCGCCACCGCTGCACTGCCTGCTCGATGGCTGCAATGTAGGCTGATACGTCGTTGTTGTCAGTTGATGGTGCATACACCGGCACGATCTCCTCCAACGTCGTGCAAGGGTGACCCACGATGGCATTAGTGATCTGGCCTTTGACATACCCATTGAGGATGAGCGAGTACCAATCCTGATAGCCGTCCGCCCACGTCGCGTAGGATCTGAAGCCGTACTGACAGCTATAGCCAGACGAGCAGCGAATGTTGCCGAGACTCTGATTGGCCGCTCCTATTCCCGTCTTACCGAAACTATCCTCGTGCTGGAAAAAGGCCAACGCATACGCCGGATCAATGCCATACTCCACTCCGAGATCGTAGAGTGCCTGGCCGGTCCCAGCCGCAGGAGAGCCATAGGCTGCAAACACCCGATCGATGAAGTCTGCGCTGATCGAGGGGGAACCCGTCACGGTGTAGGAGGCATCGGCAACATGTACAGTCAGGGGAGCTGCGACCGAGAAGCGTGGAAGCGTTGGACGTTGTGCGAGCAGGCCTCCACGAGATTCCATGAGCGTGTAACACTGCCACCAGTACCAGAGCAGTAACAGACAACACATCAGCACCACCCACTTCATGACACGCACGGCCACATCACCTCCCCTTCCTTCATCGCTGCATCATGCCAGGAGAGCTACACCAGCTTGCCCTGAAACTGCTTGTAGGCTTCGATCTGTTCCAGGTAGTCCCGCGCGCTGTCGTAGAGACCATACCCCAACTCATCGGTGAAAATCGGGGTCGGGAGGGGGTAGTCATCCAGACGCGGCACCGAGAGGTCAAGCTCACTTCTCATGGCTTGCCATAACGCTTGCACCTGCTCCCCATACGCGGCCATACGAGTGCCAAACTCCTGTTGCAGCTGGGCATGCACCGCACGCAGCGTCTCGATGTCCCCTGCAAAGCGTGCGGTCACCTGGTGCCAGATCAGGCCAAGATCGCGCTCTAAACGCGCCTGCACGTCCTTGGTACGCTGCTCCAGCGTCGGATCGAAGTAGTATTCGATGCACTGGCTGAGTACGTGTTGCAGTTCACCTGGATAGAGCGCTTCCAACGCGTCCAGTTCTACCGCTCCCTCACCATAACGATCCTCGAAACCTCCACGCCGCCGCTCGGTGTCCTTGATGGGGGTGCGCGGCAACCGGTAAGAGTGCACCTGCTCGGCTGTCAATATCACGGGAAACACGCGCACATCGACCTCTAAACCGAGTGTGCGCACAAAGTACTCTACTTTGCGCGAGACCGACACCGGCATGCTCTGACCTGCCGGATCGAAATCCGAGACGTAGAAAATGCGTGCCGGTTGGCCTGCCTCTTGCAAGCGATGCACCAGCGCTAGTGTGGCTGTGATCGAGAGTTCCCCCAACCCAGTTTGCAGGTTCATGCTGTAGTGCTGGCAGAGTGGCTCTAACACGTCATTCATGGTACTCTTCTCACACCAGCACTCCAGGTGAAAGGCTTGCGCCGGCTCATAGCCGCTCACCCGATAAGCAGGTAGGTCAGGAAAGTCCGGCAGCCGCAACTGCGATCCCCACAGCCGACTGGTCGCCCATACTTCCGGTTCTGGCGTGCGACTCGAAGCATAGACCACCGCTTCCGGGTTGCGTCGATCGACAAAGGCTTCAGGAGCAACCAACTGCAAGTAGCGCGCCGCCTTGGATGCCAGGTTGAGAAGATTCCAACACGTTTCGGTATTTTCATACGGCAAGCCATTGGGCATCACCACCGGTGGATTCTGGCTTACGATCTGGTAATGCACGCGCCGGATGTGCACTTTGTGCGTGTAGTGAAACGCTTGCCACAACGCAGCGAACCATTCGGCTAACGCCCAATCATTGGGTGTGCCGGTATAAAAGGGATCATTTTGCGGAGCCAGGGGAATGAGATCAGTCACCCGCTGCCCTGACTTCCTGGCCAACTGCTTAATCTGTTCATAATTGATCTGTTCAAAGTCAAGACCCATACACCATCCTCCTCATATTGCTCTACAGGCATAACACATGGCATGTGCCGAGCTAGCAAACAGCGCCAACCCGGTCCATGCCTTGTGTGCTTACCATCACCCACTCCTCAAGCCGAGGGATGACGCAGCTCAAAATGTCGCCACTGGTGCCGATCAGCGAACTGGACTGGATGCCCTTGGGCCAGTGCAGCTCGAATGATGGCCGCTTCTTTTCGTGTCAGCCGCCGACCGCTGCCAGGAGCCACCACCAACATCCCCGTTACTGGGTCGATGGCAAGACCGTCGTGGGAGCCGCGACCTCCGCCTGGCGTTTGTTGAAGAAAGGGACTCCACTCAAGATCCCTCCTGGCTTGGGCGCAGCCTGTAATTGCACCTGCTGGAGTGGTGCCCCGGCAACCATACCAGGAGGCGTCATTGGTGCACTCCCTCCATACCCCTGGCCATACGCAGGATACCCAGGTACACCCGCCAGACTCGCGTCTTTGGGCTGCCCTTGTGCCTGCATGCGCAGAGGTTGCATCACCGGAGGCCCATAGCCAGGTCCCCGATTGCCATTACTATTCCAGAGCGGACTGCCCATCCCGCTCCCCACAGGGCCGACTCCCCGCTTCGAGCGCTCCATGTCCATATCCACCACCGCCAACAACAGCGACACCAGCGGAATGATTGAGAGCACCAGGTAGGTCAGACCCGTTAAAAGTGAGCGCTGATCAGCCGGAATCACCCGCAGCCAGGTTGCTCGCTGGATCACCGCTGCCGCCAGTGCATAGTTACAGAAGATTTCCACAATCTCTACCACCGCACAGATCGGCGCATACGCCCGGATACGCTCTTTATTCATCAGCCGGTGCGCCAGGCCTCGACTCACGATATAGCCAAGCACGCCAAAGCCAATCGCCACCGTCCAGGTAATGATGGGCTGGAGCGTATCAATCCCATCCAGGGGCGCAAAGAACCACCTGATCGCATGCGCTGACGCCAGCGAGAACCCCAACGACACCACCCGCAAGACGATGTGCTCCACCTTGCGCACCCACACCTCTTG
>Ga0070706_100001068_pt1 | contig 29646 bp, 15 predicted proteins | sample KBSK5501metaG_FD_65476 | JGI IMG/M metagenome (GOLD analysis project Ga0070706, IMG submission 65476) | Corn, switchgrass and miscanthus rhizosphere microbial communities from Kellogg Biological Station, Michigan, USA - KBS K5-50-1 metaG | ecosystem: Host-associated > Plants > Roots >... | reverse complement strand
TAATTTGTGAACAGTGTAAGTTGCCGCGAAGAACCCAAGAGTGGTTTGACGTATGCGACATGTGTGTACGCAACCTTCCGAAAGTGCGATGCGGCGCGTGCGCGTTGACAGTTCGCAGGTTGCAACCAGACTCTTCACTTTGTCGTCGATGCGCGGGAAAATATTCTAAGCAAATGAGGCCATGTGAGGAGTGCGGGCGAACTGATTATACGTTTCTCAGTGATCCCGGCCTTTGTCGTAAATGTCACCGGAAGTCCCTCAGTAGAATTTGGAGAAAGTCACTCCCTAAGAAGATGGTATGTGTCGATTGTGGACTCACGAGAGCCCGCCTCAACAAGTCGAAAACGATCTGTCACGCGTGCTACTACAAACGACTTAATGGCGAAGGAAAGTGTACAGTCACCGGATGTTCGAGGTTAATCGCGAATAGGAAGTGGCAACTCTGCGTGCGTCACAACACCGATCGTCTCGCCCCGGAGCTCCTCAGTGACTACGTGAAACGCTATTACTCGCGATTTCCGCAGAACGTCCGCTATTTTTTGTTTTTAACAGCGAAATTTAGAGTGAATGATTCCGATGGCGTCGTAGCAACAATTCGGGCCCACGACCTGATACGCTATCGCGCGATTGGTAAGTACCTCAAGGTCTACGAGCTTCCTGACATTCTGACGTGGCGGGCAATTCATGATGCTTTGCCGAAATTGGGTAAAAAGGGTCGAGCGAATTGCCAGTTAATCCGCTCGGGGTTGTTCGAGCTGGGCAATATGTATTTGCAAGCAGGGCTCCTGCCAAGCTGGGAGTCTTATCTGAATGAGCAGCGATTGGACCGATATCTAAAGTCAACGCCTGCGATATTCATTGAGCATGTAGCTGCTTTCGAAAGGTGGGCTGCACATGGCATGCTCAATCCGAAACACGAGATTAGTCTGCATGAATCACAGCCTCTCGCCATTACGACTAAATCTATACTCCAAACAGTTTACGCGGTAGTCGTATTCCTCGACTGGTGCGTCAAGCGAAACATCTGCTCACTAACCAACATCAACCAAAGCACAATAGCAACTTATAAGGAAACTCTTTTCTGGCAACAGGAGTGCAAAGCGTGCCGCAAACGAATCCCATTAGAGGGTGATAACACAAGTGAAACATGCAGTAACAAGGAATGCAGGGCGACCAATTCCTATTTGAAGATCCGAAGGTTGGCGCGCGCATCAGTCAATCGCTTCATGGTGAATCTTCGTACGTTCTTCAATTGGGCTCAGCTACATGATGTGGTGCAGGAACACCCCTTCGCTTCTGACACTCTCAAGGCCTCTGCAGGCACTTTCACGGTGATGAACGAACGGGGCGAGATGGTTGAGATCGCAGATTCCATTAGGCGGTACGATGATGATGTCGTCGAACGCCTCTGCCAGTATATGGTTTCGCTCGATGCCGACCCGGAAGAGGCGGTGATTTTGTATTTAATCATCTTTCATGTTCTTACTGTTACTGAACTATGCAACGCAAAAATACCGTCATTAGCCGCCGAGACACCACCAGGCGATCGTGACCGCGCAAAAGACTTCGAGTATCTGCTGCTACCCGTTCGCGAACAGAGCCGCGGTCGACACTTACCGAGGCGTGATGGACCAATAATGAAGTATCCGAAAGAAGCTTACTGGCTCCGCCCGCTGTTAGAGCGATATTTTGAGAAACGAAGGAGCGGCTGTGACTCTGAATACTTATTCGTTAGGCGATATCGCCGGACACGGAACAATATGCCAGTGGACGAGAGATACATTTACGAGCTTGTACAGCGGGCTTCACTCCGTGTATTGAATGGGAGGGTCAACCCGCGTGACCTGCGTGGCACGGCCGCCGTTATTAGAGCGGACAGGTCAAAGCGCCGTGGAGCGATCCTCACAAGGCTTGGGTACACAAGTCGACGTGCGACTCGGTTCAACTATCTCGAAACTTTTCGGCTGGAGCCTAAGCCATCAAACAGCGCCAGCCCCCAGCGGGGGCGTAGCGTAGTGAGCAGTGCGAGGCGCGCCGAGCGGGCGAACGAAGCGGGGCGCAAGGGGGAGAATTAAATAAAATAGCGGGCGTCTTGATAACAGCGATTCCGTTTGGGAGCGCCGCCAGGCGCTGTAGTTGGGAAAACGGAATCTTCTGTTATCAGATGACCGTCCTTGTTGAAGCCTTGATTCGTCACGTATAGAGCGTATCAAAGTCATTGCTAAAGGGGTATAATTCATCTTCTGCTCACAAAAAATTGTGTCCTTCACCCTGGAGCTAAAAAGCAAACTTACCAGCACCGAATCAGCCGAGCACCTCAAACCTCTCAAATGACAGCATCAGATAACTTCCATATTCGTCTTCCCGCAACCGGAACACAGTTTGATGGAGAGCAGGAATCTGTATTGGAGTTAAGAAGGGTGCTTCAGCCGACTTTCATCGTTAGAGAAGAGCCACCGCCGGATTTTGGAGTAGATGGAGTGATTGAAGCAATCAGGCGAATTCCGGGACAGAATGAGGCATACCCAACCAACCTACGAGCATGTTTTCAGATAAAGCATACCGAACACGCTAGACGTCTCGAAGATGGAACTTTCAGCTACCCCATTGAAGTTAACAATTTAAATTATCTAAACAGTCGCCAGTTGCCGGCCCTATATGTTCTCTATGATAAGGAGAATAAGAACCTTTACATGCGTTGGCACCGAGATGTGGTGGCAGAACTAAATGCCAAGAACCCAGCTTGGATCAATCAGAAAACTGTAAACATCCATTTTAGCCAGTTGCTCTCAAAGGACGCGCTGATAGAAATAGACGCCGTGATTTGGTCTCACTTTGAGATGGTCTCGCAACTATATGACGGACCTGGTCTCATCAGAAGTTTTTCGGGTGAGCAAATTCTTGACACTCTTATTCCCCATTATCCTTTTGTTGAACGTCATGAAAAGAGTACCGCTCTCGAGGAGCAGCTGACGCCAAACTGCATAACTTCGCTCTCGGGCACCTCTGAAGTTGGTAAGACTGAGCTTATTGCCCATCTGTTGAACGATCAAACTGCCATTACGCGCCTTAAGGGCAAATTCCCGTTGCCAATTGCCTTGCTGTTGGTTGATTTAAAGCCGAGATTTAGAGCTCACTCTGTCCTGCGCAATCTGGCCTATGCACTCGGCGTTTCAAAAGTGAATGCACTGAGTGAGGTCGAATGGCCCGAACTGAGTTCCGCAAACTATCAGGATCGGCTCGTGGACCACATATTACCAGCTCGTTTGCGGGGGCAAAGCGTGCTCGCACTATTTGAGAATTCACAAGAAGTACTCGATGACGAACTGCAAGTCGGAGAATTGGATCAGGTTCTTGCTTGTGAGCTTTTCCGAAACGGATCGTCGATCGTTGTTTCCCACCGACACACCTACCTAACAGGAAAAAACCGAAGGCTATCGACATCGGGGGTGCACCTAGAAAACCTATCTGCCGCTGATTCGAAAAAGCTCTTGACCGAAGTTCTTGACGATTCCAAGTTGGCACTATCAGCGATAGAAATTATTCAAGAAATACCTGAGCTAATGAATCCAGGCGTGCTCATGCGAGGCGTCGGAATATTCACTAGTCGGAGGTCCTCCGAGGACACTAGTTCTGGTGAGGATCTTGCAGACGCCATCTTCTTAGCCTTTGAGCCGCAGATCAGAGAACTTTTGAATGACATTAGACCTGAGACAAGAACAACTGTAGGAGGGCCAAGCAGATTCCACACATTAGCGGTTATGGCGTTTTTTAGGAAGCTCCGCTTCACGCAGGAACTGATAAAGCTGGCTGGGTTGTCCTGGCAGTTATTTGACGGAGTGTCGGAAGGAAGATGGCTCACGCGCTACCCCGACGGTTATCAATTGACTAGCATCGCGGCAAATGTACTAAGAAAAGAAATCCGCTCGATCCTAACGAACCCCAGTCGTGTTATCGATCGATCGATTCTTTTGGTCTCACTCGATCGATGCACTCAAACACTTGCGCAGAAAGAGCTCGAAAGTGAGTCGATAGAGGCGCTTGAAGAAGCATTCTCTTGGCTTTGCCAGTCGGTGCCTGATGAACGACAGCTACAAGACGATCTATTGAAGTTGCTTTTACCCTATGTCGTAGATGACTTTGTTTTTCCTTTATCTGAAAAAGAGTCGGTCGAGTTCAGGGAAAGGCTGCAGACGGCTGAGGGACCGCTAGATATTGAAGCTCGTGTAGCTGGAATAGTTGCTTCCAGCCGTTTTGAGATCGAGTCAAGCCTTTTCAAGCAAGAGCTCGTTCAAACCGTGAAACTTCTACGAGGCTTCGAACGGACCAAAGCTAATCACATTCGCGCGCTTGATATAGCCGCAACGATTCTTGCCAGATATCAGAATCTACACGCCTCGATTATCGAGATCAGGGAGATGTTAATACCGCAGCTTCTAAGAGAGGCTAGGGAATACCACCGAGATGCCGGATGGCTGAAATGGTCGGCTAACTGGCTCTTGAATACTGCGGATCTTCTAACCAGATCTGGTCCAACAGAAAGATCGCATCAGCTTCTAAAGGATGCTGATTGGTTATTGAACAAACTGCCGAAACCGAAGAAGCCATATGCAATTACAGATTGGAATCTTCTACGGGCTCGTCTAAGACGATTGGAAGCAAAAGTTTCCAATGAGCAGTCTGTTCGAGTTAGTAAATTGCGAGACGCGATGACTCACGCCTCCGGGGTTCTAGCCTTCGCTAATGATCAGATAGAAGCGACTCGCATTTATCTTAGATCAGTGCGCCAACTCATCGAAGAATTGAGATCCGACGATGAACGGGTGGAAGTCGTGGAGGCCGCGATCAGCAAACTTGAAATGCAGTTCGGAGAAAGAAGCAAATGGCCAATCTATATTTGTAGTCAAACTGCCGCGTTGGTTCGCAACGAAGCGCGCCTCCATGAGGACCCCGAGCGGCAGCTTCAACGAGGACAGGTCGCTTTGAGTTGGCTCTTGCCATTCAAAACAGAAGTGGTTTCATTAGCGGCGAAGGGTGACATAGTTTGTTTACTGACTTTGGCGCGATGCAACGCCTTTGTTGCCTCTTGCAATGAACGGCTGCACCATTTTGGCGAGTCATCAAGAGATCGCAAAGAGGCGATGAAATTATGCAAAAAAGTACTCGCTCATAAGCCATCGGCCACTGCTTGGTTACTCATGCTCATCCTTCAGGATCAAGAAGACACGGTAAACGGAGGTTCTGTTTTTGCTAAAGAGATTTCACCGACGCTAAGAAAATTGATATCGGAGGCTCGTTCGTGGACTCAAAGTCTAGTTAACAAAGGCGTGAAAGAAGGCAGACTGATGCTCTGGTGCCTCGAGAGAGAATACAGTAGCCAAGGCAGCTTGGAACGCATGGCCAAAAGCCGCCATTTGGAAAAAAGTTGGGATTCTCTCGATACGTCAAGGAAGAACGAACTAGTTACCCTTCATTATAACGATAGGCGACAGAAGCTTGACCTCATAGCTCGTTTTTTTGGTGAATTTAGAGATCTTTATTTAGCCAGAGCAAAGAATGAAATACAGTATCAACGTCTATTGGCTATAAACGGAGATCATCAATTCGATAAACAAGCTGTACTTAACATTCTTGTGACCGCAAGCGCAATTTGGCCCAACGATCCCGTGATTGTAGAAGAAGAGGGGCGAATTCATAGACTCGTATGGGACTATCCGGAGGCAATCATATCGTTTCGACGAGTGAGGACAATGACAGCACATGGTCCTCAAAGACGTGAGGTTACAACAGCGCTAATTGAAACCTTGCTATCTGCATCTATTCACCATCCCCGTTTGATTTTTCCCAACGGCTCGACTTGCACTCCAGCAGATCTCATTACTGAAGCTCAGTTGCTATTACCTGAGGTTTTAGGATTTCGCAATGTCGCTCTAGAAGCTTCTGTACTCAGGGATCGAGTGGAATTTGAAGCCGATGCCTATGTTGATTGGTCTGCAATAGACTCCGCGTACACTGCCGTGATCGGCGGCCCTGATAAGTATCTGGATACAGTGATTGGACACTCAAGTGAGTTGGCAGTGGAAAGACCGGAGTTTCCGAAGAACCTGGCTGACGGACTGATGCAGAACTGTACTAGCGTCAATGTGTTATATGGCCTGGGCTCATTATATCTCCGGAGAGCGGAAACAAGGCGTGGGAAAACACCAATCGAAGATTGCCAACGTGCATACGACGCCTTCAACGCATGCCGAATTCTTGATCGATCATGGTTTGACGCGGCCGCACCCTTAACGAGTTTTCGACGAGCTCGAGCGATCATTGTCGCCGCGACGATATCTAATGACCCTAACCCGTTTCCCGTGAATTTGGAGGGCAAACCCACGGCGTTACATCTGGCCGACTCGCTACTACAGAGCGTCGCAGCCAAAAGCGTTGGGGGATTTTATGCCTCTGCGCTCAACCGCCTTGCAGAGTTGCGCCAACTACGGCAACGAATCTTGGGAACTAAGAAGAATCTCCCCCAAAGTACTGATTAACCGCCCAGTCGAGGAGAATTTTTGTTAACCACTGACGCCCAGGAACAGCGACATGAGAACCTCATCAAGAGACTCGGAGCCTTGCATTACAGCCGGAGCGTAATCGAACGATTAAGAGTCTTACAGTCCGTCCCTGACTCATCAGAAATAAGAATGATTGACATACGGGTAGCTCTCGAGAAGTTTCTCGAGGATAGCGCTCGCCTCTCTCCGCGTTACGGCGGGCCGAGATTTGCTGGCGACTTTAGTCGCCCAGCAGTGGTGAGACGTTTTCTGCAGGATGGTTGTTGGATCACAAAAGAAGAGTTCGAGTTCATTAGCGCCTTCTATGCATTAATGTCTGATCGTGACGACCACGGTGGCGATTCGCTGTTGGGGCCTTTAGCCGCTAAGCACTTATTTTGGTCCGTCGTAGATACGATTTCTCACAGAGTCCTTAATCGACCCCGAGGATCTGCATTGGGTCGTGAAGAGGACAAAATTGAGCAAGCCTTAGCGAACGAGTTTGTTGAGGCGTTGCGAGCCGGTAAGTTTGAAGGAAGAGCATTTAAGCCAACGTTTACCGAATCCACAATGAAAAAGGTGAGGCAGCGACTCACGCATAACGATACGGACTTATGGAACTTGATGGACAACTCGTCCGCTCATCCAGAATTACGGAATCGTTCCGCGTCCTTACTGCTCGGGGAACGACTATCAGAGAATCCAGAGGAGCAGGGACGTGTAGCGGAAGACATGAGACGATATTTTGAGGACAACACTAAGGGAGTGCCATGCCAACTTCGGCGAGGCATCGCGTTGGCATTGTGTAATCAAACTGCAGACTCCGAGCACCTTGGATCGTATCTTTCAGAGATAGCAAAGAATCGCGATCTTCTGGAACTAAATCTGCAAATGACGGACACCTATTACCGAAGCGTGGAAAATGCGCTCAGTATCTTCCTGAGAAGAATTAGCGATCAGCGTCTTTCTACCTCAAAGTGTATTTGGGAACTGTTTTATGTGAGCAGGCGCGGGCAACTTCAAAAAGAAAGAGCGCTCGGCGCCATTGAAAAGCGTCTAAACACACTGAGGATCTAGAACTCAAAGATTTCTGCTTAGCTTGCAAAGCAAACTTGAATACAAGGGAATAGATTTCAATTTTGAAGAGACGGTTCAACCACGGCGCTACTTTTTCCAACAACTTCGACGCGATCTGGTCCATACTATGGACCAACATAGTATGGTATCAAGCTTGGAGCATCCGGTTCTCCCGCCATCCTGCGTTCAGAGAAGCCTCCTAGTTCATCTTCGGGCTCAACCAGGTCGGAGTCAATCAAGAGAAATTGCAGTCGATGTCCGTCCTGTGCCTCTGCCAGCTGATAGATTTGGTTGTAAAGAGATCGAACCAACTCCGGGTTTTCATCGTCACTAATATTTTTTGTCGGGCTATCAATAATAAGGAGCCTGGGAACCGGCATATCACGTTCTAAGGCTACAGCGTGAATAGCAAGAGCATAACAGACATTGAAAAGCGTTTTCTTTCCGCCACTGCCGGCATCCCAGAACGTCCATACCTGTTCTCCGTGTATAACGACTGGCTTCCAATTTCGGGGGTCGATGACAACCTGATCCTCATCTGAGACTCCAGGGAACGAAACGGCTATCATTACACGTTTGAATTCGGCGGCAATTGCGGCAATGTTCGCGTCTGCCGCCTGCAACCGAGCGCGTTCTTCAATCAATGACGTGCGCAGTCGATCGATGTTTCCTTGCAGAGCACCAGCTTCGAGCTCCAGGTCGTTGATCGCCTGCGGCATAAGTTGCAGTCGCCGCAGCGAGTTTATTCTTTCAACCAGAGTTGCGATCTCTCTCTCGGTACCTCTGATGCTCTCCACGAAAGCTGAATCGTATCGAGCAAGTTCCTCTTGCAATTGCCTGTCGAAAAGAAGTTTTTTCTGCTCTGCCTGTCGAAGTTGTCTCGCCATCCGGCTCAGTTCTCGTTCTCGCCGTGAAATCGAGTCAGCGATCTGATCGATCCGTTCGTTAAGATCTCGACGGAGCGCTTCCAGCTCAAGTGGCTCTCTGATCTCGCCGGCACGATGATCCGAACCACATAGGCGACAGTGAAGCTCGTCGTCCGGCCGATCGGAAATATCAGCCCCGCATTCAGGACACCGTTGATAGCGAACATCATCCAAAACAGTACCGGCTTGATCAGCGCGTTCAGCTTTGGTCTTAGCCGTAATTAATTCGGCGCGCAGTGCTTTCTGTTCACCTACGGCTGCTTCCGATTCACTAATTGCGTTCCGGATATCCTCTATCTCCGCGCTCAGTTGGCGAAGAGTTCCACGCAACGCATCCGTTGGATGTGTCTGAGCGGAGCGAGTACGCTCCAGCTCACTACGACGCTGTTCAGCCACCACAAGCTGTTGTTCAGCAGTCTGAAGCTGGCCAGCCAAATCAAGCTCTGAATCGAGCTCAAAGCGCTGCACAAAGGCCCGTATCTGATGTACGGCCTCGCGCTTGGAGCGCTGCTCATCAATCGTCCTCGACAACTCGATATCGAGTTGGTTCAGTCGCTCCGAATAAAGGCCGGTGAAGAAACGCATCGCATCCTGACTCTTGCGACCTCGAAAAGGATCTTCAAGATGAAAGAATGAAGAATCCAAATGCAACTGGTCCAAGTAGCAGTACGTCCAGATGTCGCGAATGCTAAGACGGATCAAAGGAGAATCCGGGTCCCGGCTGCGTTGTCGGACCTTAATGGGCAGTACGCCACAGAGATGGAAAATGAGGTCGCTGAAGTTATGAACAGCTGCATCATCCACCAAGGATTGATCCTGAGGATCTAACGGCGCATTCACCGAACCAATTTCTTCCTCATTTCCAGACCAAGTAACGCGGATGTATTGAGTATCTTCTGACGCTCGTTCCAGGGTGCAGTTGAAATCACCCAGGATGAGGGAAAGCTCCGCTGCGACAAATTCGCTCTGTATTGCAGGCGTGCGCTCCAAGTCACCGCCGAGACAGTAGTCAACAAGACGAGCCACCGTCGACTTCCCCGTGCTGACAGGCCCGTGCAAGAACGTGACAACTTCCGAGAAGCTGATCTGTTCTGTCGTTTTCTTGGTACGAAGAACAAGGTGGCGGAGCTGAATCTTCATATTTCTATCGGCGCATTAGACCTCAAGGAAACGATCTCAGGAAAAGTGTCATAAATAAATCGCATAAGGTTGGTTGCGGTAAGGTCAAAGTTTCGCTTTAACAATCGTGCCCTTCTGGCGTAATGACTGAAGAGGTCATGTTCGCCAAGCTGTTTGGCACGCTCGCGACCCTGTTCAGTCACGCTAATCACTACCTTGCGACCCTCCACACTCACGCTCGCCAATCCTTTTGCGACTAATATGTTGAGAAACTCGCGATATCTGTGATCCCAGGGACCAAAGCGATATCGAACCATTTCAGATTCAACACTTAGCCGCTCATAGTCCTCTAGTTGGACATTTTCGGTAGATCGACCCTTAGCTGTGAGGGCTCGCTCGAGCATGACGGGATACCGAAGTAGAAAATCCAATTTCGCTAGTTTCGTCAGTCCCTCGATCGGTCCGCCGGCTTGTCCTTCCGCAAAACCCTCTAGCAGAATGAGAAGGCGGGCGAGATGTAGATCAGTCGCCTGATCAAGGTTCGCGACGGTTTCAACGAAGTCAATCATTCACTCTCCCAAGGACGATCCATGCTCCATACGACCTGACATTCTGATGTCAGGGAGTACGCAAAGCCTTCGAGGTGCTCGTCGGTGCTGTCATATAATTGACTACCCTCCTGGCGACGTTCCTTAAACCTAGCACGTAAATCGGATAGCATTTCGAATCCAAACCTTGCGTCTTCGCGTTTGGAATGCTCGAATGCCCGCGCAGCGTCACTCAGCACAAGTGAGCGCACATGAGCATATCTCTGAAGGCCGGCTGTCCGCCCGTGCTTCTTTGTCCATGCAATGCCTAGATAATCCGCCTTATCTCTTAAATCCTCGGCCGAATTACGAGATACCGCAGAAAAACCGCCGGCATCTAGTTTCTTTTGAAGGAGATCTGAGTTCCCTGTTCCGGGATCGATCAATAGGCCAGGATCGCTGTCCAACGGAGCCATTTCATCTAACCCCTGATCAAGAATGCGGAGAATCCTTTCTTGATCGATGCGTTTACCCGCCAAACGTGCTAACAGTTCGGTCTCCTCAGGACGTGCAATTGCGCTGAGATAGGCTGGCAAGACGTCTTCATGCGCCAACGAGGAGGCCTCTTGACACTCATGAACCAGAGCGCGTGCGGCTCGCAAGACTGAGGTGAAAGGACACTCTGCTGCTCGACTCCAAACATCAGTGAGCGTTTGCACGAGCCTTGAAGTGATGTCGCCAACCTTTGGCAAATCATGCCTGGCCTCAGTCTTTTGAAGTGCTACGAAGGCAACATCTTCTGAGCAGCCGGCGGCTTTGGCAATCCTAGACAGGAATGCGATGACACTGCTTGGCAGAGCGGCCACACTTGCAGCGGCCTTTAACGTCGCCAGAAGGTGACAAAGATCCTGACTATTCTTGGCGGAATAGAGTGGGTGATTTGTCAAGAATCGAAATCGTCGGAATTGTCCTGGAAAATCCGCCTCCAATTTGGCAAATCGTGCGCATGACTTGGTAACGAGTTCCTCTCCAGCTTTCCACACGTCCTGATCCGATGACCGGGTCTTGATTTGTAGTCCGGAGAATGAGTTGTCTTTATGTTTCAGGAGCACATCCTCGTGATGCTCGCAAAAGACTTCAACTGTGTCTTCGGTCTCATCAAGAATTAAGCAACAGGCGATCGCCGCGTAGGTCCACTGGTAGCGGTAGCGACGGGCAGTATCATCTCCTGGGTCGCCACTTGCGAGGACCTCATCTGGGGTAGGCGGCATCTGATCAGGCATCGTTGGTCAGCTACGCGTCGGTTTTACAAAGCTGCGGCTCGGGTCAAAGCCTTCAATGTAATCTCGGCCGCGGGTGTGGCGTAATGCAAGGACGGCGAGAAACCCGCAGCAGCTGGAATGGTGGCACAACCAGATTGATTTTACCACGAATGTAAATCGGCGCTAGATTAGCATGCAGTTTGCGAGGGTACTCCCCTCTTCGCGCGCGCGTTTGTTTATTGCTGAGGTGCAGGTCACTACTACCGAGAGATTTGTAGAGGTCAATCATGCAATCGCCCCTCAGACTTCCTTACGATGCGCTAGCACAGAAGCTATCGCATCGTCGGATCGACACTGACAAACCGAACTTCCTCAACGACGCCGAACACATCGATTACGTTGGCCAAGATCCGCAATTTATCGAAACCTACGCCTGTTTTATTCAACGTCGGACTTATTCTGATTCCTATCGTAAACAGTCGGAGAAGCTAATTCGCATAGCGTCACAAGTCCTGCATCAGGAACTCATTACAGACGGGAGATTAGGCGCATGTATTGATGCCTCCGGTGTGCTTACGCAAGTCCTCGAGTTGTTAGGGGTTTGGTCCTATCAAGTGGTTGGTGCCCTTACAGTCTTGTTTCCGCCAGATTCCGGCATCGAGCCACTTTATTTTTATCCCTATGATGTCGGAAAGCGGCAGTTTGCGGCGGCTCATTCGTGGATCGTAGCGCCTCCTTTTGCAATCGTTGATGTAACGATTAGCACGCAACCTTACATCAGTGGCGTTAATGCATTCTTACCCGATGTCGTTTTACAACCGAACGTCGAAATTGCTGAATACACAATCGAGGATGTCTGTAGTCCGAGTTACGTAGCCGCGGTTCGGGACGCGGGACATGACAAGAATGAGCTCGATAAAGGCATTCACACAAGTCTTGCCGAATTTCACTCAGCTTTCCCTCCGTCACGAGTGACTCATGAGTTAACGGAGCTCAAGTACATTCCGAATGGGATCACGAGCATGGATGGGACTCTTGAGGAAACAAAAGCCTTTATCTTAACGGTAGGTACGGTTTCGCAATCTACAATGATCTGATACGGCCGAGATTGAGTAACAAACTTAAGCACTTCCACAGCGCCTCTTTTATTTTCTTTTTGGCGTTAAATCGCGCAATTAACTTGTTACTTGCCAAACTTCCTTACGACCAATCCTAATGTTCGGTATCATCAACCTCAGTTTCGAACTAAGTGGCTCTGAAGGTCACTTAATGATACTTCGCACAACCACTTCGGTATCGGGATCAACTGTTTGCATCGAACCCAAGCGTCATAACCGCTCGCCATGACCAGTGACCTCTCGACAAGATCCTGGGGGTTTTGGTGGAGGAGAAGAATCGTGTTACTTCGGCTCTGGTCAAGCCACGTGTCGAATCGGAAGTTGATCGCTGAATCTCCCCATCCATAACCTGACATTATCATTAGTTCACATTGACGAAGCAGCTGGTGAAAGCGAAAGTGCATATCGGCGTAAATGCCACGCTGGTAGGCCACAGCTTTATTAATACCGGACAAGAACGACGGCCCACGAAAAACCGGATTGAGTTGCTTTGCTTGGCCGTCCAGGATGTGTGCAAGATCAGTTCCGAGAAAGATGGCGGGTCGTGATCTTCCATTCACTAAGAACGAGTACCAATTCACAGATCCGTGCAGCTTGAGCATCCTGACTTTGGAATGATCCGTGTCATACATACTGTCAACATACCAGCGCACATCGCCGTCGCGTTCGCCGAACCCGTCAACGAAGTCCACCCCCTTTTCCATCAGGAACTGTTCAACAAGTGTGTCATGATTAAGCGTGACGATATTCAATTGCTCAATGCAGCTGGCAGTTGCTAGTTCGTAGATAAGGTCGAATCCTGCGATGACCCTCGGTCGAAGCTCTCCGGCTACAACTGCCTCAATAAAAGAACATGCCTGCACAGCGAGAGACCCCAAGTTGCTCATTCTTGCCATGATGCTGCTGCCACCCACCAATAGTCCACGTGATTTGCGCTCGATGATCTCCATCAATGGCGTGACCAGAGAGTTGTCGACCAGCCCGTTGCCCCAAAGACCGATCTCTTGACAGAGAAAGAAAAGATCTTCGTATGTCGTAGCGCTGCGAAAGATGGCTCCGGAGCTGCGTTTGTCTGCCGGTGAATAGCCGACGCGCTTAATGTCGCGTTCGTCGTGTTTCCTCAACAACCGCAGGAGCTGGCGAATTCGTGGTGTAACATCCGCCGATCGCAGCTCGGGTTCGAGCTGATGGCCAGCACTGAAATGGATGTAGCTATCCTGGTGATAAACGCGACGGAAAATCGAACGCGTTAACCGATCTACAGTGGGCAAGCCCGAGGGCACAGAGACTCCGGCACCAAGAAAGAGAATCAGTTTCATCGTGGCCTTCCGCGCCGCACAGGTTGGTGCGATTTTCAGACAAAAGAAAATAAAAGAAAGAACTGAGATATTAATAGACAGCAAAGAAAATCATTACAGACCCCGTTCGCGATAGACTTATCAAGTCTCCCTTCTCACGACGTTTCTTTTGCCCTCCCTTCATGGTAGCCGGCCTCGCAAGACTGTTGGTCAGTACTATGTTTTCCGAACGATCACATTAGTCGTCGTTGGCTAATCCAAACTCATACTTAACACTGCCTCTCCCTATGGCCCTCAGTTTTTTCTGGCCTTCGCGGGAGAAAGGATTTTGAAGGATCGTTGCTGCCGCGCGCTGCGGATCGGTAGCAAAGGCGACATAGAGGATTCGGTATCTGTTATCTCGGTCCGCCTTATACCTGAGTGCGGCTCCGATCTCTGTTGGTCCCATTTCAAAAAATTTGGGATTACCGATACTGGCTTTGACTTCGTAGTAGTAGGTGGTCGAGCTTAACTGGACCACAAAGTCATATCCCAAGTTATCACGGCCGCTTGTGCCTCCGAAGACGATGTTTCTATTGCCTGAGACCCAACAATTATCGTCAAGGTGCAAGTTATGTTTCTTTTGATGGAACGCCTTGATCCACTCAAAGGCCAAACGCTCACCAACAAAACCTACCGCACCCTTCTGCTCGTCGGACATGGTTGAATCGGGTGAATTTCGGCTACCTGAACCTGAGCCTCCTCCAGTTCCGCTGCCGCTGCCAGTTCGTTCCTCCATATCAATCAAAGATCGAAAACCCGCATCAGTATCTAGGAAGCCCGCCGCCTCCGAAAGGTGATTCCTTACGGCATCCATAAGTGCTTGATAATCCGATGTAAGTGCTGAAATCTTTTGTCCGGCAAAGGTAATTTGGCCTCGCTCCTTGCGTCGCGCCTCACGCTCTTTCTCGGCGTCCTTTTGTGCCTTTGAAAACGTTTCCTCCGGTAAACCCCACTCAGCCAAAGACGTGCTGGCTGGCTTTCCTTTTGGCCAAAGCCCGGATCGCTCCAACCAACTGACAATTTGGTTGTCATCAAGTAGACGAAATTCGATCCAGCCACCACCTTGCGCATGTTGAATGAGTCCGAGCTTCGATACCTCTGGTTCCAACCAGAGGGTTCGGAGCGAATCAGAAACTTCATTCTCGGAAAGTCTCACCCAAGCCGACAGCACGGCTCCATAGTTCTTCGCAAATTCGCTTAATGCACGGCCGTTCTTCTCCCGGCATTCTGACAAACCCGGTAAATCGAATGCAGATGTCGACTCGGACACCTCTTGGGACAGCAGCCAAATCTCCACTTTCTGCGCCATTACCTCTTCTGGTAATTCATCGTAAATTTCGAACCAATCAACGTCCGGTTCGACCTTCTCAGCGGCACTTCGAAGGAGTACATAAGATGAAAGGTCCTGAAGATTGTCGAACTGGTCGACAAAACAACTTCTAATTCGTCCGACTATTCTCGCGTTGTGATTTGCGAGATACGCGCGAAACTCCGCCAGGTGACGCTCCTTGTTACTAATGGGTCGGAATATTCCGTCGAGAGCGCGTAACACGGTATTTAGTTTCGGTAGACTCAAATCAAAAACTTCCTTTAGATCGCGCATATCAGAAACCATTCCCAAGCGGGCGATTAACTCTTGTTCAGTGAGACCTATCGTCCTGGCGATAGGGCAAAGAACTTGGACCACGCGATCTTCGCCAAGATCATCCGATTCAGTGACCTTCTCCAAGGCTTCAATGGAATCCGGTAAATCCAAATAAGCAGCAAGCGGGAGTGCAAACCTAACGTGAGATGAGAGATCCAGTTGGGCGTAGCGACGGGTTTGCTCCAGTTCTTCAATATCAACGCCTAGAGCTTCCGCGATGTCTTCATCAGCAGGTATTCCTGAGTCGTCAACTTGGTTGGCTAGGCGTAATAGTGCAGCCTCAAAACCATTCGCGAGACTCTTCTGATTTAGAGCCATGGCCAATTGGCCAGCAACGCTTGCGAGCAATAGCAGCGTCGCCGTTCCCTCCCTGGACTCAACAACCAGAGTTGTCGTAGCGCCATGACGAAGTACCACCCCGCCGCGTACCGATGCCGGCAGTTCCCGAGGTATTCCGCCCATGCTTATCTCAAGCTTGCGGCCTAAGACAAATCGGAGAACTTCGGCGTTCTGTTTTAGTCTGCTTAGCGTCTTTTGTGTCCGACTGAAAAATGCACCACCCTTGTGTTCAGCGGCACTAACAAAGAAACTTGTAATCCATGAACCAAACACATCACGCAAGAGTGGTGTGTCGATTTGGGTAGGCTCGAAACGAGAACCATCTACGTGAACCTCCAACGGCTGTTCGGACATTCGTCGAAAACGGCCGGGTGCCAGTTTTTCTAAACGCTGCCAAGATCGTTCAGTCTCCGTCACATCAAAGTCGAATACTGCTTCTTCAAGTTCCTCCAAGAGAAACTTCTTCGCATCATTGTCCTCATCAACATAATACGAAACTCGTAGAGCGGCTTGATCCTCATCCGTCAATGACAAAGCTTCAATTCGATCACCGATTCGAACCGGAATGCTGTTCACCTTTATTGCAGTCCCTGCTTCGATCACATTGTTCCACGCGTCAGAAAACAACTCCCGAAAGCGTCGCACATCAGTGTCGTCGGTGAGCTTGCTGCATGCTGCCTGGGCGCAGACCCGCAGAACGCGCGCTGCATCATCCGGATTATCAAGCACTCCCAGATCCGCATTGAGACGCAACCAAGCTAGTGCCTCCTCAGACGTACGTGCTACCGAAGGCGAAACCAGATCGATGAAGCGTGGTGGACGCGGATCAAAGTCCAGAGATGACATCCACGCGTCGCGAGGAGCAACAAAGCGAAGTTCAGAACCAAGCCTTTGCACGGGCAGCCAGGAAGCTTCAGTTATGAACGCCTTTATTGGCGTGGGCCATTGTTCTTCGTTACTATCGGACCCGAACCGCCCCGGTCGAAATACTCGAAAAGACCAGTGCTCTTTCTTCAACTGAGGAATTGCCTTCATCAGTTGATCAGCATATTCACGCCGTAAGGAGAGATCCGAAAAGCTGAGGGATTGTCCTTGTGCTGGCAATCGCCAGGCGCTTAGTTCAGCGCGATAAGAGGTGTTGGGGTTACGGATTCTATCGCCCAAAGGCTCGAGTTGACTTTGCCAAAGCGACATCGAATCCGCATCGAGTTCCACCGAGTTCAGAATGGGAGAAACTATGGAATGACCGAGCGCATCCTTTTGCAATCGCTTCTCACCACCTATCGGTCTGAGGCAATCTCTGACGCCTGCGGCATGAAGGAAACGGTGCCAGTCCTCCTCTGAGCCGAACCTTATGGGCCAATCCTGGTGGGGCGGCAAAAGCCGTTCTCTTGCTTCAGCTAACTCCTGCGGCATATTGCCTGCTTGTTTCAAGAACCTTTCCAAAGGCTTGCCGTTGGGAGTCGGCCAGCCGGAGCCAAACATTGCTTCCTCTGAACTTTTCCAGCCGCTCCTTGTGGGAACCGAGAGGTGGAGGTTTCGTGTTTCCTTATCAGAAAGGGACCGCCCGCTCGACCATAGACGAAATGCCCATTCAAGCGCAGTCTGCTTTGTGCTTTCTGCAACCGGGCTACGAATTGTAATCGCAAGCGAACGGAGGACCTCGCGTGTGTCGTACTCACGTACAAGCTTTGCTTCCAGGAAGAAGGCGCGGGCGGGGCGATACCCACCATCCTTACTGAGCCAGGGCACCTCCGGGCTAAGGAAGACAAAGCCGCGCTTAATTGATGAAGGCAATTGTTCGAGCGGCAAGATTGAGGCATCGTCTGCATCCGACCCATCTGACAGTTCCTTAGCGAAGGACGGCGGAAAGTAAATGTCGGCAGCTCTTCGACGGCGACCATGTTCGCCGCTTGCGTAGCTAGCGATTAAGTCTCCCGTCGCAGTCAAAAGAAAACGTTTACCGAAGAGAACCGAGGAATCAGATCTCAGATGTTTGGCAACTTCATCGTAAAGGGCAGCCCATCTTTCAGGCTCCGATTTATCTTTGAGCATCCGTTGAGCAACGGCCTCGACCCAATCGGCTATGGTCTCGGCAGAGGGTTCGAAACTCTGATCTACGAGACCGAAGAATTTTTCAACCGCCTCTCGCTGTTTGTTTGACAAGGATGTCAGAAGGATTGCCGGTCCTGGACCATCTGACAGTGCTTCAACTGACAAACACGAGTTTTCCGGTGGATTCCAGATGAACGTTTCCTCGGCAGTTTTCCAATTTACTTCACCGCGGGTACTTGTTGGCAAGAGCTCCTTTCTTATGATGTTCTGCTCATTTTTATCAAAGGCCTGCCTTATATCAGACACATAGGATCCGGACCAACACAGCAGATCAACTACTCCACCAGACGACTCAGGCCAGTTCTTTTCGATCAAGAACTCGATGGCATGCTTACAGAGCCCCGCAGCAGAGGAAATAAATAGTCGGTTAACCGTTATGGATCCGTCCACGCTGCGGCGGTCAATCTTTGTATAAAAATTGGCGTTGATGTAACCAGCGAAGGGCGACCTGCCATCGACGCCCAACGGCAAGAAGCAGTAGAGTAGTCCCTTCTCCACGGAAAGATTGAGCCGAATTGCGATGCTTACTCGTGCTGGACCTTTCCATTCATTCCACGCAGCGGGTACCTGGTTCTTCACAATACTATCGTCCAAGGCAGGACGGAATGACTCGGGTTCGAGATCTTTAGAGCAAACGAGGAACTCATGTGGTCCTATCGCCAGGCGTTGGATTTCGACTCCCGCGTGCGACCACTCTCCAAGATTTTGACGTTTCAGGACTTCCGGTTCGTCGGGTTCGTTCTCTATGGTGATTCGGGCGATTCGATTAAGAAACAACTGCAGCGGGTGTTCATGACCTACCAGCCATCTAATTTGTTCCACAACCGCCGTCCTTGCTTCATCCGATTCAAGTGTCATGCGCACTACGGTCACAAAACCCTGCGACGCGAAGCGTTGGACCAGACCCGGTCTAGCGGTGGCGACTACTGGAAGAAACCAGCAAGGCATGTTTTCGTCGATTTCCTTACTGAGAGTGGGCTGTCCCATTTCGCCCAAAATGGCGTCGAGGTCAGCAATTTTGGCAAATCTGAAACAATACCCGTCGAACCCGTTACCTTTGCTTAAAGACGAGGCGGAATAGATTTCGGGCCAGTGACAAATCTGAAGAACGCTTCGGAAGCCGAGCCCCTTATTCCCAATACTTTCATTAACCGGCTTACTGCTTAAGGCAATAGTGGTAATGGAATCGAAATTGTCCTTGTCAAAACCATTCCCCCGGTTGGCTACATACAGGCACCCATGAGGCCCCTCTTCTCGAGCCAGTACAATGGCGATTTCACCGTCAGAGCGTTCGGCTGGGTGGGCGTCGTGAGCATTCTGAATTAGCTCAATGAGAAACCGATTTCCGTAGTCGTCCGAGACGTTTAGTGAGAGGTTTCGTGCGCCCTGGTACACACGGGTCTTACCCCGACCAGAGATGTAAGCCTCGATTTCGCCTTTCGTCTTCCTCCTAATATGTTCATTCGGAGAAGGCTCAGACTTGATGATTGTTCTAACGTTTTTCATCCTGCATCTCCGCTCCGAGAGGCAAACGTGGTCCGATCAGCCTCGATATCTTATCGTTGTGACGTTAGTGCTCGTGTCGTATTATTGGTAGTCTGGAGACTCAGAGCTCTGTTCAGACTCACCTCAGAGTCCCTTGAAGTGCAGCACACTCTAGCCACTGTCGATAGAAATTCGTATCTCCACAAGTGACACATTTCACTTCAACTAGAATGCTATCGGAAGTCGAGTTGCTGACACCACTTGTAACAACAGGCAAGGCGACGGTTCATGAGGCAGTCTCGATGAATGCTCACAAAGAACACACGGGCACCGACCTCGCGTTGCCAGTCGGTGACTGAGACAAGATTAGTTGAAAACCATGAAGAAGAGTACCAGCAAAAACTGGTGGCAATCCCAGAATACCGAACCTCCAGCGGAATACGAACGAAGTTACGTGCGAGCCTTACGCCGTATGGCAGTAGCCCTGAATTGCCACACGCCTGGACGCTCACCGTTCAATCCGTCATCGCTAAAAAAATCAGATCAAGAACTGGAAGAACTATTCCCTAAGGTCAAGATAGGATTGGTTGATGCGAATGCGGCGCTCGTTAACCATGAACGTATCGACCGACATCAAGAACTAGAAGACTTCGATCACGCAGAAAACCTCTTTTATGGGGATTTCGATTTCACCTGTCCGCGCGGATTCAAAGACATCGCCAGAGTTACTCATCGCTCAACACCGGCTTTTCGCCGATGGAGTTTTAGGCGCCTTGTCTGGCCCACTTTTGAAACTGAGCAGGGTGGGTCAGAGCCGCTCAAAAAACGTCCCGATGAGACGGATTCTGAATTTATGGCGTCGTGCGCTGCGAACTATCTCTTAAAGAATTTTTGGCACAATTACGTGCATCGCGTAATTCAGGGTATAACCTCTGAAAACTATCATAGCTTCGGTGGCGCGGCGCGAGACCAGTCGGACTTCACCGCCGATAACATTGGCACCATCCTTTTCCTAAGATCTTATGGAGTTCAAATGCTAACGCGTGGCCGATCCAGTCCTGAAAGAGGTGCTGCCGTTCGTGACCTCCTTAGCAGGAATCGCTGCAATTTGGTTTTCGCGGAGCGCGATCGCCTTCGGATTGAGAGAACTTCTCAATTGCCCGCTGAAGAACGTTGGCAAGAGGCGCAGTGGCAATTTCGTCGTCGGGTTGCCATGGCGATCAGCAATCTTCTCGTTGAGCGCGGGGCGGCAATCACAAGCATGGGCGTATATCTACGTGGCCAGCGACCTACTCGAGAAGAGTGGTTCTTCCATGATCAAAATGTGGTTGTTGAGCTCAACGGACGGTATTTAGTATGTGACCACGTCCCATATATTCCCGATCCATCAAAAGAGCAAAAACCTCAGACGCGAGCCAAGGCACACCAGCGACGTCAGGAATTGGCCAATAGTGCTGTCGGACAATACATGTCGTCGCTGGACCAAAGCCAGGAATTGCGCACGTACGCCGAGGACTCATTGTCAGCTCTTGGTGCACGAATCAGAATCCCGCTGTAACGCGATATCAGGCCGGAACCCGCAGAGACAATGAAGGGTGCCGTTTTCTCAGTTCCCCAATTAAGTGTTCCTTCACAATGTGTGTATATCTCTGCGTAGTGGAAATAGAGGCGTGCCCGAGAAACTCCTGTACAACTCTGATGTCCATGCCGTTTCGTAGAAGCAGCGTAGCGACAGTATGCCGCAGCATGTGTGGGGTTATGTGACGGCTGATCCCTGCAGCTCGACGACACTGCCCAATAATATTGGCCATGCTTTGTGTTGAGAGACGTTCACCGTTCGAGTTTAAGAAAAGCGCCGGGCTGGGTGTGGCAATCTGCGATCGTGCTTCAAAGTGCTTCATCTGAATACTCACTGTCTGTTCATCAACCAAATAGGCAAGTCGGTCTCGCCCACCTTTTCCTCGAATTCTAAAGACCGACTCTACTGTGGTGAAATCCTGCACGTTCAAGGTTGACGCTTCCCCAACGCGCATGCCCGTTGCAAAGAGCAAATCTACCAACGCTAGATTACGAAGCGCTCGAAATTCTCTGGAGGGCAAAGGCGATCTACAGATTCGGGCTAATTTGGATCCCTTTCGGGGAACATTTGCCGCTTGGACATCGCGGCCAGCTTGGGCCAAGAGCTCTTTGATTTCAGCTTCGGCAAGGGCGCGTGGAAGTTGTACGACGCGACCATAGCTCAGATGCACCCGCCAAAATGGTGATTCTGTTAACTCACCTCTCCTTACCCAGTAAGAGCAGAACACTTTAAGAACAACCATCTTGCGCCGCATCGAAGCTGGTGCATACCTGTCACGACGGAGCTGCGCCGCCCAGTCTTCAATGAGTACGCTGTTTAAGCTTTTAAGATTGTAGTTTTCGCCGGCGTGCCTTGCGAATTGATCCAGATCAGAACGATAGGCTGCCCTTGTTTTCTTACTACGCTCATGGGTCGAGAAATAACCGTTCAAGAATTCGGCGATCGCTTGTGTCAGATACATAAGCACACACCTACGCAACGTCCAGTTCGGACGAGAAGATTGAAGAGCTTCGTCGTTTAAGCGGTGGGTCAGAAAACGGTTACGCAGTGTAGTTTTGGAGTGTGGGAGGTATCAAGCGACGCGGTTCAAACTTAATGTTGTTTAGGGCGGTGTAAGGAGTACGGTTGAACCTGCGCATGGTTTGGATACGCATTCTATTGGCAAGGGGCTTCTTTTAAGAGATAATGCCCTTCCTTGCGTCCCGCTCTAGTTTTTTAACTCATTTGGATAACAGAGAATTATCTGTGCCAAAAATCTCAGTCATTATTCCGGTTTTCAACGGCAGCCGCTACCTGCCCTATTTTCTTGAATCGCTAGCCAAGGCTGTGCCTCCGAATGCCGAGCTGATTTTTGTTGATGATGGATCCAGCGAGCCAGTCTTTGAACTAATTCCAAACGAATTCCCCAATGTTTCAGTTACTAAGATTCGAAACGAACGAAATCAAGGCTACTCAGTTGCTGTCAATCGTGGTTTCGCATGTGCCAAGGGCGACATCTTGGTCCAACTCAATACCGACCTTGTTCTCGATCCCAAGTGCATTCAGGCGATGGTTGATCTGATCCAAAAGGGGCCCAAAGTTGGGGTCGTCGGTTCAAAGCAACTATTTCCTACCACTGGTTTACTTCGGCACATTGGAATGGCTTTTGGATCGCGCCGCCATCGGCATATCTATTCGGGGATGCCAGCGAACCACGCTCTATCGTGTAAGACACGACCAATGCAAATCGTGAGTGGATCCACAGTGGCGATGAGCAAGCGGGTACTTGCCGATATTGGTCCACTAGACGAGAGGTATTACAACACACGGGAAAATCTGGACCACTGTCTCAAAGCCCATGTTTTTGGATATCAGAACTATACTTGTGCTGATTCTGTTACTTACCACTGGGTCGGCCAATCTGGTCCTGCGCGTTTCGCAAGGGCTGAAGAGGATAATGCTCTTTTCTGGGCTGAATGGACCGCGAAGCGCTCCGTCGATCTAAATCGTTTTGTGGACGAGGCGCTTGATTACCTCATTCACACTCATCCCCAACTCATAGATTACCGGTTCGAACCGCTAAATCTCTGTCGCAGTTGTGACGAATCGATCCTTCTGGACTGCCTGGACCAAAAGTGGAAAGGGGCAGCAGCTAAAACACATTACACTCGTGTCCTCAATAGCCCACACACAAAGCTTTGGTTGCCGATGGAGCTTCCGCACCGGGCCATGATGAGTCCCTCACCGTACATTTATTTGGTCGATCGGGTTAGTCAACTGTCAGAGAATCGAATGTGGTTCGAAGCCCGCAGTCGGATCGTTGAATCTGAAATCGTTATGGACACAGCAGCGGTCGCGTTGACAACTCAAGAGCTATTGGCGTTGTACGGTCATCCCCTCACATGATTCGCCTATTTCAACCAACTCTAGGTCGAGAAGAGCTAAAGGCCATTGCCCAGGTATTTGCCGATCAGTGGCCCGGCAACGGTCCGAGGGTGAAAGCCTTCGAACAGGACTTCGCCGAGTATATTAGTGTGGAAGCTAAGGAAATGATTGCCGTTACTAGTTGTACAGAAGGTCTGTTTCAATCGATAGCGGCGCTGGAACTTAACAGTAGTGATGAAGTTATTCTTCCAACGATTAGCTTCATAGGCGCAGCGCATGCTGTCAGCGCTTCAGGAGCGAAGCTGCGTTTGGTAGACGTGGATTCCGAAACCCTCAATCCACGCACCGAGGATATCGACCGCGCAATAACCTCAGAAACCAAAGCAATTCTTCTCTTACACTTTGGCGGGAGACTGGACTGGATTGAAGAAATTGCTGAGCTCGCCAAGAATCGGCATCTTGTGCTGATAGAAGACTCCGCTTGTGCGCTCGGTGGCAAACGCAATGGCAAATCATACGGAACGTTTGGTGATGTTGGGGTCTGGTCTTTCGACTCCATGAAACTCCTTGTGACGGGAGACGGTGGGATGATTCGCGTTCGCAACGAGGATATGAGGACGAGGATCTTCAATAGGGTACATCTTGGAGGAGTTCGACCGGGCGTTGAAGGAGCGACCGGCAACAAAGAACGGTGGTGGGAGGTGAATCCCGTTTGCTGGGGACGGTTGGCCTTCATGAACGACCTCGCCGCTTCGATTGGACAGGTTCAACTGACACGCCTTGCAAAGTTCATAGAGCGTCGAAAGCTAATAGCGCAGGCATACGATAACGCTTTCGCTCGCATATCATGGTTAAGATTACCACCGTCACGGTCCGAGGAAACGATTCCCTATTTCTATTGGATTCAAACACCGATAGGGATTCGGGACCGCTTGGCCAACTATTTACGAGATCATCAGATCTACACCACGTTTCGTTATTGGCCGCTCCATCGCACACAACTCTATAGAGCCTCACGGTCATTCCCGGGGGCTGATCTCGCAACGAACATTACCCTTTTGCTCCCCATTCACCAAAATCTCTCCGACTCTGATGTCGACCATATTATCGGCGCAGTCAAAGCATTCAAGCAGTGACCTACATACCAGTCGAGGCCACTAATACAGCACGTAGTCCGCCTTGCCGACGCGAAGCCACTCATGACTCGTATGGCCATCCCTGTCATCTTTTAACTCGCCGGATCTTACATTGGCGAAGATCCGCCGCAGAGCAGGAAACTTTCTCAATACATTTTCCGCTTTGGTATCTTGGGCCAGGATCAGATAACGAACCGCATGGGCCATCGGAACTGATAGTAAGTTGAAGCGAGGATTGCGATCTGGTTCGGCGTAGTAGCTCAGGCTATAGACCATTATTTCTAACGCGGCCGCTGCTGAGTCATGAGCTGATTGTCCAGCTCGGTGGAGGCTATGCGCCAGGTTAATATGAGACCTCCACAATGTTTCCAATTGACGAGCCCGAATTGCCAAGGCTACTGCTTGAGCGAACCAATCGATTTCGTCTCGCTTTGCCTGGAGAGCGCTCACTATCCCTTGTAGCAGTGCGGCAGCAGCGGCATTCGATAACCGTCCCAAGGGGTGAGCTTGTCTGAAGACACCAAGAAGAATCTCGTGGGCCGACATCAATTTGCCAGTATTCCCCTTCCTGGTGGATAGTTTTTGGCGATAGGCGAGGAGGATGCGAGCCATCGCAAGATTCAGATTTAACCGAAGCAGGGTTTCGGCTGGAAAATCGATCTGCTCGCTCAGTGCCAGGTAATGCGTCAATATGGATTCGCTGTCTTGTGGCGCTTCGCATAAAAGAATATTGGTGTACGTAATTATCACCTCTAGCGCTTGAGGAGATCTTTTCAATAATGTCTTGGCGATGTCCGCGGCCTCGCGCGCTTCTTCCACGGCTCGTTTCATATCCCCAACCAATGCAATGGCTACTCCATGCGTGTGACGCACTTCCATAATCACATCGCTCCACTGGCGTTTGTCAGGAGGCGACGCTTTTGTAAGAAGCTCCAACTCTCTAATTGCTTCTTCAGTAATTGCGAGCGCTTCGGCCGGGCGACGATTGTGGTAGAGGATTCGGGCTTTCATCGTCAGGAGAGTAAATCTGCGTCGCTTAATGTCATTCACAAACTCACTTGCTTGCCCGTCTCTCTGAATACGTCCCTCAATAATGTCCAGGACACGTTGAATGCGTTCATAGGCAGTATCGGTACGACCCGAACTAACCAGACCCAAGCACAGTGCAATCTCATCATCGCATGCCTGGACTAAAAGAGGTTTGCTGAGCGGTTTGATCTCATTTGTGGGCCAAGCAACACCATCTAAGAGGGTTGCCAAAACTCGGGCTGTTAGCCCCCGATCTCGCCGCTTCACGGCGGTGTCACGCACTGCTCGAAGAATCCTGTTGACCCGCTTCAAGTCAGGTGTTGGCGCTTCAAGTTCGACCCTCGCCTGAACATATCGGAGACCTGGGCCGAGACCCTTTGCCTGGGCGAACCACGCCGAATAGATCTCAACTATGGCTCGACGGTCACGGTCAGGAAGCTGAATGCGACGAACCGTTTGAAAATAGTTTTCGTGACGAAATGAGACTTGCAAGCCTTCTTCTGGGCTCTGAGGAAAACGCAAAAACTCCGTCGACTCGATTTGAGATTGGCTGACATCGGATGCAATACAAGTCCACAGATGCTTAAACAGATGCAAGGGCAAGCTGTCATCCACGAGAGCTGCCGCCCACAAAAGCATTGCCAAAGACCGCTTAGTATCAGAGTAATATCTCCAACGGGCTTCTATAGTTTCGAAGACGGTTGCTGGTAATGGGATGTGCTCGAACTCAGGCTTCACCATATAGATGAAGCCAGTTCGAGGATTTTGCGCGAGAATGCCGTGTTGCTGTAACAGCTTTACTTGTTCCAGCATGTGCAGTGGGTTACCACCGGCAACCTGATGGACTCTGTTGATTAACTCTTGCTGCAGGGCTAGAAGCGCCTTCGGCAACAATAGATTGGCAGAATGCTCCTGCTCAAAAAGGCGTTGCGCGAATGCGGCGCTCTCATCAGACGTGAAAGCCCGACAGGTCGCTACAGGAGAACCTATTCGCTCAATGAACCTTTCGAAAACTTTAGTTGACCAGCCAGTCTCAGCGTCTTCGCGAAACTCATGCATTCGTCCTTCCAAGAGGAACAGGGCGCGGATGCCGCTGGGTTTCCCGCGCGCTGCCAGGTGTACGCGCAACTGATCCAGTTGCCAAATCAAGCGATCGAGTAACTCAAGTACATCGAATGTACACCAGTGAAGATCGTGCAGATGGATAATCACGGTTTGAGATCGAGCTGTTCTGGCAATCAATACAGCCAACACCGACAGTAGTGCTTGATCATCTTCGAACGAGCCGGGCTTACCAGCCTGTTCAAAAAGGGCCTCAATCGCCGACCGGGCACGCGAAGCAAGTCGGGGCTCCAGTTGGCTCAACAGGTTTTCTATTGCTTTTGAAGTGCTTTGACTTAGCAGCGGCTGGTCCGCAAGAGATAAAAGCAGGTTCGCTAAGATTCGCCTTGGGAATTCAGTCGAATGTGCTTGGCGCGCAGATACGATCTGGGCACCACTTCTTCTTGCTTCCAGACACATCTCTTCACAAAGCCTGGTTTTCCCGGCACCACCGGCCCCAACAACCGTGACAACGGATACTCTGCCGGCGCGAGCGCGGGCCAGCCCTCGTTCGAGTTCGTACAGTGGCTCTCTGTAAGGAACGTCATAGAACGGCGGCCTCAGATTTTCGACGACTTCAACGAGCGGTAGCAGCTTGGTTGATGTAAGTTCGTCATGTTTATCAATCTGTAGAATCTCGATTGTTCCCAGCTTTTGCGATCCGACCGCGTAGATCAAAAATTCCAGGTCTTGATTCACAACGAAAGGGTCTTCACCGCCAGTATTCAAGAAGTCCAGAGCGACTCCCTGTTCTAAATTCGACCCCACTGGCACCACGAGCGTGGCAGCTTGTTTTTCACTCGAAGGCCTCCATCTCAGCCTAAATGAATTCTCAGAAATCGAGCTTCTGGTTATCTTAAGTCTGACTCGGAAGGACTCCCCCGCTAGGACTGAAGAGGGTGCGGTAACTTCTATGGCGATCGCAGAGGTTGAGTGCGCCTGTCTTTCGAAGTATCCGAGGACAAGAGCTGCGTCTTTGCGACGAAGAGCTTTCTGGATGATTGGCTCGGCTGCAACTAGGTTGGCACCAATAAGACTCTCAAGCTGTCGCCGATCGAGGATATGACAATGGCGCTGCAGGATCTTTTCTAACGTCGCTTTAGCCTTGGCAATCCGCGCGGCAGTCACTGTTGCGGATAGCGCTGCAACGAAAAGCGTGGGATGGATGGTCTCCGCCATTTTCACGAAACTGCCGGACAGCTGGTCAACGACACTTCCAACGCTCCCACGTTTCTTGCACTGTCCCCCGATTGTTATCGCCGCATCAATGCCAAGTTCTTTTGAGGTTAGAAAGACTCCTCTCCCGATGAAATCAACCCCACCATCAGGCCGACTAGGCGTCACCCACCAATCGAAATCTGGCCGCAACTTGGCAAATACAGCGGTAACCACTACTTCGAAAATCTGCAAACGTACGTTCTTTCCCAGTCTGCTTCCAGTGGGTGAGTGGATACCAACACGGAGTTCACTGAGGGATTCACGTGACCAGCTAAAGTTTCCAGCCATGAGAGCCCATACATCCCTATCCAAATGGGCGTTTTGTCCTGGTGAAGTTGGCAACTGACTGATGATAATTCTCTGTTATCCAAATCGAAGGCTTACGAGAGTAGGTCGGTGAAGCTCCTACTCTCGCTAAAGAGGACTGTGAGTTGCAGTGTTTTCTACGCCAAGATGTTGAAGATGAGGGCTTAGGCCATTTTGCTGGACTTCAGTTCTCGAGTTCCAAGCACTTTAGTTTTTTGTAGAGACGGATGAGTCAGCCCGTATGCGCTAGGAATTTGCTCCATCAGTTTGACGGGCCCGAATTTCGGTTTGTTGGGGCCTAATCTACAATGTTGTTAAAAAAGACAAACTTTAATCGGAGCAATATGTCCAGGAATCATGTGACTTATTTGAATCGGTTAGAATCGATGGCTTCCAACTGTGATCTAAAACAGTTCTATTTGTGGCCGCGAACCCCCGTCAAGGACCACATGCAAGAGGAGATTATCCAGCGAACTGGCGTCTCTGATTTTGATCTTTCACAAGGACATTCCAGACCGCGACAGATCATTAGCTTGATTGGGACTCTCTTGAATGAAGGCTCGATTGGCCGCGAGTTTTCTATTCTTGACTTCCCATGCGGGGACGCCATCGTACTCTGGCAGATTAAGAAGTCTTTCCCTCAAGCTAATTGTTACGGATTGGATTGTAACAAGGGCGTATACACAACCCATGAAATGGTTCAGCGAGAGGGAGTGCTCCTCTATCGCGCGTTCTTACAAGATCTGTTCATAAATGATCCAGTAGAACCCTTTGATTTAGCCCTCATGCTTAACACCTATCGAGGATGGAGGAGCGCTGGTTTACGCGCGTCGGAGGAGAACTTGCCCAAACTGGCTGACTCTTGGTTCGGCAGGAACACGAGATTCGCAGTAATAACTGCCACCGATATTCAAGTTAGTTGTTTGATCGATCTTGGGTTTTCAGCAATTGAGATCGGTAAAGGCGAGGACAACTCGAAGATGATATGCATTTCGAGATCTCCTCTACCCAAGCCCAGAGCGTGAATAGTTGGTCGCGTTCGAGACCCACAGTGTCATTTCGGGTACTCAGGCGAAAAAATGCGGAGGTTTTTGCCTTCCACCGCGTTCTAATGAAAAGCAGAAAGTGTCTTATCTTCGAGGACGGCCTAGATATAGACCCCCAGGGCGAGATCCAGAGGTCCACTCAATGCTATTGACTTTTCATAAAATACGACAGTATCGTGCTGTTATCATCAATCTGAGGCTGCCTCCACATGCCTTGTTCCTGCGAAATGTCTAAGTCAGCCTCAATCGGTTTGGATAACTAGAGGTTATCGACCAGTGAGGATTGTGATTTTCACATTGACTGACGATCCGTTCGAGGCTCCAGGGATCGGCGGTCATGGCGGTTCACACGTCGTGATGTTCGATATGGGACGC
>Ga0070706_100001062_pt1 | contig 29780 bp, 29 predicted proteins | sample KBSK5501metaG_FD_65476 | JGI IMG/M metagenome (GOLD analysis project Ga0070706, IMG submission 65476) | Corn, switchgrass and miscanthus rhizosphere microbial communities from Kellogg Biological Station, Michigan, USA - KBS K5-50-1 metaG | ecosystem: Host-associated > Plants > Roots >... | reverse complement strand
GACGGCACCCACCCTAGTCGATCAAGGCACCCTAGAACCTTATGTAAGACCGAGTATAATTTCCGTGGAGGCGACATAGTTACAAACCCCTTAAGCTGACCTATCTAGTTTGATGTTCATCTACTTCCCTCTTATCTACTCAGCAGAACTCCTTTCGGGAGACCCTCGCCTTTAGGCGTAGGGAGGAAGGAACGAAAGTGTACAGAGGCATCCGGAGGATACCCCCAAAGGTGGCCGTTTTAGCAGAACGGCCAAACTGTGGCCGGATTTCCGGCCACCAAGTGTGACCCTGGGTGAGATGACCCTTCGCGATTGCGAGACAGGCATAGGTCCGCATGTAAGAAAATCATCCCTTGAAAAATTATCATCTGCTAGTATTAATGGGGTGTTCGTGGAGGTAGAGAAGAGGTTGCAGACAGCGGATAAAAGATAAGATTGATGGAAGTTAATCAAACATGGTCTTCCTGGTTTTTGGTGAGCCATTGAAAACCACTGATCTGTCTGAGATGCTCCTGCAAAAATATATTGAAAGAGCGTCAAGTAGGTCGTGATGGAATGCCTCGCCGAGGCAAGTTCACCGCGATCGTCGCCATTGCCTCGGCCCCGTTGGTACCAACCTATTGGCGCGTATGCATCTCTGCTCGAGGTGGTGCGCGTGCGTACCACCCCTCCTCGCTTGGTTTCTGCGATCCACCCGTCTGCGAAACTCTGCTGCTCGAAGAGCGTAGGGGTACTCTAAACAGGGACGATCCACATCCGAAAGGCGCGCGACTCAGCCTCCCGCGATGCGGAAGATCTCTGCGTCCAAACAGCGCCATGAACGCTGCTTCAAAAGGGACGACGCGTTTAAAGAAATCGTAGTGTGTCCGCTGAACAGAGCCCTCAGGGCAAGCGCCAGCATGTGATCGAGGTGTGCAATGCGGGTGGATGCGGGCACCTTGATCGCGTCGTTTGCTCAGGGAAGACGAGGACTTCCACGAACCCGCCTGCGATGGAAGCGGTGATCAGCTTTTTGCAGACCTACCGCATCGTTAGCGTGTCGTTTGATGTGTGGCGGACAACAACCCGCGTTCGCGTAAGCGAGTTCCATGATCTTTCGACTGGTGATCGCGTCGGAGAGACAAGACTCGGGCGGCGCGAAAGGGCTTTCCGTTACAGGTGCGCCATCCGAGGTGGTTCAGCTGCCGAGCCGCTCCGGCATCGGTGTAGTCCTCAAGCAGCTGATCGATGAGCGCAAGCAGTTGGGGTGGGTGGCGCCGTCCGCGGCTCACCGCCACGGTGATGGTCTCGGTGGCTCCCCCTTTGAAGCGCACATGAGCCGTAATTACCTCCTGGTGTTGAAGCAGAGTCACATCTTCCAGCGAGCCTTCGCACCATGCGTTTGCGATCCCGATCCGAGGTGCGCGAGTCATGCCACACCCGTGGAAAATCGTTCACCAGGTCGGCAATCGCCTGTTGTTCGAGTGCAGTCAGTCTTCACTGTTCTGCGGCATTGTGTCGCCCGGCCTCCGACACGCCCCTGCACCAGTTCCCGTAGGCGGGCATTCCAGTCTGCTTCGAGCACATCAGCGACGAACCGATTCTCCGGGTCGACCTGTAAAAAACGGCGTTGTGCCAGTTCGGCCGCTGAGCCTGGCACGCTCCACCTGTTGGGCACGCAACCGCCGCGCCTCCTCGGCCTGGGCACGCAGTTCTTCATAGACCTGCAGGCTCGTATCGATGGCCAGAGGAGTGAGTTGTGCCAGCAACAGGTCGGTGAGCGCCGCATCCAGGCCCGCACCAAGCACGAGGCTCGACAGAGATGGTCTCCAGCCTGCTCGATCTGTTCTTTCTGACATAGATATTCAGGATACAGGCGTGTTCCGTGCTTGCGCTGATAGTAGCGTAGCGTCATCCGATTCCCACACCGCCCACAGATGACCAATCCCTGAAGCAAGGCGGGGCCTTCCCTCGCAGGACCGTGCCGGCGATCTTCTCGCGTCTACGGGACGATTCTGCTGCAACTGATGCAGATTCGCTTCGTACTCCTCCCAGGTGATATACCCAACGTGAGCACCTCGCAGGAGAAACTGCCATTGATCCTGTGGAACGGCCTGCGTATGGTGCGAACCGACAGGCTGTTTCGTCGTTTGTATGCGCGGCATGCGCAGAAGGCTCCGGCGTAGCGAGGATTGCGCATGACTTTGAGCGTCGTGCTGTGGAGCAGCGGTCCCCAGTGGATCTCGCCTTTGTGCGAAAATACTTCACGGTGGCGGTGGCCGAGCCGGTGCGTGTGAAGGTCGCGAACAGCAACCCAACGGCTTGCTGAATGTGCGCGTCGGGATCAAGGATGACCGTTTCATCTTCTGCATAGGTCAGGCCCATCGGTAACGGCAGTTTCAACGCCGCGCGACTGGCACAGTTCGAGAATCCCTCCCCGCAGACGGGCTCGCAAGACATGGAGCTCGGCTTCCGACATGGTCCCTTTCATTATGTATCATCCAAAGTCAAGTCCTTTGAGACCCTTTTGACGACGCTGCCTCCGTGCGGCTGCCCAAGCGTAGCACAGCAGTCAAGGCCGAGACCAGCGCGCTCCCGCTCTTCAGCCCTACCTCGCGCGCGACCTTGACTCGCCGTGCTCTTTGAAACGTCAGCCCGCACCGGAGGGGACACGGTCGCGGCGGCTCTCGCAGAGCGGGCCTCCTTGCCTCCCCTTCACGGCTCATGCTGCTTGCTCCTGCTACGCCGAACACTCTTGATGGGAATCACCTTCCTTGCTCCTTGTCGTTGTGCCTCCAATTCCCGTGGGGTTGGCCCAGCAGGGGTAGGCACATCCTCGAGCTTTTCAATCAGCTCCTGGTGCAGCTCAATGCCTTCCGTCACCAGCAGCTTTTCATCCTCGGAGAGTTGGACAAATTCGAGCATGTGGATCAGATTCGCTTTGCCCTCGACGAGCTGCTCATTGAGCGAGTTCTTGGGCCGATAGTAGGGACATCTGGCGCAAGCCATCCTGGGTGCGATTATTCTCAACAACAACCGCATGGCATATCCACAACAGGCGGCGAGCGTCGCTCCATATCTTGAGCGTTTAGAACTCGTGACGGCAAATGCCGGTTCTACCGCCGACGGGGGGAACACATGGGGAAATCATAAAAGCCGCATCGTCAGGACTCCAGATGGCAATCTCTATACAGTCGTACAGGCGCCAGGGACGGATTATCTGCATAAAGAGTGGGAATTGTTTAAACGGATGGGTGCCAATAACTGGCAGGAAATAAACAGCGGCGTGGCAGGCCGTGAGCCAGTCAATATACTAGCCGGACCTCAAAACGAATTGTATATTATTGGCTGGCCAGATGGTCATCCGATTATGTGGACATCTGTTGATGCTGGTGCAACTTTTACCAGCCAGGCGATTCCAGGAACATGGGTCGTCAATAACTGGCCCTATGCAGGTGCTTCCATTCAAAATGACGCCTACAGAGAAACACGAGGTCGCACGAGCGGTAGATATTTTTGCAGACATAGTGCAGTTTACTACCGTTTCACAACAGTGGAATACATCCAGTCATCACTCGTGCACACTATACTTTCCAAAGTGGGGGCTTGTTCGTTGACACAGTCCCTGGAAGTGAGTTATGGACGTTGGCCTATACTTCTCGTGTGAGAAGGAGCGATAGTAGAAGATCCAACAGCAGGTGGGCAGGACATGTCTAGTTGTCTGGTTACAGGTGCAGCGGGTTTCATCGGCTCTCATCTATGCGAGCTGCTGCTTGCAAGAGGGCACAGGGTCATAGGTACTGATGCCTTCATACCCTACTATCCGCGCACGTTCAAGGAGGGCAACCTGCTTCCTTTTCGCGAAACCTCCGGCTTCACGTTTCAAGAGGTCGATCTGCGCTATGACGACCTGACTCCCTTGCTGAAAGATACCGAGGTGATTTTTCATCTGGCGGCGATGGCAGGGCTGATGCGAAGCTGGAGCGATTTCAACCTGTACATGTCCTGCAATATGCTGCCGACACAGCGCCTGTTGGAAGCAGCACGCCAAAACGGGATCAAGCACTTCATCCACGGCTCGACCTCATCGGTCTATGGTCGCTTTGCTACGGGCGAGGAGGGATCACCTTTGGAGCCCGTCTCTCCATACGGGGTGACGAAATTAGGAGCCGAGCATTTGTGTCGGGCATATGCAGAAAATTTCGGCCTACCCCTGACGATCTTGAGGTTCTTTTCTGTCTACGGCCCGCGACAGCGTCCTGACATGGCGTACCATATTTTCATTCGAGCCCTGCTCCAAGATGAGCCAATCGTCATTTACGGAGACGGCGAACAAAGTCGCAGCAACACTTTCATCGCTGATTGCGTGCAGGGAGTCCTGCTCGCCTTTGAAAAGCGAGAGCAGAGTATCGGCGAGATATTCAATCTTGGCGGGGGTGAGGTTGTCACAGTCAATCGAGTGCTACAGATATTGGCGGGGCTGACCGGAAAATCTCCCCGGGTTACCTTTGCTCAAGTACGTCCGGGCGACCAACGACACACTGCCGCAAACATCGCCAAAGCCCAGCGCGTCCTGGGCTATACTCCAGCTACGCCCGTCAGCGCAGGGCTGCAAGCGCAGGTAGAGTGGCAAAGAACCGTTGCTAAGAAGTAGTTCTAGATGAATCAAGCTGTTGCACCAGACAGCTATCCGCACAAACGTAACATGATCTCTTTTGCGAGTGCGGAATGCAGGGTCACAGACTTGATCCAGCCGTTGACATACCTCTTTCCTGAGCAGAGCAGGCGGCCCCGTAGGGACGTTGGCGGCAACCGTAGCGCCAGCCCGGACCCGCTATACGAGTCCGAGTTCAGACCTTTCTCTTTCATGGTCGGATGGGGTGAGAGAGGGGATGGATTATCTTGAGTGGTGGAAGGAGCCTGCTTGAGGAAGACAACGCCCAAGAGCGCGATATTAATGGCTGCGGCATAGTCCCTGGCTCCGTTCCAGCCACAGGCAACACAGCGCAGCCAGGGACCCGCATCCAGCTTTGTGGCGTCGAGAGCGGGTGAGGTATAGGTATGAGCAGGCTGGCCACAGTGGGGGCAGGTATGCGTCGTGCCTGTGGGATACTGCCAGACCAGGTGCAGCCCGCTCAGGCGACATTTGTAGCGCAGCGTGCGCCAGAGGGCTCCCCGGATCTGCGAGTTGTTGCGCCAGTTGACCCAGCGCCCCTTCGCGCCGCGTCCCCGGCCCTCCGACTTGAGCGACTTGAGGGATTCGCCGGAGATCAGTTCCGCTTCCCACACGCTCGCGAGCAAGATCAGGATATTGGCCGCCAGGTGCGCCAGGTCGTTGTTTCTGGCTTCGTACTTCCTCCAACAGGAGGCGATCTCACGCAGCGTCGGCGCGAGACTCTCCCCACCCCGCAGGTGCTCCAGGAGCGGATCGGGCAAGGGAAGCCGCGTCTGCGGCTCGGTCCAGCGAGGACTCCACTGACCAATCTGATCGGGGGCACGGAAGGCGAAATAGCAGCAGCGCCCTTCCAGATCGAGGCGCAGCCGATACGCCTGGCCCTGCTCGCCGCCATCGTCCCCCGCGTAAGGCAAGATGCCCACTTTGAGCACAGGAATGGGCTGCATCTCCTCGTAGGTGTCGGGAAAACAGCCATGTGTGAGGTAGAAATTGCAGGCTTGTTCAATGAGGTTTTGCAGTTCTACCGTGCTGCCCCCATCGCTGTTCTCTTCCCGTAAGCAGGCCAGAACGGCTTTGATCGCTTTCCGGTTCTTCCCGGCTGGTTGTTTCTCCCTTTGGGGCCGGATCATGCCCTCGGAGAGCAGGGGCAGTAGCAGGGCAAATTGTTTTTTGCGCGCGGCCTGTGCCCGTAAGATGCGCCCGGTTTGCTCAGCTTCACAGCGCCATTGCCGGTCTCCATGCGGCTCGGGAGATCCGATCAGGGCGGTGACCTGTTTGTAGGCATACCTGGTCTCCCGCTCGCCAAAGTCGTCGAGCCGCTCCCACAGAGCTGCCACCGTGGCATTGATGACCTGACGCGAGGCATCCAGCAAGCGCAGAGCCACGCCTTGCACCGCATCAGGGAGGCGAAGCGGGTAGCTTAAAGGCTGTAGATGTCGGCCTGCGCGCATAGACACTCCTGAGAAGAACATTTGACCTTGGTGGATCAAGTATAGCATAACCCATGAGCGTGGGCAACTGTCAGCAAACCCTTTCGTAGAGGTAGCGTGAATCGTCAGCGCCTCCATGGAAAACCTCTCTTCGCCGATCTCCTCATTGCATATTCATAGACTGCTATTACCTGCTTCGCTACGATTGAGCATTCGAGGTGTTCAATATCGGTTCTGCCGGTCGTCGGCCCCCTATGGAGAAGGGCCTCTTCGAGAGCTGTCGCCAATGCATCGGGATCAGCACGGCACACCTTACACCCTTTGGTGCGCCCGATCACCTGAGCTACATCACCGACATCTGTGGAGACAACCGGTACATTGCAGGCCATTGTTTCTTTCACAATGTTAGGTGAACCCTCGTGAATTGACGAGAGAATGAGCGCGTTGCTCGCGTTGATGTACTGGACTACCTGGGTCTGTTGCAGGCCACTGGCAACAACAAGTTCAGCAGTTATTCCCCTGGCTCCTAGCCGCTCGACGGCAGCCTGTGCCAGGGGGAAATTTTTCTCAATCCTGCAAGGGTCGTTGCCGAAGAGGACATAGTAACGATCCTGGTCCCAGTTCAGCGCGGCACGAGCCTCTGCACGCGCGATGGGGCGGAACAATTCAAAGTCTACGCCGTTGGGGATGACGAAGACCTCGTCCCGCAACGTGGCTCCTTTCATTTCCTCGGATTTCACGACCACTGCGTCAACGACGTCACAGAGCCAGCGGCTCAGCTGTACTACGAGCGTACCTTTTTTGCTAAAGCTGCCATTGGCGGTCGGTTCACCCAATAGGTCGGCTCCTAAGTAAGAGGCGACGACGGGCGTCCTCCACTGCAAACGTGCCGCCAGGCACCACAGCCCATAATGTCCATGCACGATGTTATAGCGCCCTGTCAGGGTCTTGAGAAAAACCTGCAGAGCCGCAGTAGCGTAGCGCAATGGTACCGGTCCGGGTCTCGGGTGGATAACCTCCACCTCGATCGCGGACGCGATCAGCGAATCGACCTGGCTCTTGATGAATGTGCCCTTGTGGGGGAGCTGTTTCGTAGGATAGATACCTGTGACCACCAAAACGCGCAAAGGCGTTTGCGGCGAGTTTAGCGATACAGAAGCGCTCGGCACAGTGCGCCGAGCGTCTTTCAGTTCTTTTACGCCCATTTCTCAACTCTTCCCTTTCCTCTTTTTTGTGCGAGGTACACATACTATCGGCCTGATGATGTTTTTTTTCACGTTCATGCTTGCACTTCTACGTCAAAAATGCGGTACGGGATCCTCTGCGAGCAGGTCTTCAACCGATTCCTGAGGAACTTCCAAATGAGGGCTGTCGATAAAGACGCGGAACCAGATCTCCAGGCTGGCGAGTATAAACAGTTGTATGCGATAGTTCGTTCTGCCCTCCAGGTGGTCGCGCAGTAAGCGCGCGACATAGGCCTCATTCAGGAAACCCCGGCTGCGGGCGCGTTCAGAGAGCAGCAGCCGGGGTATGAGGCTTCGCTGTTCCTCGCGGAACCAGATGTCGACCGGAATATTGAAGCCCATCTTCTTACGGGTAAGTATCGGCTCGGGGAGGAAATCTGCAAAGGCGCGTTTGAACAGATATTTGGCCCTAAACGGCTTGATTTTGATATTCGAGGGAATACTTGCCGCGTACTCCATCAGCTGGTAGTCAAGAAGCGGCATGCGCGCCTCCAGCGAAGCTGCCATGGTCATCTTGTCGCCTTTCATCAGCAGGTTGTCCGGTAGCCAGATCTTGGTGTCCAGGTAGAGCATCGACGAGAGGTCGTCGCGTTGCGGATTCTTTTCTAACCAATGGCGGAAGATGCCGTGAGCGTCGAGATCGATGCGGGATTTGGTGTGTGCAGACAGCAGCTCATCCTTCATCTTCCCATTGAAGACGCCGAACCACTCCATCCAGCGTTCTGGAGCCGATTGCGATAGTGAGCGCTCCGCGAATTGGAGCTTGCGCATGCTGTAGGGGAGACGGTAAAGCAGGGGTGTAATCACCTGATCGCGTATTGGCCTGGGAAGCACATGATAGTATTTTGCCATCCAATCAACGGCGTATTTGGGGTACCCTGCAAAGGTTTCGTCTCCCCCCTCACCGGAGAGCAGCACTTTGACATGCTGTCGGGCGAGCCTGGAGATGAGGTAAACACCCAGATCGGATGCCTCGCTGACAGGTTCATCGCGATGCCAGGTGAGGAGCAGCCAATATTTTGACAGGTCCGAGCCCCTTACGATCAGTTCGTGATGTTCGGTACCGAAGTGCTCTGCTGCCAGGCGCGCATAGGGTAACTCGCTATACCCCGGCTCATCGAAGCCCACCGCGAAGGTTTTGACCGGCTGATTCACCAACTGGCTCATGGTGCCGACGATGATACTGGAGTCCACACCGCCACTGAGCATAGCCCCAAGCGGCACATCAGCCATCAGACGCTCCTCGACGGCACGGCGGACGTGTTGGCGGATTCCCCGCATGTACTCCTCAACAGGGCGCTGCTCAGTCTGGCCGAAGCTGATATCCCAATAGCAGACCTTGCGCAGCGTCTCATGCTCGTAGAACAAGCAGTGCCCGGGCTGCACCTTGTAGATATTCGCAAAGATCGTCGCTGGCCCGGGGACATAGCGCACGCTGAGAAAATCTGCCAAAGCCTGTACATCGACTTGCCTTGTGACACCCGGGTGGCACAGCAATGCCTTAATCTCAGAGGCAAATATGAGGTTGCCATCAACACACGTGTAGTAGAGCGGTTTCTTGCCCACACGGTCTCGCGCAAGGAGTAAGCGTTCGCGAGGATGATCCCAAATGGCGAAACCGAACATACCATGCAGGCGTGCAACGCAGTCCACGCCGTACTCTTCATAGGCATGGATGATCGTCTCCGTATCACTGCTGGTACGGAAATGGTGTCCTTTCTCGATCAGCTCTTTGCGCAATGGCCCGTAGTTCCAGATCTCCCCATTGAAGGCAATCCAAATGTCACCGCTCTCGTTTGACATAGGTTGATGGCCACCACTCACATCAATGATGCTCAGACGTGCGACTCCCAATCCAACGTTCCCATCGAGATACACACCACTTTCATCCGGTCCGCGATGAGAGAGCAGGTGAAGCATACGCTCAATTCGCTCTTGTGTGACCGGTTCTCCACTGCGAGCATTGTACATACCGCAAATGCCACACATGCGTTGCCCCCTTTTCGCTAGGGATTACTGCTTATGCGCATGTGCGCCTCCTGCACATTTTGCAGGGGGGGCTCATCCATGTAGACCTGGAACCACAGTTCCAGGCAGAGCAAAGCCCAGATGGCCTCGCTATGGTTCACCATCTTCGTGGCGGCATGCGATTTCAGCAGGTTGCGAATGAACTGCGGATCAAAGATCCCACGTTGCCGTGCCCTGGGCGAGTCGAGCACCTCGCAGGCGTAGCCGGTCAGATCCCCACGGAACCAGTGCTTGATAGGTACGCCAAAACCCTGCTTGGGACGCGTGAGGATCTCGGCGGGTAATAGTTCTGCAGCGACTTGCTTGAGCAGGTACTTCAACGTGTTGTTGTGTGTCCTGATCGTTGCAGGCAGCGATGCAACGTATTCGACCAGGTACTGGTCGAGCATCGGAGCGCGTGTCTCCAACGAATTGACCATACTGGCCTTATCGACCTTGACCAGAATATCATCGGTGAGGTATCTGCGCACATCGACGTGCTGCATCTGTGTCATTATGTCGAGCCCCGCTACCGCTTGAAACTCGCTCATCTGCCGTTCGTATGGATTTTGCTCGCGTATGCGGGCAAAATAAGCGGGGTGATACATCGACGGACGCGAGCCCTCGGAGAAGAGCATGCCGGCGTGCACGTAGCGTGTCGCAAGGTCACGCGACATGTTACGGAAGCGCCTTTTGCCGCGCATCCCGTCTGGCATAAGCATGCTTGCGTAACCGAACAGCCGACGCGCCAATCCCGGGACGTGATCGATCGCCAGCTCCCGCTCGTAGCGTGTATAGCCGCCAAAGATCTCATCACCCCCGTCGCCTGTCAGGACGACGGTGACGTGTTCGCGTGCCAGCTTGGAGACGTAGTAGGTAGGCAGCATGGACGAATCGGCGAAGGGTTCGTCATAGGCCCAGACTATCTGTGGCAGCACCGATACGAGGTCTGGCCGCACGAAAAACTCATGGTGATCGGTGCCGAAGTGCTTCGCAACCTGCCTGGCGTAGGGAAGCTCGCTATATTCCGCCTCCTCGAAGCCGATGGAGAAGGTTTTAACCGGTTGCGACATCATCGAACTCATCAGGCCTACGACCAGGCTCGAATCGACTCCACCGCTGAGAAATGCCCCCAGTGGTACCTCGCTCATGAGGCGAACCTGCACGGCGTCCCGGAGCAGCTCGCGTGTCCGCTCGATGGCTGTCGTTTCATCGTCCTGGCTTGTTGGCCCGAAGAGCAGTTCCCAGTAGCGTTCCGTGCGGATCTGCCCCTCTTCATAGATCAGGATATGGGCGGCCGGGAGCTTCATCACGCCTCTGAAGAGTGTGTTTGGCGTGGGGACATAGCCATACACCAGATATTCATCGAGGGCGATGTCGTTGATTTGGCGTGGAATGCCGGCCTCGAGAATGGATTTGATTTCAGAACCAAAGATCAGCCTCTGACCATCCCAATAGTAATGCAGCGGCTTCTTACCAAAGCGGTCACGCGCGGCCAGCAGGCGCTGGCGTTTTCGGTCCCACAGCGCCAAGGTGAACATCCCACGCAGATGCTTGACGCACTCGTCACCGTACTCCTCGTAGGCATGGACAATTGTTTCTGTGTCACTATTGGTGCGAAAGACATGGCCGCGCTCCTGTAGTTTTTTCTGAAGCTCGCGGTAGTTGTAGATTTCCCCATTGAGGACGACCAGGATACTCTGATCTTCGTTGAAAATAGGCTGATGGCCGCCGGCTAGGTCAATGATAGAAAGACGGCGCATACCCAGCGCGGCTCCATCACCCACCCAGGCTCCCTGATCGTCCGGCCCGCGATGTCGAATGACCTTGCACATGCGATCGATCAGCTGCCCCGCATCATCTGGGCCCCGCTGTGCATCGATAAATCCAGCTATTCCACACATGAACGTACGTCCTTTCGAATAGTTAGGATGGCAGATGGTAGATCTCAGATGATTGTGAGGTCTCTGCGACCTGCGACCTGCGACCTGCGATCCTTTGGTAAAGCCCTACATACATATCTGTCACATGTTCAAGTGAATAGTGTCCCTCAACGGTTGCGCGTGCCGCCAGCCCGTATGTACGGGCCAGGTCGGGATCACGGAGCAGGGTAAGTAGGGCCTGTGCCATACCCCGATAATCTTCTGGCTCGACCAGCACCCCATTGACTTCACACTGAATAATGTCTTCGCAGCCACTCACGCGTGTGGCCACGCAGGGTAAGCCGCAAGCCATGGCCTCTAAGACGGCATTGGGCATGCCTTCGCAGCGCGATGGGAGTACTGCTAAGCCACCCCGATGTAGTTGTGCGGCTACATCGTGTCGCAGACCCGTAAATTCGATGCTGTCTCGAATATCCAGTGCACGCGCCAGGCGCTCAAGCTGGATTTGACTGGGACCAGTGCCGACTATGATCAAACGTGCCTGCGCAAACTCCTGCTGAACCAGACGCCAGGCCTGCAGGAGTACATCGATGCCTTTTTGATAGCTCAATCTGCTCACGCAGACAACGACCTGCGCTCGTTCATTTGGGAAAGGATTCGTGCAGGGGGGAGTAAAACGGGTGACATCTACTCCGTTGGGAATGAGTTGCGTGCCAGGCAGGTAGAAGTCATGCGCGGCAAGGTAGTCTTTCATCTGTGAACTCAGTAGAACCACCACGGCATGTATGCGATAGAGGAGCAAGTGGGTCAATCGTACAAAGAGCTTGCCCAGGCGCTCCAAACCCTCCAGATCGCCATCAGTTTGAGCCCGCTCCCCTACTTTAAGCCATGGAGCATTGGCATCGAGGGGGCCAGCAACGAGTGAGACTTCCCCGGGTGATTTCCCCAAGCCTGCGGCACGTACCGAGACAATCAATGGCTTGCCGGTACAAAGGGACACGAGCGCGACTGGTAATGTCTGCAAACCGAGTTGATAGAGATGCAAGACATCGTAGCTTTGGCGGTGGCGCCAGAGTGTCCAGCTCAAGATCAGCAGAGCTATCAGGTACAACAGTTTACGAAGCGGCGCCGGCAACTTCTCTCGATCCCTTAACACTGTGCGGGCGACACGTAGAACCTTGACACCTTCGATTACCTCGCGCGACGGCCATGTTCTATCATGGCAAAGGGTAATGATGGTGGTCTCGCAGTCTCTTAATTGTAAGCTGCGGCTATGTGCTAGGGCCTGCCTCTCAGCCCCACCAATTATTGGTAGAAAGGTAAGAATGGCGATATAGATGCGAGGATTATCCACTACTCCCCCCTTTCTCGACCAGCAGTCTGCAGGAGTTTCCCTTGCGGATATCCCGCTTCACCCTCATCGTTCTTACCGCTTCTGAGCAGGCGACGATAGAGCGCCAGGCACTGTTCGACTACGGAATGCAGTTGATTCTCGCGGGCTACCGTTGCGCGTGCCTCCTGGCCCAACCGCTGCGCGAGGCCGGCATCCTCTAGTACGCGCCGCAAAGCCTGAGCCATCTCCTCAGGCTGCTCCGGCTCCACCAGTAAGCCGCTGACGCCATGGGCGATGACGTCCTCGCTGCCGCTCACGCGCGTTGCCACACAAGGCAAGCCACATGCCATCGCTTCCAATAAGGCATTGGACATGCCCTCCCAGCGAGAGGGTAGTACGAATCCCCACGATCGCTGTAGGAGATCCAAGATATCTGTCCGCAATCCGAGAAACTCCACGCTGTCTCCAATACCCAGTTCGGCAGCAATGCGCTCCAACTGGTGCCCGCTCTTTCCTGTACCCACCAGGAGTAGCCTGGGCCTCAGGTGCATACGCCATTCAGCAGGCGCGCGCATCATCCGTCCCCATGCATGCAACAGCACATCGACCCCCTTAGAATACTCCAGTCTGGCCACACAGATGATATACCGCTCAGGGGTTGCCGGATCAGGCCGTCGATCCGGTGCCGGTCGAAACTTCTGTACATCGACGCTGCCAGGAATATGTATGATTTGCTCGGCTCGGAAACCCTGCGCAACGAGGTATGAGCGGCAGCGGGTACTGAGCACCTGGTAAAATGCGTTCGACCTTTGTACATAGCGCAAAATCGCACTGCCCAGAACCAATAGAGGAAGAAAGGCGATCTCACCCAGCACCAAATCCCTAGGGTCGACTTTCAGGAAGCCCGTGGCGGCCAGGGTATCCGGCATGAGCATCGCTCCCCGCCGAGGCTGTGCAAGTTGCACCTCGCCCGGTCCTTCGCAGGCGATGCTGATGATTACCGGTTTATGCGTAATCTGGCCAATGAGTGTTGCTGCAGCCGCAAGCGGCGACAACTGGAAGACATGAATCACGTCGTAGCTGTGGCGCTTGCGCCACAGCCTCAGGAACATTCCAATATCGACTACCAGATGCCCCAGTCTCCCCGCTCGCAGACCGCCATCACGCCTATATATTCCTCCTACACGCACAACTGGTAAACCATCTCGCGTTTCTGTGCCTTTCCACCGTCTATCGAGGCGCAGTGTAGCGATAATTACCTCGTGTCCAAGCGCCTGAAGGCGCCGAGCTTGTTTCTCAGCACGGACCTGTGCACCCCCCATGCTAGGCGAAAACTCGTTAGAAACGAAACAGACACGCAAACGTTCATCTATAACCCCGCTTCTCCCCAAATGCAGTTCCTCCTTATACTTCCGTCGATGTATGCGCGGCACGATCTCCTGAGGAGACGACGCGCTTCTGTGATCGAAGCTCCGTTCTAGAAACGGGAAAATGGTGAAGTGGTACCTCACCATTTTCCCGTTCTGTTGGTTGCCCCCCCTGCAGGAGGGGCCCTGTCGACCCGCCTCCATCGGCTGCTTCTCCGCTTGCAGCTAGCTGCTTCGGCGCGTTCCAGCAGAATGCAAACGGTAGCGCCATAATGATCCAGAAGAAGAGGCCGATCACCTGGGACATGATGTCAACTGCGCCTCCTGACTGCAGGGCAACGCTGACAAGGACGGCAAGGACCGTCAGGCAGAGCAGGCGAGGGGGGCCAGCCTCTTTGCGGAGTCCTCTCATCAAGCCGACGAACGCAGATAGAAATGCTAATGCCAGCAAGGTCAGCCCAACGATGCCTTGGTCATAGAGGGTAGCCACATACAGATTGTGCGCCTCATAAGTGGTCGCGTGGTGGACTCTGACATCGTTTACATCCAGACTGGCCAGCAGGATATTTGAAGCGTTGAGTCCATACCCCAGGAGTTGCGTTGGGTGAAACCGGTCGAGCAGGATTAGCCAGAGACCCACGCGTCCATTAAGCGTCGTGGTATCCTGCTGAAAGAAGCGGGAGAAGATGGGGATGTTGCCTGCTTGCAGCAGTAGAACTACGAGAACGGTCAGCGGCAGAACAGCACGAAGCAGGCTCGACTTCCGCTTTCGTGTAGGCAGAAAGACAGTCATGATCAGCAGGCTCAAAGAAACGCCGATCAAGGCGCCGCGATCCAGGGTCATCGCGAGAGCCACCAGGAGTGCAAGCATTACTATCAAGCCGCCGATGCGTTTGAACCCCCTCAACGTGAGGGTTCGATAAAGCGCAAGCGGAATGCCCAGGGAAAGAAACAAGCCCAGTGCCGGAGAGGAGCCAAAGATTGAGTAAATACGGAATCCCGCTTCGGGTTCCGGGGCCCCATATTGCCTCGTGAAATACCCGTAGATACCATAGAGCGCCACGTAGGTGAACGCGAGCAGGATGGCATCGATGAGCCCCATCACGCGCCGCTCTGTAGTGAGCACGTTTACTGTCAGGATACCGAGCGCCACAAAGTCCAGGTAGGTGATCCAGGTCGTCAGGAACACTCCAATGCTCAGGGGGGAGGTCGCGATGCTGGCAAATACCCACAGGCTGAAAAGGAACAGGAAGGCCAGCGCCGGCATGCGCCTAAAAGTCCGCTTGATTGGCATACAGGTCATCAGAAGCAGTGTGGGCGCAGTCAAGCCCGTGAGAAAGTTGGTGTTTGTAAAGATTGGAAATGAGTTAACCACCGGAGTGATCAGCACCCAGGCCATCAATAAGACATAGCGATAGCGCAGTAGAGCCAGCATGCCCACAGACCCCAGGGCGATACGCAGCGTATAGAGAGGGTTCAGCAGGACACCTGCGACCCCAGTCGCGAAAACCGTCATCACGAGGCCAAGGCGTATGATCTGTCGACGCAGGCTAGAGGAGATGGCGAACCAGGAGAGATTTTCCCCTTTCCTGGCGATCCAGTTGAGGTAATACTGGCTCATGTCCTCCTCCGAATGAACTTCGACACATCAGGCACGGTCGTGAAAAGGTAGAGCTTACCGATCATGCGCCGCAGCGTGTAGAGCAGAATAAGCATCGCACTAAAGTACATTATCGAGGTAGCTAGAGCGATACCCTCACTCTGCCAGGGACGAACAAAGATATAGTCAAAGATAGCGTTAGCGGCTACATTGAATAGACTGATAAACATGAGCACGCGTGTCTTGCCGAGGGCACTAAAGGCTCTTACGAGGATGAAAACAAGTGTCATAGGAGCGAGGCCAACCACGAAACCCATTAATGTGGTTGCAGTATGGTTCGTATCTTCAGGAGAGAATCGACCATGCTGAAAGAGGAGTTGTACCAGTGGATGGGCAAATAGCAGCATGAGTGCACTCAGCACCAGCGTAGTAAGACCTACAGCCCACAGGTACATGCGCAGCGTCTCCTTGAAGGCTTTCATATCTTTCCTTGCGGCTTGGTGTGAGAGATAGGGGACCACGGCCCGTCCCACAGACATAGCGATCACGCCCGTAGGAACGCTCATGAGCTTAAGAGAATAGTTGAGTGCAGAGATGCTCCCTGCCGAAAGGAACGAAGCAAATATCTGATCGATGAGAGGACTGACCTGGCTAATGACTGATCCAAGGAGCGCTGGCCAGGCTGCAATACAAATCAGGCCGATTTCTGGGTGGTGCAGGTCTATGACAGGCCGGTAGACGAGTTTAGCGCGTTTTACGCGTATGAGAAACAGACAAATTTGTAAACACAGCCCAATTACCATGCCAACACACAGCGTGACTACCCCCAGCGATTTACCTGCCACCAGCACGAGTATGGCAGTGCTTATCGGCACCAGTATTCCAGCATAGGCGGGCCAACCAAATTGACCCTCCGTATTGAGAATGCATTCCAGCAAGCCAATCGCTATCATCAACGGAAGGACCGGGAGGATGAATGGGATAAGGTCGATCGCGAGTCCGGTACTGGTTGAGTCCAGCGCTGGCGCGCTAAAGAAAATTAACTCGCGACGGAAGATGAACATCACCAACGTAAGCAGTGTTGCCCCAATCAGCACGATATTCAGCAGTGTACTAAAGAGCACAGACGCCTGCTCTTTTGTTCCCCCTGTGCGTGCACGCGCGTAGGCCGGAATGACTGAGTTCTCGACAGCCCCGACTATCAATTGTGCGATCACGATAGGCAGCAAGGAGGCGACAAAGTATGCATCCATTGCTGCCCCTGCCCCGAAGTTTGCAGAGACAACAACCTGGTTGACCATACCCATCACGCGTATGAGCAGACCCGCAGATGCAATACTGAGTAGGGCACGAAAAATGTATTTATTAGCAGATTTGAGCTGCTCTGCTACCAAACGCTCATCCGTAGTATCTAAAGGTTGAGTATTTTGAGACATTTTTTCATCTTCGTTTCATGCCGAAGCAAAAACCAACATTAATTTCGTCCATTCGCTTTCGGACGGGGAAGGATCGTCGTGACATCGGGTTCCAGCACACGCTCCTCTGAGGCAGTTCTGGCATGCTTGCTCGTGGTCATCTCCGTTCTTGGCTGCCGCATCTTGCGCAGATAGTGGCGGTTCGCGCTGTAGTCCGGCCAGCCACTCTTGTTGATGACAACTCCTACTGGTAAGGCGTCTAACTTGCTCAGCACATGCCTGGCACGCCGCAGCACCCGGCGAGCGGTTTTAGACGCATCAACGACTATTACCGCTGCGTCGACGTATGCAGCTAAAATCTGTGCATCAGCTACAGGCAGGAGTGGAGACGAATCGAAAATGATATAGTCAAATGGTGCTTTTTTAAAACGGTCAAAGAGTTGGTTCGCCTCCGGCGAATGTAGCAACTCTGCAGGTCGGCGGGAAGGTACCCCAGCTGTCAACACTCGCAACGCCGCGATGTCGGTCTCCTGACCGTCCGCCTTCACATTAGGCTGCTCCCACATTTCAATGAGAGTAATAGGCGGCTCTTCGCTATTATGAAGGTGAAAGTGCTGCTCTAGCGTTGGGTGACGCAGGTCAGCATCTACGAGCAGCACACGCATGCCCGACATTGCTAGAAAGGAGGCAAGCTTTGCGGCAAGAGTACTTTTTCCCTCGCCTGGCAGGGCACTTGTGATCATCACTGATTTGCAAGGCGCGATCGCCTGCGCTGCATTCAAACCGGCGCACACCTTGAGACATGCTTCTGCTAAGGCCGGGACGTCTTCGACTTTCACGCTGAGCTGTCGGTGTGGAAGGCGGGGGATAGTCGCCAAGGTATCCACGCCCAGCAGCTCTTGCGCTTCTTCAGGCCTTGCCAGGCGATCATCGATCCACTCCAAAATAACGATTAATGCTAGAGCGAGCCCCAGGCCAACCAGTGCACCGATGCCTGTGTACTGCGCTGGCTTGGGCTTGAGGGGGGTAACGGGTATCTCTGCTGGCAGGATCACCACACTCTCTACAGGTTGCGAGCTGTTTGTAGAGGGTGTAAGAAGGTGGGTGTTCGCATAGGAAACAAAGCTGTTGCTAATTTCGTTCGCAAGCTGTGCTGCCATTTGGGGATTGCTGCTATTAACGTCGAGTTCAATCAGCGATGAATTGGGTAGAGCCTTCGCACTGGCCATACTGCTCAGTTGATTCAGTGTCAATCCCGGGTGTCCCGCTAAAACGGGTGCAAGTATGGTTGGGCTCGTGAGCACCTGAGCATAGGTATCTGTTGCTAGTTGACTTGCGCTGACGCTGTCCAAAGGCGAAGTAGATGACTTCAGATTGATGACAAGATTTGCAGAGGCCTGGTAAACGGGAGGTAGCCGCTTGCTGATAATATACGTTGCTCCCCCACAAATCACAACTCCAAGTACTACCAGCCATGCCCAGCGCCTTGCAAGCATTGCATAGTAACTTATTGGACTTTGCATTTTGCGAACTATCCTTGCTATACGTAAGTACTACGGCTCGTGCTACCCTAAATGGTTGATTCCATGCGACTTTAGAGAGGATCAGACAAAAAAAGTAGGCCAAGACCCCTAGGCGTGCTTTCCTGACACCCCTTACTAAGGATAAATTCTCTGTGCTAGGAATCTGGTTATCGCTGAAGTTGAGATAGTGTAGCGAAAGCCCTATCCCGGTGTTCATCTCTCCCTACCACAGTTAAAAATAGCTATACCTTCGTATACACTTTCGGCACAGAAGATCACTGATTCTCTACCTCGATGAATATTGCATCAGCACCCACAGGTGATAATCTTGTCAGTATTGAGGACAGCACTCAAGCAGTTTCAAGACTCGTTCAATACGGCTAAATTTAAGGGATGTGGAAGTATAGGCTAACACACTTGCTTGCTGCAGGTCGCAAAGAAATCAAAGATGGTTATTATTTTCTACAACATGTGCGATAATTGGCTTGCGAAAAGGCGGTTTAACGCAGGTAGGATCGAAACTTCTACTGACACCATCCATAGCAACTTCACATTATCAAAAACTTGAGCTACATGAACCAGGTTTTTGATGATTATCTCAAGTATTCTGGCGTCTCCATAACCATGCTTAAAGGCAAGAGAGTCTTGGAGATTGGTTCTGGAGACAATTCAGGTGTGGCACAAAAGTTCTTGACAGCGGGAGCAAAGCAGAATAATAAAGGTAGAAGTGAATACTACCAAGGCTTTTGGCTTGACGTGTCAACATTCGACTTTAGGGGAATTCATGGAGCTAACTATGAGTAGTAAAAGTCAATATGCAGATGAAGTTTCATTAGGAAAGCGGTTTGAGTTTGGTCAAAACTGGAGTCGATTTCTTCCAATACTCGATGAGAAACGTATTGCTGTAGCAGAGCAATCGCTTAAGGAAATGCTTGAGATCAATGATTTGCATGGCAAAGGCTTTTTAGATATTGGCTCAGGTAGCGGTTTGTTCAGTCTGGCGGCGCGCCGCCTCGGTGCTCGTGTTCACTCGTTCGATTATGATCCCAAATCGGTTTCCTGCACCGCAGAACTTAAGAAAGGCTCCTTCCCTGATGACCCGATGTGGACAATTGAAGAGGGTTCCGCTTTAGATACGGCTTACCTGGCATCTTTAGGAACGTTTGATGTCGTGTACGCGTGGGGAGTCCTTCATCACACAGGGGCTATGTGGCAGGCATTGGAGGATGTCTCTCGAAACGTTGCCCCAGGTGGGAAACTGTTTCTTTCTATTTACAACGATCAGGGCCGAGCTTCCCGATACTGGAAAGCCGTCAAGCGAGCGTATAATCGATTACCTCGCGCTCTCAAATTCCTCGTCTTGTGGCCTGCATTTGTAGTTCTATGGTGGCGACCGATTATCCGAGATTTCTTGCTTGCTAGACCCTTCCATGACTGGCGAAACTACAGTAGCGAGCGAGGAATGTCCCCATGGAGAGATGTAGTGGATTGGGTTGGAGGATATCCCTTTGAGGTAGCGAAGCCTGAAGAGATTTTTGAGTTTTATTGCAAGAAAGGCTATCTACTCGTAAAGTTAAAGACACCTGGCGGTAGTCATGGTTGCAATGAGTATGTTTTTGTCAAGCAATGATGCGAGGCGCTCTGAAGAGCATCTTTGTTCCTCCGCACACATGTCGAAGCCTCCTCACGCCCGGACGAGCTGAAGAGAACAGAAACGCCAGCGATGGAGATTCTCTCGTCAGACTCTTCGACGCGGAGGAAAGAAAGCGATTGTGGCTGTCGCGCATACCCTCTTGGTCATCGTGTATCATGTGTTAGCGGAGGAGACCGACTATCAGGAGTTGGGCGGCAATTCCTTTGACGAGCGTGATCGCCTGGCGATCTCCTGTTTGGGGGGAATATCCGATGTTCCTCAGAGGCCTATCCCGTGGGACAGCTACATGCCAATGTTTACACCTTTAGATCTGAGAAACAGGAACGAATAACTGCTTTCTATTCGCGTTTTACCGTTTTCCCCTAAACAACTTTTCTGTTCCATTGCCCCATGGATCCCATCTGATGGGCTTGTGCTTTTCATTTGACCTTTGATTGCTTCGGATTGACTTCGAAGTATATTGACAAGTATGTTTGGGGCAAATCCGAGAAGCGGCGCGAAAACCAGGTTCTGAGAGTTTTTGAGGCGTAATTCTTCAGTCACCTTATCCTTATCTTTTGCAACCTCAAGCCGATTCTTCAAGTCTTGAACTGCCAAATCAAGGCTCTCGTAATCAAACGACCTTCCCCCTTTGGCAGTGGCAAAGTAGCTACAGTGCACCTGACAAACCTCGCCAACAGTTCCTGACAGTGGCGTGTAATATCCTATGTAAATAGAGCCTGCCTCGGCTACGGAACTTGAGATTGGTATTTTCTCCTGATCTGGGGATTCTTGTTTCTAACTCTTTTGTAGTGTGAACAGTGCCTGTTGCGTTGTGCGGTGACGGCGAAGCAGGCGAGAAAGAGCTCAATTGCTTCTGATTGCTCTTTTTCTCATTCAGGAGCAACAGACCAATGGCGAAGCAGGCGAGAGCAGTTCCAAGGAAATAGCCTGCGAGCGTGTCGGAGAGCAAATGCGTGCCAATATAGAATGAAATCGCGGCACCAAGGAAGCAGAGCGAGAGGGTCAGCACCACGAAGAGCCAGCGTGCCACACCTCGTCTGCTGTGTCTCCAGCACAGCCAGGCCATCAGGAGGCCCGTGAACCACCAGCGTATGGCGTGACCACTGGGATAGGTCTGATTGTATTCGAGACGACCAGAGCTGAGGTTGATGGGCATCTGAGAGACGGTATGGGCCCAATCCTGGACGTTGCGCGCCTGCAGAGGCGCTTCCCACCACATCCCCAGCCAGAGTTGGAGGTGCTGTAGAGGCGATGGCCCTGCTTGCGGACAAGTCAGGCTCACCATCCCAGAACGCATTATGGTTGGGAAAGGAAGAGCGATGAGGCTCTTTCCTATCAGCTCTGCACCTATGCCTACCAGGACCAGGAGCACCAAGGAGGGCAAGACACGCCAGCGATAGCGTGTGAGACCACATGCCGTGCCCACTAGAGCAACGGAGGCTAGGTTGACAGGAGCTGCGCCTAAATTCCTCCACTGCACCAGCACACAATCGAATTGAAGTAATGGACGTCCTATCATCGCCCGCTCGACCTCGAGCGTTGCCATGTCGAGCACGCCCAGCGCGTAGAGGGCTGTAAAGATAAGGAACAGCCCTCCAAAGATCAGTGCCAAGAGCAACCATGCCCGAGCCATCGCCAGTTCATCCTCTTTTCGATGTCTATCCTTGGTTCCCTTTACTTCTGTGATGTGCCTCATTTAAAAACACGCTTTGCCAGGATTAATGCCACGCTGCTAAGTGGCTCGCTTCAGCAGAAACTACCCTCTCCATACTCAAGGGCACGGGCGTTCTGAAAGAGGTAGGTCAGCGTTTTCTTGCCAGCCAGTCCCTTCGCGCCATACAGCAGGAAGTTCCTGAAATGTACATAGCCTGCTTTCGTGAGGGTTCTCGCCTCACAGATGGCGGAATAGGCCCGATACAGATCGTTTGGTTCAAACTGCCTGCCAGTCACCCACCCCAACACTTCTGCCGGTGAATGGCGTCAGTCTTCTCGCTTTTCATATGCCATGTGGTAGAGTAGGACGCCGACGAGGTGCTTGAATTGCCCTTTTTCGACGCCCCCTCTCCCAACCGGACGTACGAGTTTCCAGGTATCCGGCTCTCCAGTGACATCCTGTTCCTTGCGGTGGATCGGTTTTCCGTTTTTCAGATACCGTTCGCATGAAAGGGTCGGTTTGAGTTCGTCACGCAGAAATGTTCCGATCTGCCGTTTGATCTCCTCGACTTCCGCCCTTGGACCAATGAACCCGACCAGCCAATCATCGGCATATCGTACGTACCTCATGCGCCGGTACTCTGGATCATCGGGATCGACCGAGGGCAGTTGTTGTGCGCATGTACGCACTTCATGTGCCTCTTGGTGTTGCCCTTTTCTCCTGAGGCGTGCGGCTTCATTGAGGAGTGCGGTGTACTTCGGGTTGGGTTGGCGTTTGCTTCCTTTGGTATAGGCGGCAATGAGCGTGTGTTCGATGTACTTGTCGAGACTGGTCAGGGAGATATCCTGCAAGGCGGTATGTCCTCCTCTTGCTGGTCGAAACCCGTGTGAGCACTCGCTCAAGTGCGGTTCGTAGTAGCTTTCCAGGATCAGGCCAATGACCTCGTGCAGTCGTTTATCGCTCCAGGTCGGCATCGAGAGCGGGCGTTTCTTCGTTGCATGCTCTTTCTCAATGTAGACCCGCCGGGTCGGGGTCCATCGGTAGCGTTCATGTCGCACGGCTTCACTGATCGCGTCGATTTTCCTCAATGACATGTCGTCTGCGGTTTCTGGCGTGCTGCCAGGGGTGAAAGCTCCTGCATCGGCATAGATTTTGCCAGAGGCCATCAGGTAGAGATCGCGGTTAAACAAGTGACGATACACTCGTTCGCTCCCTTCAATGAGATCATTTCTCATCACTCACCGGATAGAGCATTCCCTCATACCCAAAAACACAGGAGAGGTATTCCGGTACCCCTGCACGAAAACGCTGTTGAGGCAAGGGGCCAACTATCAAACCGTTGGGAACTTGAGTTCAGCAATCACAGCTTTGCCATATCACGCGGGTCTTGCATTGCAGGAGGCGTAAGCGCCTTCTTCCTCCTCAATGCTCGCGTGACATGCTGTTTTCTCTTTCAGGTTTCCCCTCTAGATAAGTAATGTGCATCGCCTCATTGGAGAGAAAGACGACTCAGCGATCACTGACGAGGGCTTCTGGACAGCCATGCTTGCGAATGGCTGCGTACAACACCGACAGGTAGGCTTCAGTGTCCTGGCAACGCGTGATTGCCGACGGTTTTCACCACTGCCGCTACATGATGGGTATCTAAAAAGCGACTCACCGCTTCTGTCCCCTGTGATCTTGTGCATCATGTAACACACTATACAATAAGTGAAGCAATAGTTCAAAGTAGGAGGAGGCTCTTTTTACAAAGGATATTGCACGCCCCCCTCAAGGAACTCGGATCTGCCGAACTTTCGATGATTCAAGGATGTGCCCACCTTCCGAGCTTTTGCTAGTACTACAGCAGCACTCAAGCAACTAGGCGAGCGGCTCGTCGTTTGAGATGAGCTTGTTTGGCCCTGGCTTTATACCGACTGCGCTATTGCGACCAGTACAGAACCCCATCTGACGTCGCGGGAGCTTGCCACACCAGCCGTCAAAGGAGTCGGCGCACCTCGGGGACCGTGAGGGGAAGGAGCTGAGTGGCTTCTTGCTCCTGAACTTGGGCCCCTTTTTGCCCTGCCACGCGGGACCGCTGTCAAAAATGCCCACGCACACATAGCTAACGTGATATGGCGGTACCAGCCCTGCCAATGACGCACTTCATAGTCATCCAATCCGACCTGCCCTTTGGCCAGTTCATAGGATTTTTGGTGATGAATTCTCCACTCGAGTATTTTAGGTATGAAAAGTCAATAGCGTAACCTTTATCCGCTAAGCGCTGCCGCATTACAACTACAATTTCAATTATTAGCCTAGATGTTTATAGAGAGAGCCGCCAAGCGGACCTGCAAGCCAGAGCGGAAGGCGCTTCCAACCAGAAGTGAGCAGGCGGAACTTCCAACTTGCCTCGGAAGTAGATGCAAGACCCGCCATGTTTGGGTAGTGGTAGTAAGGCAGAGGCTCCTTGATGGCTCCCCAACGCCGCTTGAACTCCATCAATCCCTCGTTATCACATGCCGTGCGTCCCATATCGAATGTTTGGTATCCGAGCGTACAGCCCAGTTTGATTGAAGTCCACATCAGCAAGTCGTTGGGAGCAAGCTTGAGATACCGTTCATCAGAGGCGCCATAGGCATATCGTATGGTTGTACCAGATGCAAGTAGTATCATACCAGCAATAACACTTCCCTCGTATTCGGCTAGCAAGAGCCGCATTGTCTGGCTCTCAGCAAACGTGTCCCATAACTTGAAAAAATAACGCTGTGGTTGAGCTGGCATTCCGTGTTTCTTACAACGTGTTTTGAGATGTAGTCGATAATAATGAGCAACATCATCCCGTTGCTGCGCAATGCGAACCTGCACCCCGAGCTTCCGCGACTTCTTAACCTGGCGCTGTATGGGTTTGCATAGATCTGACCAGGCACTATCGGGATCAGCGCATATTGGAATCAACCAACGCACATATAAATTCCCCTCTACCAGGTCAGAGCGCCTGGCAAGCACGTCATTGATCCCGGTACGTAGCTCGAGGTATCGCGCTCTTTGCTCCTGAGCGATACGGATCGCCTGATCGATGAGATCATTGGCGCTGGTCTCATCTGCAGCAAGCAGCGGACAGAGGTCGGAAAAAGGCAGCCCAACTAAACGCTGTCCCGTTAATGGGCTTTTCATAGCACAGAGAGGGAGAAAGCCCGTCACCTGTCCTGATGTATTTGTCGCGATAATTGGAATCAACGAATATCGATAGAGCTGGGTGATCAGATCAAGCCAAGCTCGATTATAGTAGAGCGTGTCTTTTGCCCGTTGTTCAATGAAAGTACGTACGTTGAGATCAACGAGGGACACTTGTGTCATACCCCTTTTTCCTGCCTCTCCCGATGTAGTTTTCCCATCCCAAAGTTGATTTTAGTTTGAGGTGGTAGCAACCTGGTGAAGTTCATCGTAGAGAACGGGGTATGCGAGGTAGTGGAAGGTACATATTTGCCCGCTCCGTGCATCAAGCGCAGAGAGAGTATCGTTTTCAGTCACTGCGATCACTCTTCGGCGACCAAGGAGTAGCTCGGTAAAAACCGCTCCATCTATGGGTTGCATCTACAGGCTCATGAGGCGTGCAGGATCAAGCACTGCTACTATGTTATCGTATATCCTACGGTTCTTTAACATGAGTACCCCGCTCGACGATTTACTATCGGAGCAACCTCTTTGATAATGAATGCGAGCAAGGGTATTGTCAACTCATTTGCTCTCATTGATGAGTTTTCATCACTACGGCAACTTTTTCGGGTGTTTTTAGTAATGGATGGGGTAAAATTGCCTCGAAAAAGCGTATCTCTTCCCCACTTTGAGAGGGAAACAAGCCTATCAGAACGCTACGTTGACAATACCTGTCTTTCTCAAAGAGTGACTGGTATATTCATCTTTCAACTGAGAGGAAATTGCCACAACGAGTACTCAACACCGACTTAAACCAATCTACAACAAGAAAAAAGCAAAGTTTTCATATGGGTAGTTTTTTGCTTTATCCGCATTTACTGTGAACGTCAAGGGAAAGTGAGCCACCCGATGTTGGAAAAGTGAGCCACCACCTTGCCAATCGAACACTCAGGATGACGAGTCCTGCTTCTGTAAACTCTGGCGAAAGCGAAAGCTCTCGCCCTCCATCATAAGAATGTGGCTGCGATGGACCAGCCGATCCAAGAGCGCCACGGTCATCTGCTCGAGGCCTATGACCTGCGTCCATTGCGCAAAAGGCAGGTTGGAGGTAATGCCGACGCTGGCACGTTCATAGCGATCACTGAAGAACTGAAAGAGCAGCTCAGCCGTGTGCTTGGCAAAAGGCAAGTAGCCTACCTCATCGACCAGCACCAGGTCAAAGCGCCGATACTGGGCCAACACGCGAGGCAGCCGCAACTCTTTGTGAGCGACTTCTAGTTCGGTGGCCAGCGTCACCGCTGGGCGAAACAGCACCCGATAGCCAGCCAGGCACAGTGCCCGCCCCAATCCCATGAGCAAATGGGTCTTGCCAATGCCGCTTTTCCCGAGGAAAAGCACATTCTCGTGGGAAGCCAGGAAGGCTCCTTGCGCAAGCTCGAGGAGCCGCACTTTGGAGATGGCAGGCGCTAACGAAAAGTCGAAGTCCTCCAGGCGTTTCTGGTAGGGGAAGCCAGCGGCTTTGAGCCGTTGGCGCAGGCGCTGCTCCTGGCGCTGAGCCACCTCGGCTTCGAGCAAGGCTTGCAGCTACCCCAGATACCCCCATCCACGCTGTTCGGCTTCGCGGGCCAGCGACTCACAATCGCGTGCCATGCAGGAGAGCCGCAACTGCTTGAGGTAGGTCTGGACGATCTGCTGTCGGGCCTCGTCGTTCATGGGCGCACCTGAAGCCTCCGATCGTACGCACTCACGTCCGCTGGGGAGGCAGATGCCTGGTAGGCGGGATAGCGCGTAGGATCGAGCGGCGGTGGTGTGTCCCCTGGGGCGGCGGCCCAGGCGAGCACCTGGCGCACGGTATCGGCACTCCAGTTGGCTTGCCCGCGCACCAGAGCGAGAGCGGCCTCGACCGCTTCCAGCGGAGAGGTCAAACACACCTCCAGCAGCCGGGCAAACTCGCGATTGCCATCTGAGCGCTGGGCCACCAATTCTCGGCGTGCTGCCTCGAAGGTGCCTGGCAGGTCTGCATGCCGCAAGGCGGAGGCGAAGGGCACCGCAAAGGACTTCTTGAGCAGCAGGGGCACGTAGTGCCGCCAGTCTTCAATCACCTGGCGCTTCTCGTAGCAGCGGGCATGCTCGGCGACCTGCTCTGCTCCGGCAAAGAGGCGCACCCGGAACGGATCCGCGGGGATCGGTCAAGCGCTGGTAGGCATACTGGATGGGCACCGAATAGTCATTCGTCTGGAAGCGCACACGGCCAGTCGACCGCACCAGCACTTCTACGACCAGCCCCAACTCGGGCGCCTGAATTGGCAGCGGACCCAGAAAGGCCCGCTCCCGCTCCAAACGGCTGCTGATCGACTCATCCCGCCGAGCCATCGTGCGCTGCTGATCGGCCAGGCAGTGCTGGCGCACTTGCTCGTTGATCGCTTCCAGACTGGCACCCTGCGGGATCGGCACGAGATAGTTGCGCCTGGCATAGCCCACCAGGTTCTCGACGCTACCTTTTTCCCAGCCGGCACGCACGTTGGCAAAGAGCGCTTCGAAGCAGTAGACACTTTGCAAGTGCAGAAAGGCTTCCTGCTCCCGCCGGCTGTGTCCACACAGGACCTGCTGCACGGCCGGTTTGAGGTTGTCATAGACCGCCAGGCGCGGGACGCCACCCCAGAACTCGAAAGCATGTTGCTGACCCAGCAGAAAGGCTTCTTGCCGTTGCGTGGGGAAACACTCCACAAACATGGCTCCGGAAAACCGGAGTCGCCCCGCCAAAAACGGGACGTTCACCAACTGGCCGCCCAGCTTGACGGTTGCTTCGCCAAAGTCAAACTCGGCTCGCTCCCCTGGGGCAAAATCCAGCGGGACGTAGGCTGCTTTGGCTGATCTGCGCCGCTCCCGCACCAACTGACGCACCGTCGATTCCCCGATGGTGATGCCGAGCGTTTGCAGTTCGACCCACATGCGATGGGCCGTCCAGCATTGTTTGGGAGCCCAGCGTCGCAGTCGCTCATTTTCTTGCAGCCAGCCGTCGATATGTGGCAGCACCGCATCGCTGACCGGCGTTTTGCGGACTTGGCGCTGATACCGCCGTGTTGTGGCCGCTGGCTCTTCCGCCAGCAGTTTGGTCACCGTATTGCGTGAGAGCCCAAAGTGATGAGCCGCTGACCGTTGACTCTTGCCCTGGATCAACACCCAGGCGCGAATTTCATCTCGAAGTGCCACTGTATACACCTTTTTCCCTCCGCTGGCTTGACGTCTCTCTCGTTCAAGCATAGCGGAACTTGGGGTGACTGGCTCACTTTTCTAGCATCGAATGGCTCTCTATATCATAGCGTTCACATTTACAAGCACGATAAGGAGATAGTAGTAAAGAGGGGCCAAAAACTGCTCTTATTCTCAATCAGATTCGTCATAATTGGTACGCAAATAGGAGATGATACAAGATTGTTCATAACTCATATTTATTGGATCGGATAGCGAGGTATTACCTCAAAGAGAGACTGTCAGGTTTGGCGTTGACTATTCTGACTCATCGATCTCATTTCTCAACGAAATTCGTCCAATGCTCCAAACGGGATTTAGAGAAATGTCAAATGCAGACCTCATGGTTTCAGAAGTATTTCTTGTAGTGAGAAAGCCTTGTAGAAAGGCGAGAGCAGAGCGCGAAGTTGACAATACACTGCAAAGTGCAGAATATGGGATATTAAGATGGGAAAATATGTAAGATTTACCGAGGCTCCTTCCACTAGACTAATATCAAGTATTGCAGTTGTAGTTCTTCTCCTTACGCTTCTCCTGGCTCTCTATCTCTCCCTACGAAAACAGCCAATCCGCCAATATGCAGCAGGGGCGACAGTCACGGTTACTCAGGTAGATACTGTGGTAACAGGAACAGGGTATTCTTCTTATGGAACATTTGGGAGTCATAACCAGAAAGTAGTTGCAAATTCCCATGGTATTTTTATCTCCTACCTTCACTCAGACTATGATGCCAACGGGACAGATGATGCAATCTGGCGTCTGGCCAGAAGTACTGATGGAGGAGTCAGTTTTCAAACTATCTATGAGGAACATTCCAACGGCAGCAAAGCTCCGCCTCTTGAAACGGATGCCAGTGACAATATCTATGTCATTTTAAGTAATTTAGCAAGCGGGACCTGGGGTAGTTCCCATGCTCGTTTCTACCGCTTCGATGCTGCCAAGAATTATCAGAATCCCACAATCACTTCACCTATCCAAACAAGCGCAGGCAAATTTGCTATGGAGTTCGATCCTAACCGTCAATGTCTCTATTACATCACTTGGGACAATCATAACCTACCTGATTTCTACATTGTCAGTTTGAATGGTACTTTGATTAAAGCAATCCAGCTTTGGAAGCCTGGCACCATTGGGGCTCACTATCCTCAGTTATTCCTAGCACCCAATGGTATCCTTTATGTTGCCTGGACTACTACTGACGGGTCTGCTTCAGGGCAGGATTACTATGATGCTCATTTTATTGTTACCCCTGATGGAGGGACTACCTGGATCGGTCCATCCGGTAATGTAACTTTACCTATTCCTGGCGCTTCCAATACTTCTTCCTGGCGGATTGTAGACAGCGCGGATATCAAACCTGTTGGTACGACTCAGGCAAACTGGCTCTCCAATATGGCCTCTAATGGCAGTAGTGTTCATTTTGTCTATGATGTAAACTTTGGCCGTAAAGAAGTCTACAAGAGGTTTAACTGGACGAATAAAACGTTTGACAAGCTACAAACTCCCTACATTCACGGGGAAACGGTTACGATAGGTGCAGCCCATGGTTTCTTTAGTCAGGACGGATCAGGAACAGGCCGGCTGTTCTATGCGGGAGATGCCAATGGCAGTTTGCGGGGAAGA